>Ga0256914_1002798_pt1 | contig 14313 bp, 18 predicted proteins | sample HulkmetaG_FD_191571 | JGI IMG/M metagenome (GOLD analysis project Ga0256914, IMG submission 191571) | Hydrothermal chimney microbial communities from Main Endeavour vent field at the Juan de Fuca Ridge, Pacific Ocean - Hulk | ecosystem: Environmental > Aquatic > Marine > Hydrothermal vents ... | reverse complement strand
CATGCCACCCCCTTCACAGAGTATATGGTAGCATTTCTTTTCCTGAAAAATCCTCTCCATTGCTTTTTTAAGGTCTATTTTTCCTTCCCCACATAAAGGTATTTCCCATACCTCAATGCCTTTATCTCTCCAGGGTCTCCACGGGAGGGCCCTATCTTGTGGTATCCAGAATAGGGTCTGAGAGGGACGGGTGGAGAGGAGATAGAAATCCTTGTCCATAGGGGGTATGCGGGAGGTTATCACAATGGCCAGGGGTTGTTTTAGCTTGTTCTCCCTGGCCCTTACAGTGAGTCTGGGATCGTCCTTGAAGAATGTGTTTGCCCCTATCAATACCGCATCTACTCCTTTCCTCAGCTCCTGGACCCTTTCCCTGGAGGAGGGACAGGAGACCCATCTGGAGTCCCCTGTCCTGGTGGCTATCTTTCCATCTAGGGTCTGGGCCAGCTTCAGGATTACATAAGGTCTTTTCTCGGTGGACCACACCCTGAAGTCCCTTATAAGTTCTTTACATCTGTCTTCTTTTACGCCGGTTATAACTTCCAGACCATGTCCTCTTAAAAAGGAGACGCCACCTCCCTCTACACATGGGTTGGGGTCAATAGCTCCAACTACTACCCGTGTTATTCCATTTTTCAGGATGGCGTGGGTACAGGGAGGGGTCTTACCATGATGATTACAGGGCTCCAGGGTAACCCACAGCGTGGCACCCTCAAGAGTGTGGCCCCTTTTTTTTGCATCTTCTATTGCCTCTATCTCTGCGTGGGGTCCTCCATATTCCTTGTGCCATCCTTCTCCCAATATATCACCTGCTCTCGTAATAACCGCCCCCACACAGGGATTGGGGCAGGTCTTCCTCCACCCCCTTCTGGCAAGTTCTATTGCCCGTTCCATAAAATAGGTGTTCATCCCCTCCGTCCCCTTTGATGGACCTATGAGCCCAGCGGGTGGGGTATTATCTCTATACCTGCCTCTTGGAGCATGGCCAGGGATAACTGGTCAGGATAGCCTTCTAAAAAGAGGATCCTCTTCACCCCACAGTTGATTAGCATCTTAGTACAGATGAGACATGGCTGGTGAGTACAGTAGAGGTCACAGCCGTTTAGAGAGATCCCATGGAGTGCGGCCTGGATAATGACATTTTGTTCCGCATGGAGTCCCCGGCATAACTCATGCCTCTCCCCTGAGGGGACCTGAAGTTTTTCCCGCAGACACCCCACTTCCAAACAGTGTTTTATGCCAGAGGGTGCCCCGTTATATCCTGTGGCCAGTATCCTTTTATCTTTTACTGCCACAGCCCCCACCTTTCTCCTCAGGCACGTGGAGCGCTCTGAAACCAGCAGGGCTATCTTTAAAAAATATTCATCCCATGAGATCCTGGGATCTATTTTATCCTCCATGGTCCTATGATGAATCTTATTAATGGGCTCTAGTCTTCAAATCTCTTATATAATAGACAGGCATTGGTTCCCCCGAAACCAAAGGAGTTACAAAGAACATAGTTAACTGCCTTTTCCCGGGCACCCTCAGAGACATAGTCCAGGTCACATTCAGGATCAGGATTCTCCAGGTTTATGGTGGGAGGGATTATCCCATGGTAGAGAGTAAGTACACTAAATACACTTTCAATTCCCCCTGCGGCACCCAGGAGGTGTCCTATCATGGACTTGTTGGCCGTAATGGGGATACGATAGGCGTGGTTTCCAAAGACCTTTTTTATGGCCCTAGTTTCACACAGGTCGTTTAAGGGTGTAGAGGTCCCGTGGGCATTTATGTGGTCCACCTCTTCAGGGGAGATCTGGGCCTCATTAAGTGCCGACCTCATGGCCTGTGCCATTCCCTCTCCTGTATCGTCAGGCGCGGTTATATGATGGGCATCTGCTGATGCCCCAAATCCAACCAGCTCCGCATATATCTTTGCCCCTCGGTCCCTTGCATGTTCCAGCTCTTCAAGGAGAAGAAGACCACAACCCTCTGATATTACAAAACCATCCCTTTCCCTGTCAAAGGGACGAGATGCCTTTTCTGGCTCATGGTTCCTTGTGGAAAGGGCCTTCATGGCATTAAATCCAGAGACCGCCATTGGGGTGATAGTGGATTCAACACCTCCACATATCATGGCCTTTACTCGTCCCAGTTTTATGTCTGAGAAGGCATAACCAATACTATGACACCCTGAGGCACAGGCAGAGTTGGTAACCATATTGGGTCCTTTGGCGCGGGTAAAGATGGCTATCTGTCCAGCGGCAATGTTAGAGATGAGCTTGGGGATATAAAAGGGTGAGATCTTTCTTGGTCCTCTTTTGATAAGGCGGGAGTGAAATTCCTCAATGGTCTCCAGTCCCCCCAGACCACATCCCAATACAATCCCCACCTCTGTGGCGTTTTCCTCTGTTATCTTAAGTCCTGCATCCTGAAAAAGCATACTTGCAGCGGCCACAGCAAATTGATTAAATCTGTCCATCCTCTTGATCTGTTTTTTGGGAATAAATTCTTCAGGCCTAAAGTCCCTTACCTCTCCTGCTATTTTGGTCTCAAAAGGAGATGGATCAAATTTGGTTATGGTCTTTATCCCGGATTCTCCATGAATAAGTCGTTTCCAGGAGTCCCAGGCATTGCTCGCAAGGGGAGTTATGCCTGCTATCCCTGTAACCACCACCCTTTTATATCGCATATAATGGCTCCATATTTTTAGGTGCCCCCCTGTTATGGGGGGCATTGATTCTATTTGTTATTTAGCTTAGTCTCAATATAGTCTATAACATCCTGGACCGTCCTTAACTTCTGTGCCTCTTCATCGTCTATCTCCATCCCAAATTCATCCTCCATGGCCATGATGAGCTCAGTGAGGTCAAGGGAATCCGCCCCAAGGTCATCCACAAAAGATGCCTCAGGGACTACCTCTTCAGGGTCCACATCCAGCTGTTCAGATACGATTTCCTTTATTTTCTCTAATACAGACATGTTTCCTCCTCTTTTTTGTTTTGGTTAGAGATAAAGTCCTCCATTTACAGAAAACACCTGTCCAGTAATGTAGCCTGCTTCATCTGAGGCAAGCCACCTAACCAAGGATGCCACCTCTTCTGGGGTTCCAAATCTTCCCAGGGGGATTTTAGAGAGATAGAGCTTTTTGGTCTCTTCATCCAGTTTTTCGGTCATCTCTGTTCTTATAAACCCAGGGGCAATGGCGTTTACAGTGATGTTTCGGGGGGCAAGCTCCAGGGCCGCGGCCTTGGTAAGCCCTATTATACCTGCCTTGGATGCACAATAATTGACCTGTCCTGGATTACCAGAGAGGGCCACTACAGATGTGATGTTTATTATTCTTCCCCTTCTCTGTCTCACCATTATCTTTGCCGCTTCCCGGGTAAAATAGAAGGTCCCCGAGAGATTTACATCAATCACCCTTTGCCACTGTTCCTTTTTCATACGCAGGATAAGCCCATCTGCAGTGATCCCTGCATTGTTTACCATTACCTCTAGGCTCACCTTGTTTTTGATCTCTTCCTTAAAAAAGGCCTCCACTGCACCTTGATCTCCAGCATCCACCTGGAAGGCCCTGGCCCTTCCCCCTTCTTTTTCTATGGCATCACATAGCTTTTTTGCCATGTCTTCCCTTGATACATAGGTAAAATAGACCCTCCATCCAGCCTTTGCCAGGGTAATACAGATGGAGCTTCCTATTCCCCTGGAGCCCCCAGTTACAATGGCTACCTTAGGCAAGTTGGTGGATTTTTTCATGATTATCTCCACTTAGTCAAAATTGTAACAGGAAACTCCCCCAGGTAAGTCCTGCTCCAAAGGTGGAGAGAAGGACCTTATCCCCGGCAGAGATCCTTTTTTCATAATAGGCCTCACTAAGGGCAATTATTACAGAGGCCGCAGAGGTATTGCCATATCTGTCCACATTTACAAAGACCTTTTCCCTGGGAAAATTCATCTTTTTTGCCACTGCGTCTATTATTCTCAGATTTGCCTGATGGGGGATAAACAGGGAGATCTCAGAGAGGGAGAGATGGTTTTTTTCAAGAAGCCGAAGATTCATTTCTGCCATTCCCCTCACTGCATGTTTAAAAAGTTCCCTCCCCTGCATCTGAATAAAATAGTCTTCGCTCACCTTTTGTCCCACCTGAAAGGGAGATGCAGAACCTCCCTCTTTCCCCACTGGGAGCAGATGTCCCAGGGATCCATCTGCCTTAAGGAGTATATCCACCACCCTGGAGCACCCCTTTCCTTCTCCAGAGAGCAGGGCGGCCCCTGCACCGTCTCCAAAGAGGACACAGGTGTTTCTGTCCTCAAAGTTTACCCGGGAGGTACACACCTCACTTCCCACCAGTAATATCTTGGCATCGGGCCTCACTGCCACTATCCCCCGACTCACCTCCAGTCCATAGGAAAAACCAGAGCAACCAGCGGCAATGTCCATGGCCATTTCACAGTTTATGGCGCCAAGTTTGTCCTGGAGTACACACCCTGCAGTTGGAGTACAATAATCAGGAGTAAAGGTGGCTACAAAGATGTGGGTAATCTCTTTGGCCCCTATCCCCGCCATCTCCATGGCCATTAAGGCTGCCTTATGGGCCAGGTCAGAACACGTTTCTCCTGGTGCAGCCATCCTCCTCTCCCGGATCCCCGTCCTGGTGACAATCCACTCGTCTGAGGTGTTTACCATCCTCTCTAGTTGTCTATTACTCAACACCTGTTGTGGGACATAATACCCAAGTCCCAGGATGTAGGTGGAATTATTGTGTCTCATCTGTCTCGTCCGTGGATTGAGAATCCTCTGTGGAGATACTCTTGCCTGCGGACTGAAGAAGGTTCTTCAGCCTATAGAAACGGGTTATCTCGGGATGGAGTTCTATCTCCCTTTTTATCTTTTCCACAATATCTATCTTGATCAGGGATGCCGCAAGCTTGATGGCCTGAGCAATGGATTTTGGAGAAGAACTTCCGTGACATACTATAACGGCCCCCTTTAATCCAAGGAGAGGGGCCCCTCCATATTCTTCGTAGTCAAATCTCTTTATTAGCCGTCTAAAGGCAGGTCGGGCGAGAAATCCACCTATTCTGGTGAGGATTCCCTTTTTTATCTCTTTTTTTAACACCTTGCTAAAGGATTTACCCAGTCCCTCACATAATTTAAGGGCGATATTTCCCACAAATCCATCACATACTGCAATATCCACTCCATTGCCGAATACATCTCTCCCCTCCACATTCCCTATAAAATTCAGAGAGGTGTTTTTTAGGAGGTTATATGCCTCATTTACCTGGGCATTGCCCTTACCCTGTTCTTCTCCTATATTTAGAAGTCCAACTGCGGGACTTTCCATGTGGAGGATGGTTCGGGCAAAGATGTCGGCCATGATTGCGAATTGCACCAGGTGTCTTGGTTTAGAATCAATGTTCGCACCAACATCAATGAGTATAAGGGGACGTCCTTCTCTAGGCATTACAGTGGCAAGTCCAGGGCGATCCACCCCCTTTATTCTCCCCAGAGAAAATATTCCACATCCCAGGGTAACACCTGTATGCCCTGCACTCACCACGCCGTGGGCCATTCCATCTTTTACTAGATTACATGCAATCTGGATGGATGTATTTTTTTTTCTTCGCAGGATATAAGAGGGTTTGTCGTTCATCTCTGCCACTTCATCTGCATGTATGATCTCCACATCTAGGCCCGTGAGGTCATACTTTTCTAACTCTTCCCGTATCTCCAGGTCCTTTCCCACCAGTTTTAGAGATACATCCACCTCCCTTGCGGCCCTTATTGCCCCCTCAATGGTCACAGGGGGGCCAAAGTCTCCCCCCATGACATCCAGGGCGATACTTGGCCTGTGGCTATTCTTGCTCATCTTTTGTTAGATACTCCCTACCTGCATATTTTCCACAAGAAGGACAGATCCTGTGGGGTAGGGTAGGGCTTCCACATTCACACTCAATCACGTTGGGTACAGGCACTCTATGATGGGAACGCCTCATTCCCTTTCTGGATTTAGAAGTCCTTTTCTTTGGTACAGCCATAGCTAACCCTCATTCTCTTTTTTTATTTTTTAACTTATCTTCAGATTTTTCAAGACCTCAAGCCTTGGATCCACTACCTCTGTGGGACAGGTGCATTTTTCAAAGTTGAGATTACTTCCGCACCTGGGACACAGGCCCTTACAGGATTCATTGCACAATATCTTTGTTGGCAGGGCCAGAAGCAATTGTTCCCACAATATCCCCCCTATATCTAACAGGAGTTCCCCATTTTCTTCTATTAGAAAAGAGGGTCCAAAACTTTTCTCATCTTCCACTTCCTCTACGATATTAAAGGAGGCGTCCACTCTTATATGGGCATCCTCTCCACATCTATCACAGGGGATTATAAGGCCTCCTCCCACATGTCCCTTGATTAAACAACACTCTTCCTCTACCATTATCCGTAGATGGGCAATCAGTGGCTCTTCTATGGTATAGGGGAGAGAAAATTCCTCTATTGGGGCCCTCCATATCTCCTGTTGATTACATAACAGCTCCCGCCCCATAGGAGGAATCTCTCTAACCTTTAAATAATAGCCCTCCATGTGTGTGTCTCCGTCTTAGAAGTGTGTAAATCTAGCTTTACACTTCTGGATTTGTCAAGTTTATAATCCATGTTCCTTTTTCCACAAATAATCCTACTTTTCTTTTTCTCTGTCCATAATAAAATTTTTTTTATCATAATACTCATATCCTCGTGCATAATATAAACCTTAATAATAGAACTAATTTGCTTTATTTTTAAAGAGATAATTCCATATTGTGAAAAAAATAACTTAACAAAAAAAGTTAACAGTGTAAAATTGTCTCTTCTATATTGTAAAAAAGTCATTTTTTTTGTATAGAGCAGTAATAGCTCCTTTGATTGTTTAATTGTGCAGTTTGTGCAATTTGTGCAATTAAATAGGAGAGGGGTGATGGAAGGTCAAAAAGATGAAAGGGGTTTTGTTTTGTGTATTAAACTTTTTAAAGTGTTAGGGGGGGAAAATGAAAAGAGTATCCACTAACAATCTGTTTGGGATGTGTTCCCGAAGGGACTTTCTGAAGTACTGCACCATAATGGCTGCCAGTATGGGACTCCCTTTGACTGCAGGGGAAAAGATTGCGGATGCCCTCACCAGTCCCAAGCGTCCGGCGGTTATCTGGATCTCAGGTCAGGGGTGTACTGGATGTACTGAAAGTCTCCTTCGTACCAGTCATCCCACCCTGGCTACCCTTATTTTGGATATGATCTCTCTGGACTACAATGAGACATTAAATGCTGGTGCTGGGAGGCAGGCAGAGGAATTTATGGAGAGGTCTGTGGAAGAGAATAGGGGGAAATTCGTCCTGGTCATTGAGGGTGCTATCCCCACAAAGGATGGAGGGATCTATTGTCAGATAGCAGGCAAGCCCTTTGTGAAGATAGTGAAGGACCTGGCAGATAAGGCTGGAGCCATAATTGCCATAGGTTCCTGTGCATCCTGGGGAGGGATCCCCTCTGCAGACCCAAATCCCACTGGTGCAAAGGGTGCCCCTGAGGTGCTCAAGGATAAGACAGTGGTCACCATCCCTGGCTGTCCTGCAAATCCATATAACTTCCTATCCACGGTGGCATTTTATCTAACCTATAAGAAACTTCCTGAGTTAGATAAAAAGGGGAGACCTAAATTTGCCTACTCCCGTCTCATTCATGAAAATTGTGAGAGAAGGCCTCATTTTGATGCAGGTAGGTTTGCGGAACGTTTTGGAGATGAAGGGCATAGAAAGGGATACTGTCTCTTTAAACTGGGATGTAAGGGGCCAGTTACTTATAATAATTGTTCCATCCTTCAGTTTAATGATGTGGGTACCTGGCCTGTGAGGTGTGGACATCCCTGTTTTGGATGTAGTGAAGATGGTGTGGGCTTTAATATTCCATTCTTTGTGGAGGCAAATATTACCAAATCCAGCGTCATTACCCCTGCGGCCACCCCTGCAGGCATAGAATATGAGCGGGGTGGAAAGGTCTCCGGCACTGCTGCTGGACTTATTGGTGCCGCAGTAGGTGCGGCAATAGGGGCAGGGGCAGTGAGCGTGAGCAAGATGAAATCAGAATCAGAAGATGAAAAATAAGGGGGCAGTCTCATGAGTTTAAGTAGACGAGGCTTTTTAAAGACCGTAGTGGGAGGAAGTGTGGCCCTTGGGACTGTTTCCCTATCCAAAGAGTCAGGGGCCTCAGAGGGTGAACTTCCCCCTGATGCGGTGGGTATCTTATATGATTCTAATCTGTGTATAGGATGTCAATCCTGTATGGTGGCATGTAAGAGGGCAAATGGGATGCCTGTGGAACATACAGGGGACCAGAAGACCTGGGATAATCCCCTTGACCTCTCTGCCAAGACCTTAAATATTATTAAAATGTACAGGGACGGGGACAAATTTGCCTTTATTAAAAGGCAGTGTATGCACTGTCTGGAACCAGCATGTGCGGCTGCCTGTCCTGTTACTGCTTTGCACAAGGATGAAAAAACAGGTATAGTTACCTATGACCCTTCCGCATGTATTGGTTGTAGATACTGTCAGGTGGCATGTCCTTATGATATCCCCAAGTTTGATTGGAACTCTCCTTTTCCCCAGATACACAAATGTCAGCTCTGTATTCACCTCCTCAAAGAGGGGAAATACGCCGCTTGTTGTCATGTATGTCCCACAGGGGCCTCCCTGTTTGGGCCTGTAAAAAAGCTCAGGGAGGAGGCCCAGAGGCGGTTGCTTATGAAACCTGGAGAGTATTATGAGTTTCCTGTAAATCATATTGAGTCTGGCAAGAAAGTGGTCCACAAGGCCAAAAAATATATCCAACACATATACGGCCTCAACGAGGTGGGAGGCTCCCAGTGTATGATCCTCGCAGGGGTGGAGTTTGAAAAGCTGGGACTCCCGGCACTTAGAAAAGAGTCCTATGTGAGCGATCTGGAAGGGGTGAGTATGGAGCTCTATAAATATCTCGTCTATCCTGTAGCCGCTTTAGGTGGACTGGTATATTTGGTGAGAAAGAGAGGGGTCCACGATTAAACTAAAAAGGAGAAGAATATGTCAGAAGCAAGGCCACTTAATACCAGGATAATTACCTTCCCCTTTGTAGTGGGTGTGGTGCTGGTTATCCTGGCACTGATATTTTTGATAAAGAGGTTTATTTATGGATTGGGGCCTGTCTCCGGTATGAATGATGGTTATCCCTGGGGATTGTGGATAGCCTATGACGTTAATGTGGGGACGGCCTTTGCGTGTGGTGGATATGCCATGGCCATATTGATATATATCTTTAACAAAGGAGAATATACTCCTCTCCTAAAACCCGCTATCTTGACCAGTATGTTGGGTTATACCCTGGCCGCTGTTTCCATCTTTTTTGATATTGGTAGATACTGGAATATGTTTAATATCTTTATGCCGTGGCACATGAATCTGCATTCTCCCATGCTGGAGGTAGCCGTATGTATTGCATCTTATGTGGTTGTGTTATGGATAGAGTTCTCTCCTGTACTCCTCAAAAATCCAGGGGTGAGAAAACTCATAAAATCAGAAGACATTGAAGAAAAGCTCATGAAGGTGCTATTTATCTTTGTGGCATTGGGAATGTTGCTCCCAACCATGCATCAGTCCTCTCTTGGAACCCTTATGATACTGGCAGGTTACAAATTATCTCCCCTTTATTGGTCAAAATTTTTACCATTCTTCTTCTTGTTGTGTGCACTTATGCTGGGATATGCCATTGTGATATTTGAGACCTCTGTGGCAGGAGTGGCATTTAACAATACCCATGAGTTTAAACTTCTTCAGAAGCTCTCTGCAGTAATGCCATGGCTCATTGGGATATTTATCCTCATGAGGTTTCAGGATATAAACGCACGGGGAGCCCTATCAGATATTTTTAAGGGAGACCTTCCTGGGAATATGTATCTCCTGGAGAATTTGCTCCTGTTAATTGCCCTGTGTATCTTGAGAAAGAAAGAAAATAGGGCAAACAATAAGAAGGTCTTGATTGCGGCGATGTGCACCCTATTTGGTGCTGGGCTATATCGTTTTGATGCGTACATTACCGCCTTTAATCCAAGAAATGGGTGGCACTATTTCCCCACCACCCCTGAGATACTCATTACCTTGGGGGTAATTGCGGTGGAGTTGTTGGGCTACCTATATGTGGTGAAGAGGTTCCCCGTATTGGTATTGCCCAAAAGAAATAATTAAAAAAATAACCAATTCAAGGAGAGAGAAATATGGGAAAGAGGATAACTGTTGACCCAATTACCAGGATAGAAGGACACCTGAGAATAGATGTGGAAGTGGAGGACCACAAGATAAAGAACGCCTGGTCCTCTGGTCAGATGTGGAGGGGGATTGAGGTGATATTAAAGGGGAGAGACCCTAGAGAGGCCTGGATATTCACGCAGCGTATATGTGGGGTGTGCACCACAGTACACGCCATTGCCTCTGTGAGGACCATTGAGAATGCCCTTGGCCTGGAGGTCCCCTTAAATGCCCAATACATAAGGAATTTGATCATTGCGGCCCAGGGGGTCTTTGACCATATCGTGCATTTTTATCATCTATCTGCCCTGGACTGGGTGGATTTGGTATCAGCACTTCAAGCAGATCCCAAAAAGGCCGCCAGACTGGCCCAGCAACTCTCAGACTGGCCCCTTAACAGTGCTAAGGAGATGAAGGCCGTTCAGGAGAGACTCCAGAAGTTTGTGGCAAGTGGACAACTGGGAATATTTGGAAGTGGATATTGGGGTCATCCTGCTATGAAACTTACTCCTGAGGTAAATCTCCTGGGGGTCACCCATTATCTCCAGGCCCTTGACTATCAGAGAGAGATAAACAAGGTGGTGGCCATACTTGGAAGTAAGACCCCCCATATCCAGAACCTGGCAGTGGGTGGTGTGGCAAATCCCATTGATCCCAACACCCCCGCTCCCCTTACCATGGAACAACTTCTCCATGTAAAATCCCTCATAGATAACATAAAGGACTTTGTGAAAAAGGTTTATCTGGTGGATGTGGCGGCTATTGGTGCATTTTATGCGGATTGGACCAAGTATGGGGCAGGGGTAACCAACTATCTAAGTGTGCCAGAGCTCCCCATGGATGAGAAGGGCACAAAGTTTCTCATGCCAGGTGGATATATTGCAAATGGTGACCTCAACACCTATCAACCAATAAAGGACTTTAATGACGAATTCTTTGCCAAGAATGTAAAGGAATGCATCAAACATTCCTGGTATGATGGAGATTGGAATCGTCATCCTTGGGCAGAAGAGACAAAGCCTGATTATACGGGATATGATGAGGAGGAAAAGTATTCCTGGATAAAGGCCCCCAATTTTAAGGGTAAACCTGCACAGGTGGGTCCTCTGGCAAATGTCCTGTGCATGTACGCCGCAGGTCATGAGCCCACCAGAAAGTATGTGAGAGAGGTCCTGGATATAGCATCTCAGGTGGCAGGTGCCAGGATAGGGTTGGAGGCCCTTCATTCCACCATTGGAAGACATGCGGCACGGGCAGTGAGGGCCGCGGTACTCACCGATACCATGGATGAGGTATGGGAGGCCCTGGTGACCAATATTGGAAAGGGTGATTATGATACCTATAATCCTCCCAAGTTCCCCAGTGGAGAGATTCGTGGGTTTGGTTTTCACGAGGCCCCACGGGGTACCCTTTCCCACTGGGTCATTATAAAGGATGGGAAGATTGAAAATTATCAGTGTGTGGTTCCCTCCACCTGGAACGCAGGTCCAAGGAACCACCATGACGAGATGGGCCCCTATGAGGCATCTTTGATTGATAATCCCATTGCCGATCCCAAGAGGCCTCTGGAGGTCCTACGTACCATTCACTCCTTTGATCCCTGCCTTGCCTGTGCAATCCATCTGCACAATGGGGATGATCAGGAGATCTTGCAGGTAAAGGTCTTGTAATGATAAAGACCAGAGCTAATACATCTGCCCACTCCCAGGTCCTTGTCCTGGGGGTGGGTAATATTTTGATGAGGGATGAGGGCGTTGGAGTAAGGGTGGTACAGCGTCTGGAGGAGCTCTATGAGATACCTCCCCAGGTGGAGGTCCTGGATGGAGGCACCAGTGGAGTTGAACTCCTTCCCTACATTGAGGGAAAGGGGGCCCTTTTTATAATTGACGCCATGCAAAAAGGGGATATGGCCCCAGGGGAAGTGGTGGTCCTGGACCTCTCTTCCCATATTCATGTGTATCGCAACCGGATTTCCCCTCATCAATTGGGCATATCTGAGGTCCTTGCCCTGGCTACCCTCCAGGAGAAGATCCCTCCAGTGGTGAAACTCATAGGCATAAGGCCCTCTCGGGTGGATACTGGGTTGGAGCTATCCCCTGAGGTGGAGGAGGCAGTGGATAGGGCCATTCTCCTCTTGAAGAAAGAGCTTGAGGGGATGGGACTGGGCCTTGCAGAAAAGAGGGGTTAGCTCCGCAGGGTGGCTATTAATCTCAGAGGATGTAATAGTAAATCAAGGGCATGGAGGATGCTTGAGGTTATTACCTTTGCCCCTGAAAAGGCATTGAGGGCGCATCCTTCGCTCTGAAGCACTGCAATTCCCAGGGCAGATTCCTTTAACATAAGGGCGTCGTTTCGTCCGTTTCCTATACACACGCACCCATTACATCCCAGTTTTTCTATGAACTTCAATTTTGCTATATCCTGGGCCTCCTCTCCTATTATTGCTATCTCTACAGGAAGTGCCCCTACCTCTTTTTCAACATTTCCATGGGTATCTGCAGTTAGCACATATATCTTCAGGTCCCTTGAGAGGATTTCCACTCTTTCTCTTACCCCCTCTATAAGCCTTCCGTCCAGGGCAATGGTGCCATTAAAATCCAGAACCAGATATTTTAACCTAAGTCTCTCTCCTCCGGGGATGGATATTTCAATCATAGGGAGACCTCCTTGTAAGGGTTATAAGTTCCTATTGACATGCAAGGGAATAATAGATATGAAAGAAAAGTCAATGGGGCCGTAGCTCAGTTGGGAGAGCGCTTGAATGGCATTCAAGAGGTCAGGGGTTCAATTCCCCTCGGCTCCATAAAAGGGGATTGGGGTATTACCCGATCCCCTTTTCTTATGGAAAAAAGGAGGTTGGAGGATGTCAGATTTGCTTGATGAGTTTTGTCTATCCCTTCAGGAACAGATGGATAGACAGGTAGAGAGACAATATGGACCAGAGGTGGCAGAGGTATGGCGTAATCTAAGGTATTTTAATGTCTTGGAATCAGGGGACGGAGAGGGTCGCATTACAGGACAGTGTGAGGATACCATAGAGGTCTTTATCAAGGTTAGGCAAGGGAGGATAGAGGAGATTTCCTATTGGACCGATGGATGTGTGGCCACAGTTGTGTGTGGCTCGGTGGTGTGTGATATGGCCCTGGGAAAGCCCCTGGAAGAGGCTGAAGAGATAAGTGGAGAAGATATCCTCAAAAGGTTTCCCCACATGCCCCCTGATCATAAACATTGTGCCTTTCTGGCTGCCAGTGCCCTTCATGAGGCCATTGGGGACTATTATCAAAAGGCCAGGGGAGAGTAATAGGGGATATAAGGGGTCTTTATGAAAAGAAAATGCACTAGCTCCCCCTTTTTCCGTTCCTGCATCCATATTTTTCCAGCTTATACCTCAACATGCGTTCTGAAATCCCAAGGAGTCTGGCCGCCTGTGTCTTAATGCCCCCTGACTTTTTCATTGCCTCCTCTATCCGCACCTCTTCTAGAAGCCTTACTGCCTCCGCCAGGGGGAGCTTAAATAGTCTATGAACAATGTCCTGCTCCCTTTCCTTTTGAAGGTAGGGAGGAAGTTCTTCCTGGGAGATGAGTTCATTTTCACACAGGATTATGGCCCTTTCTATAATATTTTCTAATTCTCGTACATTCCCTGGAAAGTCGTAGGTCAAGAGGATTTGCCTTGCCCCTCTGCTAAGGCCCTTTACCTTCTTTTGATATTTATTGGCAAACCTTTTACAGAAGAGCTCTGCCAGGGGCTCAATGTCTTCTCGTCTCTTTCTAAGGGGAGGGATATTTAAGGCAAATACATTGAGCCTCCAGTACAGGTCCTCTCGGAACCTCTCCTCCTTCACCATCTCTTCCAGGTTGCGGTTAGTGGCGGCAATAACCCGTACATCCACCTTTATCTCTCTAACACCTCCCACGCGGGAGAAGGTTCCATTTTGTAATACCCTGAGTAACTTGGCCTGAAGCTCCACAGGCATCTCCCCTATCTCATCCAGAAAGATACTCCCTGTGTGTGCCACT
>Ga0256914_1002797_pt1 | contig 14316 bp, 13 predicted proteins | sample HulkmetaG_FD_191571 | JGI IMG/M metagenome (GOLD analysis project Ga0256914, IMG submission 191571) | Hydrothermal chimney microbial communities from Main Endeavour vent field at the Juan de Fuca Ridge, Pacific Ocean - Hulk | ecosystem: Environmental > Aquatic > Marine > Hydrothermal vents ... | reverse complement strand
TGAGATAGAGATTATTAATAACTTAGATGAGCTTGGAAGTAAAATTCAAGATAGAGCTTATGATATTTTATTAATTGATATAGATTTAGAAAAGAAAAATAGAAGTAGTATTAAAAAACAGCATAAAGATATGAGTGTAATATTAATGACTCTAAGAGATATAGAAGATGATAGTTATGATAAAAGTATTATTAAAGAGGTACTTGTGGGAGTCATGAATATAGATAAATTAAAATATATTATCAATAAATATAGAAATAAGGGGATTTGATGGTTGAGTTTAAGGTTTTAATAATTGATGATGACTATATTAATAGAAAACTACTTGTTGAGATATTAAGAAAAAAGTTATATAAGATTGAGACTATAGAATCAGTAGATGGGGAAGATGCTATATATATTATAGACAAAGAGCAAGATATTCAATTTATACTACTTGATATAGAGATGCCCAAAATTAATGGATTGGAGTTTTTAGAGATATATATGAATAGTACGGCTATTAAAAAAGTTCCAATTATTGCAATATCATCTAACGATACTAGAAAAAGAGACTCTTTAAAAAAAGGTGCTAGTGCATTTATAACTAAACCTGTAACTGAAAAAAAACTAATGGAGGCTATTAGAAATAGTTTACAGTAAAGCCAATTATGAGTATAATGTCCTTCATAAAATATTTAGGATAGATATATGAACAATATTATACTATGTGGTGGAAATGGTACTAGACTTTGGCCAATTAGTAGAACTCTTATGCCAAAACAGTTTGTAAAGCTTTTCAATAATATCTCTCTTTTTCAATTAACAGTTGAGAGAAACTCTAAATTTTGTAGTAAAAATTTAATTGTATCAAATAGAGAGCAGTATTTTTTGGCTATTGACCAACTAGAGAGTTTAGATTTAGATATTAGTTCAAAATTTCTATTAGAGCCAATTGGTAGAAATACAGCTCCAGCCATTGCTTTAGCCTGTATGGCATTAGATAAAGAAGAAATAGTATTGGTAACCCCCTCTGACCACCTCATCAAAAATGAAAAAGAGTATGAAAAGGTATTAAAAAGGGCAGAGGAGTTAGCATCTCAAAATTACCTTGTTACATTTGGAATTACCCCTACTTCACCAGAAATAGGATTTGGATATATAGAGGCAGACGGTGTAGATGTAAAAGCATTTCATGAAAAACCAAGTAGAGACATGGCTCAAAAATATCTAAATGCTGGAAATTATTATTGGAATTCTGGAATGTTCTGCTTTAAAGCGGGTGTTTTTTTAGATGAGTTAAAAGAGTACTCTTTTGAAATTTATAATAGCTCCTATATAGCATATAGAAATAGTCTCTCCACCTCTCCTATTAAGATAAAAGAGGCAGATATGTTAAATATTCCAGAAAATAGTATTGATTATGCAGTTATGGAGAAATCAAAAAGAGTAAAGGTTATCCCATCAGATATTAATTGGTCAGATTTAGGAAGTTTTGATGCCCTATATAAAGAGTTACCAAAAGATAACAATGGAAATACCAAAAGTGATAATCACATCTCAATAGATAGTAAAAATAACTTGATATATGCTAAAGAGAGAATGGTTGCTACTATTGATGTAGAGGATTTAATAATAGTTGATACCGCTGATGCACTTCTTATATCTAAAAAGGGTAGTTCCCAAAAAGTTAAGCAGGTAGTCAATGAGATTAAAAAGCAAACTAATCTTCATGAGGTTCATTTAACAGCCCACCGTCCATGGGGAACATATACCGTTCTTCAAGAGGATAGTAGATATAAGATTAAAAGCATAGTTGTAAAACCAAACAAAAGGTTATCTCTACAGAAACATTTTCATAGAAATGAACATTGGATAGTTGTGAGTGGAACAGCTACAGTTACAGTTGGAGATAAGAAATATCTTGTTCGTCCAAATGAATCCACCTATATTAAAATGGGAGAGATACATAGACTTGAAAACGAAGGGAAAATACCTGTTATTTTAATTGAAGCACAAGTTGGAGAATATACAGGTGAAGATGATATTATTAGAATAGAAGATGATTTTAAGAGGGCTTAATTGAAAAATAATATCCTATTAGCATTTAGTTTTGCAAAAAGAGATTTTAAAGAGAGATATGTAGGTACAGGTCTTGGGCAACTCTGGTATATCTTATCTCCAATTATTACTATTTTTATCTATACTGTTATATTTTCCGATTTTATGAAGATGAAACTAGCTATTATAGATAATAGTTACGCCTATAGTATCCATTTAGTTCCTGCACTTTTAGCATGGACAACCTTTAGTACAATTTTAATGAGACTAAACACCTCTTTTTTTGAAAAAGCAAATCTAATCAAGAAGATAAATGTACCTATGTACACATTTCAATTGAGTATTGTATTAACAGAACTATTTCTATTTGGTATATCTATGCTATTGGCTATTATATTTTTACTATTAGTTAATCAACCAGTAACTCTAACTTTTTTATGGTTAATCCCACTTATGATACTTCAGACCCTATTTGTATTTGGTTTGGGGGTTATTATATCTCTATTTACCCCATTTTTTAAAGATTTAAAAGAGGCTGTTCCAATTGTGGTGCAGTTATGGTTTTGGGTAACTCCTATTATATATATGAAAGAGATGATAGCTGGAAAATACCCATTTCTATTAAAATATAACCCCTTTTTCTACTTTTCTGATAGTTATCAAAATATATTTTTATATAGTCAAGCCCCATCTATTTTAAGAGTTATACTTATTATTATAATAACAGCAGTTACACTTTTTATAGCCGGATATTTATATAAAAAGATGATTGGTACTATAAAAGATATAATTTAAGGATTTTTAATTGACAAGAAAATTATTAATAGTATATCTACTCTCTATATTTGTTATTGGGTGTGGATATAAACCCTCTGCAACAATTATACCTCAAACTATAGGTGAAAGTGTATATACAGAGGTTAAAGTATCTCTTTCAGACCCTGAGAATTCTATTCTGATAAAAGATGCACTAAATAGTGCCTTATATAGTAGATTAAAAAGAAGAATTACAACTAAAAAAGAGGCAAATAGTATTATAAGAGTAGAATATAGAGATATTCAATTTACACCACTACAGTATAATAAAAATGGATATGTCACATATTATCAAGCAAATATTAATTTGAAATTTCAGTTTATAAAAAATGGTCAAATTTATAAGAGATTAATTACAGGAAAATACTCTTTTCCTATTCGTCCAAGTGCCATTATCTCTACCTCTTTACGGTTTGAAGCAATTAAAAAAGGTTCAATAAAGGCTTTAGACCAATTTATTGCATATCTTACAACATTAGGAGCTATCAGTTGATAACTTTTAAAGAGTTTATAGATAAAAAACCTCTATATTATAAAAAAATAGACCACACAAGGGTTCATCAAGCCTACTCTATACTAAAGCCTCATATTAAAAAACCTCTAACGGTTCATATAGTAGGAACAAATGGAAAAGGTAGTACAGGTCGTATTATGGCAACTCTTTTACACTATCAAAATGTAAAAGTGGGTCACTTCTCATCTCCCCATATAGTTAGTTTTAATGAAAGAATATGGATAGAGGGTAAAGATATAGATGATAGCTCTTTGGAAAATGCTCATAAAAGACTATATACTATTTTGGGTCAAGAGATGAGTATCTCTCTAAGTTATTTTGAATATACCACACTTTTAGCACTTGTAGCTATGGAGAAGTTAGAAGTTATAATTTTAGAAGCTGGACTTGGTGGTGAATTTGATGCTACAAATGTGGTTAGTAAAGATTTAACGGTAGTAACTCCAATTGGATTAGACCATCAAGAGTTTTTAGGTCACACTATAGAAGAGATTGCTACAACTAAATTAAACTCAATTGAGAAAAGAGCTATCATATCTTTTCAACCGGATAATAGAGTCTATACTCTAGCTCAAAAGATTGCAAAAAAACGATTATCAAAACTCTATCTATTAAAAGATTTAAGTCTAAATAGTGATATATTATCTATAACTGAGACTCTTGGTTGGAGTTACTATCTATATGAAAATGCTCAACTTGCAATAAATGCACTACTTATATTGTCTCTTCCATTCAATATTCAAGATTTAAAATTTGTAAACCTATTTGGTAGATTTTATCAACTTGCACCAAATATTACTATTGATGTGGGGCATAATCTGTTAGCAGTTGATGCCGTATCTAAAGCAATAGAGAGTAGATATGGAGATAAAAAGATAATTTTAGTATATAATAGTTTAGATGATAAAGATTATAGTGCTATACTTAGTAAACTTAAACAGTATATAAAAAGAGTTGAAATTATCCCAATTGATACCAATCGAGCCATAGATAAGGCAATTTTAACAAAAGAGCTAAAGAGACTCTCTATAGAGTTTGAAATGTTTAAAAGTATTAAAAAAGATGAGGATTATTTAGTCTTTGGTTCATTTTTTGTGGTTGAGAGCTTTATTAAAAAAAATTTACTTCAAATATAAATAATAATTGGCTATAATATTCACTATTAAGTGAGTTTTTAATAAGGAGAAACAATGGCTTTTTTTGGTAAAAAAAAGAAAAAAACAGCACCGATGAACTCGGCAAGTATTATCACCCCCGGTACAGCAATTAAAGGTGATATAAGATGTGATGGAAATATTTTAATTAATGGGGAGTTAGAAGGAAATATTTTATCTCGCAGTGAAGTGGTAGTTGGTAAAAGTGGTAGAGTTATGGGTGAAATACAAGCCCAAAAACTACTAGTATCTGGTGAATTTAAAGGTAACTTTACAGGTGAAGTTATAGATATTATGCCTTATGGTAAAGTTTATGGTGATGTTGTAGTAAATAATATTGTCATTGAACCAAATGCTGTATTTGAGGGTGAAACAAAAATCGTAACAGGCAGAGTTACACCAGATAATATGCAAGATGTCCATATTATAAAACCTAAAAAGATAGGATATTAAATAAAATTTAAATGAGACAAAATAATATATATGAATATCTTCTAAATGAAGATTTCTCTTCTAATAGTAGCCTTTTATTCATTTGCAAAAATGATAAAGAGGCTCTAAAAACCGCTCACACATCTACTCTATTAGAATTTAAATCTTTTATTTTACCAGATATAAGAGCCTCCTATGGTGATGATTTGCGTCCATTTCAAGTAGAGTTTTTTGAATTAATTGAGGCACTTTATGGATATTTTAATTGTAAAGAGAGAAAAATTCTAATATCTCCCATTCGCACCCTCCTTTTTCCTTTACCAAAAAAAGAGTATCTCTCACTAATTACATTAGAATTTGCTTCCACTATTAATCTGAATAGTTTAAAAGATAAACTCCACTATTGGGGATATGGTTTTGTAGATATTGTAACCCAAAAGGGTGAAGTCTCTTTTCGAGGAGATATTATTGATATTTTTCCTTTAGGCGGAGATAAAGCATATAGAGTATCCATATTTGATAATGATATAAAATCTATTAGGGAGTTCTCTATAGATACCCAAAAAAGTATTAAAGACGAAATAGAATATATTGAGCTTATACCAGCTAAGTTGGGTTTAAATAAAAGAGAGTATTTAGCTTGGGAAGAGAGGGTAAAAAATAGTCCTTTAGATAGTTTTATAAAAGATATAGATAGTTTGGGATTTTGGCATTTAGATAATTTAGGAATAAACTATTTGGAGCAATTCAACTCTATATTTGTATCCAATATGCAAAGAGAACTAGAGGAGATATATACTTTAACCACTCCTCTAATATCAAAAGATAATTTTAAGCTACCAACTGTTCCTAAAGCAAAAGAGTTTAGAGAGTTAGAAGTAATAAATCCTAATGCTATTATAGAAGCAAACTCTTATAAAAAAATAACAATTATCGCTAAAAATATCTCTACCGTTAGAGGTAGTCAATTAAAGTCATTTGATGGATTAAACTTTATATATAAAGATATTATAGTTAATTTAATCTCAAGCAAAGAGGTAATTATTTCACTAAATAGAGCAACAATAGCAAAAAGAGTTAAAAGAGCCTCTATTATTTTAGATGAGTTACAATTGGGTGATTTTGTAGTTCATGAAAATTATGGAATAGGGATATTTAAAGGGGTAGAGAAGAGGGTAATCTTAGGCTCAACAAGAGAGTTTGTCTTAATAGAGTATCAAAATAACGATATGCTACTAATTCCTGTAGAAAACCTAAATGTAATAGATAGATATGTAGCAGATAGTGGAGGAGTCCCGTTATTGGATAAAATGGGAAAAGCATCTTTTAAAAGATTAAAAGCCAAAGTAAAAGATAGAGTGTTTACAATGGCATCACAAATTATAAATCTCTCAGCTCAAAGACATCTAAAAAGAGGGATTATTTTAAAAAAAGATTTGGCAGAGCATAAAAAGTTTATGAACCAAGCAGGTTTTTCTCATACCCCTGACCAGATAGATGCAATTGAGGCTATATTAGATGACATGGCAAGTGGTAAAATTATGGATAGATTACTCTCTGCTGATGTTGGATTTGGTAAAACAGAGGTGGCTATGAATGGAATGTATATTGCTTGGAAAAATGGTTATCAATCAATGATAGTAGCACCCACCACACTTCTTACTTCTCAACACTTTAAAAGTATGCAAGAGAGATTTAAAAACTATAATATAAAAATAGGAAAATTGGATAGATTTACTAAACCAAAAGCGAAAAGAGAGCTATTAAAGGGTTTGGAAGATGGCACAATAGATATGGTTGTAGGGACTCATGCTCTACTTAAGGCTAAATTTAAAAATTTGGCACTAATTATAATTGATGAGGAGCATAAATTTGGAGTAAAACAGAAAGAGGCATTAAAAGAGATAGCATTAAATGTGCATCTATTATCAATGTCGGCTACACCAATTCCTAGAAGTTTAAATATGGCACTATCTAAGGTAAAAAGTTTTTCTGAAATCTTAACACCACCTATAAATAGAGAACGAGTTAGAACTTTCGTTAAAAGTTATGATAATAAAATTATAAAAGAGGCAATAGTACGAGAGTTGCGAAGAGGCGGACAGATTTTTTATCTTTTTAACTCTATTGCAGAAATTGAAAATAAGCGAGATATTTTACAAACACTTCTACCACAACTTAAAATATCTCTTTTACACTCTAAAATTCCACCTCTACAGATAGAAAAAGATATGATAAAATTTGAAGCAGGAGAGTATGATATTATGCTCTCAACCTCTATAATTGAGTCTGGTATCCATATTCCAAATGCAAACACAATTATAGTTGATGGTGCAGATAGATTTGGAATAGCAGACCTACATCAATTAAGAGGTAGAGTTGGCAGAGGAGGTAAAGAGGGGTATTGCTATTTTATGGTAGATAGTAAAGATACCATTTCAGAAAATGCCAAAAAAAGATTATTAGCTTTGGAGTCGCACTCAAATCTAGGAAGTGGTGCAGTATTGGCTTTTTATGATTTAGAGATAAGAGGTGGTGGAAATATTATTGGTAAGGCACAATCGGGGCATATTAAACAGATAGGGTACTCTTTATATATTAAAATGTTAGAAGATGCTATTAGGGTTCTGAGTGGAGAAAAAGATAATAATAGAGAGGTTCAAGTTGATATAAAATTAACAGTTGATGCCTATTTAAATAATGAGTTAATAGCAGAAGATAGATTAAGATTAGAGTTATATCGCAGACTTGCACAAGCCATAAGTGTTAATGAAGTTTATGAAATAGAGGGTGAAATAGCAGATAGATTTGGTAACTTGGATACCATATCAAGACAGTTTATAGATATTATGGTTATAAAAATATTGGCTAAAGAGAGAGGTATTATAAAAATATCAAATGCAAAAGAGAAAATTTTTATAGAGTATAAAGATAGTAAAAGAGTAGTACTGAAATCCTATAGTAGAGACGATGATGACCTTATTGCGACTATTCTCAACTACTTTACTAACTACCCATCATAAATCTTATTCTCTTTTATTTTACAACAACTCTATTTCTTCCCCTCTCTTTTGCTTCATACAAAGCTTTATCAACTCTATGGAATATATCGACCTCTTTATCATCAGGTTTAAATTGAGTCACCCCAAAACTACAAGTTACCTTTTTTACTATATTAAATGAGTAGTTGTATATCCCTTTTCGTATAATATTTGCTACTTTGGCTGTCTCCTCAACTGTTTTAAATTGTACTAAAATAACAAACTCTTCTCCACCCCATCTACTAAAAACTGTACTCTTTCTTATATCCATATCTTTTAAAATAGATTTTACAACTGATGCAAGTTCTATTAGAACCCTATCACCAACATTGTGACCATAGTTATCATTAATAGATTTAAAGTGGTCAATATCAAAAAGTATTATAGAGAGCCTCTCATTATATGACAATGCTCTATTTATATAGAGGGGAAATATCTCGTTAAATTTGACTCTACTATATATATTAGTTAATGTATCATAATCTGCCAACTGTCTTATCATATCTTTATCTCGTTCCAATCTAGTAATATCTGTTAGAGATAATATATATCTATCTCTACCAATTTTACTAACTTGAATATAAAAATAATACTCCATATTATTATCTATTGGAGTTTTAAGTTTTATCTTTTCTCTTTTATTTTTACTCTTATATATACTCTCTAACCAATTTTTACCACTACTATATTTATTCAGACAACCATCTTCTTCTATAAATAGATTATTGATATTATTAAATTTTTTTTGAAACTCCTGAGTATTTCTACACCCAAAAAAACTTAATCCAACCCTATTAAGATATAATGTTTTATTAATAGTAGCTACAACCATTATATTGGTTTGAAGATTAAGAAAAGATTGCAAACTATTACTACTTTTTTTAAAAAAATATAGTGATAGTAAAGTTGAAGATAAAGATATAAAAATAAGAATAGATACTAAAGTTATTTCATCCATCTCTATTTTCTTATAAAGAGAGTTTCTTTATCATTCTTTCTGCCTCTTCTATTGATGGGTCAAGCTCATAAGCCTTTTTATAATTGGTTAAAGCCTTATCTATCTGATTGGTATCATAAAGAGTGTTAGCATAATTAAAATAGTGAGGTGCATAGAGTGGGTCAATCTCAATTGCTCTCTTATGATACTCTATAGCTTTATTATTTTCACCCAATTTATGGTAAATATTAGCCAATGATACTAATGCTATATCCTCATTTGGCTCTAACGATAATATATTTATATAGACATTTTTTGCTTCTTCCAATCTATTTAAATTAATAAGTACAAATCCATATTTTAGAAGCAACTCAATATTATCTTTATCTAAAATCAATGCACTAGATAATGCCTTATCAGCTTCAATAAAATTTTTCTTTTCCAAAGCAATATCTGCCATATTTGTCAGTTGTTGAACTCGTGAAAGTTTTAAGGGTGGAGCAGAGAAGTTTTTATCGATTTGTGTTATACCACCTATCCGTTTATTATCTCTTTTTGCCTCAAAATCAATCCCTCTTTTAGGAAAAGCACCCGAAAATAGCTGTTTAAAAAATAAAATAAATATTATAACTGAAATTATAAAAAGTAAAAATTGAAATATACCCATGGTTTCTCCGTATTAATTAATCGAATAATAAGATAATCTTACTTAGAAACGAGAAATTTTATAAGCTTTATGTAATATTTAAGATAATTACACTATAAAAGTTAACATAAATATTTTATATCCATTATTTTGACATCGAATTTATAAAAGTTGAATAGATTTCTGTTAACTCATGGTCCTCTTTCTCCATTAACTCTATATTTCCACTTTTTACAGACTCTTCTAAAACAGCTATCCGTTTAATAAGATAGTGGAAAATTTCTCTATTTACATCTGGTAACATATCATGTCTTAATTTTTTCTGTTCTGTATCACAATTGATTACTCTAGCAGGAATACCAACAGCAGTTGAGTGTGCTGGTACATCTTGTAAAACAACTGAATTTGCCCCTATTCTTGAATGCTCTCCAATAGTAATATTACCTAAAACTTTAGCTCCAGCACCAATAACAACATTATTTTCAATAGTTGGGTGTCGCTTTCCATGAGATAGAGATACACCACCAAGTGTAACCTGCTGATATATAAGTACATCATCACCAATAATAGTAGTCTCACCAATAACAACACCCACTGCATGGTCAATAAACACTCTTTGACCAATAGTTGCCGCAGGGTGAATATCTACTGTTGTCAAAAATTGACCTATGGCAGATATAAATCTAGGAATAAATCTTAAACCTTTTTTATATAGGCGATTAGAAATTCTATAAAACCAAATTGCCCAAAGACCCGGATAGTTAAAGAAAAGTTCAAATGTTGAGCGAAGTGCAGGGTCATTTCTTCTAACATTTAAAAAATCCTCTTTAATTGCATGAAATAGGCTAATCATCAATAATCCTCTCTATTTGCTTGAATGGTTTTAAGATAACTATTTTCACTTAAATATAGATAAAGTTTACCTAAAAAATCCCTTTTTTGAGCATTATTAAGAAAAACTGACTCTTCTATCATATATTTGAGCCTTTTATCTATTAAATTTTTATTATAATCCATATTTTCCAATACATCAATAAGATTTTGGGCATCTATTAAATTCTCTAACTGATAACTACCACCTTCATTAAAAGTGATAATAACCTCAGTTGGGTGGGTAAATAGATTATGTTGCATTCCTAAAACCTCTTGATATGCTCCTGTTAAGAAAAAAGCTATAAAATACTCATTGCTATCTAAATCTATATCATGTAAATAGAGAGGTCTTTCTCTATTAAAAGGTATCTCTCCATCACTATCACAAGTTATATCCCATACTGTAGCAGGATTTGTCGGTTTAATATCTAGCTTATCTATAGGCATTATAGGGAAATTTTGACCTAATCCCCAAAAATCGGGTAGAGATTGAAATGCAGAGAAGTTTACCAAATATTTCTCTTGAATTCTATCTTGAAGCCGTTGAAGTTCATTAGTATCCTCATCTTTTAGGAGTGTAATAGATTTTTTTATAATTAAATTTACCAAAATTTCTGTATTTGACCTATCTTCAAGGTCAATATATCCTAAATCAAAAAGGGTTAAAAGACTATCCATGTGGTCGAGGCTATCATGGAGATACTCTCTTGCATTGGAGCGATTAATAGATTTCCATAAATCATAAAGCTCCTCTATAAGTGGCGGATTTTTCTCTTTTAATCTTAAACTCTTCTCATGATATTCACTTGAAAATAGCTCTAATACAGGTGCAATTAATACAGCATGGTTTGATGCTATAAATCTACCAGATTCTGTAAAGATATTTGGCTCATCTATCTTTTTACTTTTTGCTATCTCTTTCATTAGAAAAATAACATCATTTGCAAACTCTTTTAAAGAGTAGTTTAAATCTTTAGTTGAGTGATGTTGAGAGTATTCAACTGCTAAACCACCCCCAATATTAATCGCATTTAAAGCCAATGCCCCCCTTTTTTTAAGTTCTGCATATATATTTCCAGCCTCCCTTAATGCTTTTTTAAGTGGTGCTATCTCTCCCATTTGAGAACCTATATGAAAATGTATCATTGAGAGTTTACTTAATAGATTACTTTTTTTTAAAAGTTCATAAGCTTCTAATATCTCTGTTGAGGTTAATCCAAACTTAGAGCTATACCCTCCACTCTTTGCCCAAATACCAATACCTGAACTATGGAGTCTAATTCGTATTCCAATATTTGGTGTTATAGATTTTTTATTACCATTATTAAATTCTCTATTTACCTCTATAATGGTTTCTAGTTCACCTAACCCTTCAATAGTAATAGTAATATTATGTCCCATATAACTTGCAATAAAACATAAAGCAATCATCTCTTTATCTTTAAAACCATTTACTGTAATTGGCGAACCCAACGGTGTATGGGTAATTGCAATAATTAACTCCGCTTTACTTCCAGCTTCCAATCCATAATTATACTCTTTAGATACCTCTACAAGTGAATTAACAAAATTTGGAAATTGATTTACTTTAAGTGGAAAAACTGCATTAAATGTACCTTGATAATTAAACTCCTCTATTGCACGATTAAATTCACCATATAGAATAGAAATCTGTTTTTTAATTAAATGAGGAAATCGCAATAGTAGAGGTCCCCTATGCCCTTTTTCCCTAATTGCTTTAGTTATCTCTAGTAGAGATGGTTGGTTTTTATAATTGATATTGACAGTACTCCCTTTGATAATAAAATTATTATCAGACCAAATATCAACGCCATATAAATTCTCCATACACCCTCTTTTTTAAACTATATTTTATACAATATTGTATTAAAAAATAGAGATTAATATTTATATCTTTGTATCGAAAAATGGTGTATATATATAAAGTTCTCTATAGAAATTTGGTGTTAAAATCCTTTTTTCTTTAAATTTATACTTTTTGCTAATAATATTAAGTGCTTGTAGTTCATCTTTAGATATTTTACCATTAATTTTTGATTTAAATCCATAAAAACCTATAAGTTGCTCTATTAATTTCAATTTCATTTCCTGTTTAGAGGTAGTAAAATTTTGCACAACTCTATCTATAACATACTTATCACTTTTCATGTTTGGTGTAGTGCATTTCCAATATGGAACATTATATAATCTCCCTAGTAACTGTATAAGACTATATTCAGAAAGTATCCTTAATGCCTCATCTTTTGACTGTTGAAGAGTTGAATATTTACTATATCCTATTCCTGAACCATTTAGAAACATACCAAATCTATTTTTTTTTCGTCTTCTATGTATCTCTATTTTATTTTTTGTAGCAACCCCCGACAGATATGTCCTATCTTTATATCTAAATATGCTTAAATCAAGAGCAATTTGTGAATAACTATCACTATTGTCATAATTAAATCTACCATCAGTTCGCCACTCTCCTCCACCAAACTCTGTATCTAAATCAAAATTATTACTTTTTGATATAATTCCTTTGTCAAACTGTGTTATTCCACCATTGATTACAAGTTGAGGCATAGACTTTTTCATTTCAGGAAAATATACAAAACCTGTAGTTTTTGTCTCATATTTATTGAAAATAGGTTCATAAGCCACTAATTTTATATGATTTAAATTTAAAATTATTGGTGTTTTAATAAATGAACCGCTATCCATTGGCATAGCACTTTTTGCTGAGGTTAAATTTTCAATCGTCTTTACCTGTATTTTATATATAGGAGTACCAAATGCAATAAGTAACTTATTTAATTTTTTAAAGGCGTCAGAAAAATAGCTCTCATTATTAAATGGCATTGCAATTTTCTTTTCCTTTTCCGAAAATTTTGGCTCTCCTATACAACCTGTTAGAAACCAAATCACCAATATAGAACCCAATATTCTATTAATCTTCATAACTAGCACCAACTCTAATGGTTGTATTTTTTATATATACATTAACCTCTTTTGTTTTTGGTTTATCTCTTAAATCAATAACTTCTAACTCCGATACATCATCATCTTTTACCTTTGTATAAAGTGGGTCGGTCTGTTCAATAATGGTTTTAGGTTTCTTCTCTATATTACTATCTCCATCTTCACTATCATCACTATTAAGAAAAAGTGATGATGAGTCATCATGTTTTACAAAATGTTTATACTCATTTCTTTTTAAGTCAATCTTATTCCCTCTATATCTATCACCCTCTACTTTTAAATTTTCTGTTAAAACATTTACCTTTATATCACTACCTCTTATGTCATCACTAAGTTCAACTGTAGCAATTTCAATATTATTATTCTCTACACTATAATCTCTATCTTCAATATATTTATAGACCTTATCTTTATATTTTTTTTTAGAACGATTTTTTATCTCCATTTTTTTAAAGGTGTCATTTTCTTTTTCCATCTCAAATATTGCTCTATTATCCCAACTGTCATCTTGCCAATCACTACTGTCAGCATGTATAATATCCGTAATTAACAGAAAAGTTATTAATATTGCTATTCTATTCATAATTATTTCCTTTATCTTAATATTATTTAACACACTATATTTTATGTTAAATAATATTAAGATGAGATTAAATCTCACCTTTTGTTATCTGCCTTGATTTTTCTAAATTATTGGTAAATTGCTACTGCACCTTGGACTAAATTTGCACCTGTAATCTCAACGGTATCCATTGAACATATACCTTCAATATTAACATTATCAACATCTACTCCATTAGCAATATAAATACTACATAAATCAACAGAAGCATTAGTGATATTTGTATGGTCTATATCTGACGCCATATCAATCCTACTAT
>Ga0256914_1002796_pt1 | contig 14318 bp, 12 predicted proteins | sample HulkmetaG_FD_191571 | JGI IMG/M metagenome (GOLD analysis project Ga0256914, IMG submission 191571) | Hydrothermal chimney microbial communities from Main Endeavour vent field at the Juan de Fuca Ridge, Pacific Ocean - Hulk | ecosystem: Environmental > Aquatic > Marine > Hydrothermal vents ... | reverse complement strand
ACACAAAACTTACTGTCGTTCCAAATCCCAATAACGGCAACTTTGTCTTAAAAGCTGCTTTGGGCAATAGCAATAGTACGGTTTCGTTGCACATATACAATGCCAACGGAAATGAGGTGTTTGCAAAAACGGTTAATTTATCCGGCGGCAAATTGGTTTACCGTTTCAAGGGATTTAACCTTCCTGACGGAATGTACTTCATAATAATAAATTCGGACGACGGTAATAAAATCATAAAAAAAGTATTGATAAACCGGTTCTAACATCCGGTTTTTGTAAACATATAAACAGAACACTTTTTAAGCGCAAATCCGGAATTAATACTTTATTCAATCCCTTTTGCAAATAGTAAAAAAGGGACACTTTATAAAGCGTAAATAACTCCGGTTTTGCGCTTTTGTTTTTCACAACACATACTAACCATACCGACATGTATAATTGTATTTATAAAAATAATTTGTACCTTTGGCATCAAGTTTTTTTTGAAAATGGATTTTATTTTCGAAATATCCCCAAAATACACATTCCTCAATATTAAGGAAAGAGACAGGTTTTAACACCTTTTGCAATCTTTTTTGTCTCTATTAATAAATTTCCTTTTTTTAATATAAAATTTAATATTATGGAATTACCATTTTCAGAATCGTATAAGATAAAAGTAGTGGAAAACATATACCGCAGTACGCGGGAAGAACGCATAGGATGGATAAAAAACGCCAAATACAACCTTTTCAATCTCAAAAGCAATCAGGTGTTTATAGATTTGCTTACCGATTCGGGGACAGGTGCCATGAGCGATAAACAATGGGCGGCAATGATGGTAGGCGACGAAAGTTATGCCGGAGCCTCCTCTTACTATAAACTTAAAGATGCCATTAAGGATATCACCGGCTTTGAATATTTTTTGCCCACTCATCAAGGACGCGCTGCCGAAAACGTCTTGTTTTCGAGCCTTATAAAAGAGGGGGATATTATTCCCGGAAATTCACATTTCGATACCACGAAAGGACATATTGAGTTCAGAAAAGCACATGCCGTGGATTGTACCATCGACGAAGCATTTCATACCGAACTTGACCACCCTTTTAAAGGAAATTTGGATTTGAACAAACTGGAAAGTGTTCTTAAAAAATATCCCAAAGAGAAAATACCTTTGATAATTGTTACAATAACGTGTAACTCGTCGGGAGGACAGCCCGTTTCAATGGAAAATATGCGGCAGGTAAAACAGCTTGCCGGCAGATACGGTATCCCCGTTTTTTACGATTCGGCACGTTTTGCCGAAAACGCATATTTTATCAAACTCAGGGAAAAAGGTTATAAAGACAAATCGATACGTGAAATTGTTCGCGAAATGTTCGGATATGCCGACGGAATGACAATGAGCAGTAAAAAAGATGCCATAGTAAATATGGGAGGTTTTATAGGTTTCAGGCACAAAGAGCATTTCGATAATGCCACCATGTACAACATAATGTTCGAAGGGTATATAACTTACGGCGGCATGTCGGGGCGCGATATGAACGCACTGGCACAAGGATTGTACGATGGCACCGATTTTCATTACCTTGAAACACGCATTAAACAGGTGGCATATCTGGGCAACAAGTTAAGGGATTATGGCATTCCGGTTCAGTATCCGTTTGGGGGACATGCCGTTTTTGTGGATGCCAAGCGGTTTTTACCCAAAGTGCCAAAAGAGCAATTTGTAGCACAAACGCTTGGGATAGAGCTTTACATCGAAGGTGGCGTGCGTGGAGTGGAGATAGGAACCCTTCTTGCCGACCGCGATCCCCAAACGCGGAAAAACCGTTATCCCGAATTGGAACTCTTAAGGCTTGCCATTCCACGACGTGTTTATACCAATAACCATATGGACCATGTTGCGGTTTCGTTAATTAACGTCTTCGACCGGCGCGACAAAATTACTTCGGGTTACAAAATATTGAAAGAGGCTCCCATAATGAGGCATTTTACTGTGGAATTGGAAAAAATTTAGCGTAATTCACTTGGCGAAATAAACTTTTAAAATTTCGTCTGCCGCCTCGTACGGTGAAATCTCTTTGGAACTTATCTTTTTTCGATATGTGTCGTAAAGATGTTTCATGTTTTTATCTTGAAAAAAGGCATCAATTAGAGCATTACGGATATTTTGCTCAAAAAGGGAAACATCTTGTTCTTTTCTGTTTTTGTCAAAAAATCCGTTTTTCTTAGTTACGGCGAGAAAATGTTTAACGGCATCATCAATTGTATCGAGTCCCGTGCCGTTAACAGCCGAAGCTGTGATGACTTTAGGTTTCCAACCGCTTTCCAAAGGCGGAAACAGATGTAAAGCGTTTTCGTATTCACGCTTGGCAAGTTGCGCTCTTTTTATATTGTCGCCGTCGGCTTTGTTTATTATCAAAAGGTCTGCCATCTCCATAATTCCCCGTTTTATTCCTTGCAGTTCGTCACCACCTCCGGCGAGCAAAAGCAAAAGGAAAAAATCGGTAATTTTAGCCACTTCTGTCTCCGATTGTCCCACTCCTACCGTTTCCACAAAAACAGTATCGTATCCCGCCGCTTCGCACAAAATAATGCTTTCGCGGGTTTTTCGTGCCACCCCTCCCAAAGTTCCGGCACTTGCCGAAGGCCGTATATATGCATTGGCATTTATACTCAGCCGTTCCATTCTTGTTTTGTCGCCGAGGATACTCCCTTTGGTGCGGGTACTGCTCGGGTCAATTGACAAAACGGCAACTTTGCCTCCCCTTTCTATTTTATACAATCCGTACGCCTCTATAAAGGTACTTTTGCCAACACCCGGCACACCTGTAATGCCAATTCGAACAGAATTTCCCGAATGCGGCAAACACATGTTAATAAGTTCGCGGGCACTTTGCTGGTCACCGGGCAAACGGCTTTCAATCATCGTTATGGCTCGGCTCAGTGAAGTGCGATCCCCTTTTAATATTCCGTCGAAAAGTGCAGCTACGTTAACATTACGCTTCTTATATCTCGATAACTTGCTCTCCAGCAACGGATTTACCACGGGAGGCTGTTCAACGCCTTCGTTTACCTTTAAAGTATTTGCCCCGTTATCAATTTTGTTTTTCATTGCTGTTATCACAAAACAACTGCAAATGAACATTGTGTTCAATGCATCAAATTATACACAAACATATGAAAAAATTCAATGTGCAACTCCCGCCCCAAAAACCTCAGTAAAATATTTTACTTTAAAAAGACGCCATATGAGTAACTACTCAAACAAGAAATTTTATTCGGTTGGAATATCTTTTCGGAAATTAAGTTGATAGAGAACAACGATTTGATAATTTCGAAAATTAATGGAAATAAAAAACTAAAGCGCATTTACAACCAAGATATTTTTATTAACGGGAAATACAACCGGAAAAGAGCCGTTGAACTATTAAAATTGATAAATCACCCTTGACAAACGCCAAACAAAAAAAAATCACCCCACAAGGAAAAACAAATACCGAAACGGGTAGAGTTAAATAAAAAAAATTAGCGTAACTTTGCACAAAAAACAAAACATGCGGATAATGATTTATTGTATGACAAATATTTCAAAATCCACTTGCCCGTCATAGGGCATACTATCACAAACAGATACTCCTGACACTAAAAAACTCTCCGTAGCTCAGTTGGTAGAGCAGCTGACTCTTAATCAGCGGGTCTAGGGTTCGAGTCCCTACGGGGAGACAAAAAAAGAGGCTGTCTCAAAAGTAACAGCCTCTTTTTTTTGCTGTTTTTACCTTCTCAGCCTCTGTACCGTAACATTTGCACCCAACGGTTTTGCAGAAGACTATACACTTCAAAAACATGCATATTGCGCGGTTTGCCGTTAAAACATCAATTCACCCGTACTTTTCAACCCTGCAGGGCTACTTACCTCAAAGGATAATTTTTAAAAATCTCCGCCGATTTCATCAAGATGTCAACGTATTGGGCTCTCCGGTATGCATAGGGGTCTCTGACATTCTTTTTCGAAAGTTTACCCCTGAAACTTTCTATGGTATCATAATTTTTATTTGCCATCCAGATTTCCAAATCTTCAAGGATTTTTGCAATTTGTTTTGCCCCGTTTTTATACACGGCACTAACTATTTGAACAGCATTAGCTCCGGCAAGTATCATTTTTACAACATCCTCGGCCGTATATATTCCCGAATTGGCACAAATATCCGCCTCTATATTACCGTATAGCAGTCCTGCATAGCGCAACGACAAACGGTTTTCTTGTCCGCAAGTCAAATCATATGGAAATTGCATTTTTTCGGTTTCAATATTTATATCGGGCTGAAAAAGGCGGTTAAACATCACAAAACCATCAACGCCTCTTTTGTCCATCTCTTTAAAAACATATAAAGGATTGGTATAAAAGGGGCTCAATTTAACACTAACCGGAATGTTTACCGCTTTTTTAACTCCTTTAATGACATCCAATTCTTCGTTAAGAATAGCACGCCCCTCCATATCAAATTCTCTGGGATTGTTATAAAAGTTTAGCTCCAATGCGTCGGCGCCGGCATCTTCCAGTTTTTTTGCATATTCGTACCATGTGTCGTCGAAAACAGCATTAAGACTCGCTATCAATGGGATACCTATGCTCTTTTTGGCATCTTTGAAATGCATCAAAAACTCTTCGGGACCGGTCTCGTAAACATCGTGAGGAAAAAGCGATACCATTTCGGCATTCCTCTCGTTATATCCGGTCATATCTTCATTGAGTTGCAGATTTTCAAGATTTACCTGCTCTTCGAAAAGCGATTTATATACAATTGCCGAGGCTCCGGCCTCTTCAAGTTTTTTTAACATTTCAATATCGGTTACAAGATTACTTGCACCTATTATAACAGGGTTTTTCAATTTTAATCCGAGATAATTTACTGATAAATCCATAATAAGCTATTGTTTGGAATTATTAAATCTATTTTTTCAGGTGTAAAAATAATACAATAAATCGAGAAAAGTCTATTTCCGGATGTTGTTTTTAATTTAAATGGGGGTCAACCTAAAACAAAACTTCGCACAAATTATTTATGTACGAAACCTTACGTTGGTTATCTTCCTTTTTCCAAATTTGTTTCAGTTCGTTCAAATAGCGTCTTATCACAGCAACATTGTCGGCAGGAGTATAGTAGAGCGGAGTGGCTTTTATATTGTATTGTTTCAGATATAGATCAATTTCCGTTTTGGTAAATACGGCTCCTCTGTTCAAAGGGTTTATATAAAACATCACATCCGAAGGAGCATATTCGTATGCCGCTTTTATTTTCCTGTGTTCGTCAACGTATCCCAAAATAAAATGGTGAGGCAAATCGACACCGAATACCGGAAGTCCCAAACGTTGTGCCATCGACAGGTAAAACATCCCCATGGTTACAGAGTTGCCGCTCTTATATTTCAAAAACGAACCGATAACATAATTCATCATTGTTTCGGCGCTCGTTTCCGTTTCGGAAAACCCGTGAATTTTGTAAATAATATGGTTTATAACCCTTATCTTTTCGAGAGCCGTAAGATTTTCATTTATCTCGAGCCAAATATCTTTAAAAATGTCGAAAACCGACTCTTTAACCGCATTTTTATCCATATCGCGGTTCAAAAATTCCGAAACTATAATCCACCCCTCGGTTACATCGCATTTGGAACTCTTTTTCCACTCCGACATTTGGCTAACGGCATCGTTTACTACAATCTCATCTATCAACTCCTCAATGCGGTAATATTCCTCCTGACTGCCAACAGATGACAGTTCCTCTTCAAGAGGCTTTACCGCCTCCCTTCCGAACAACAGTATTCTCTTTCTCACTTTCTCGAAAATACCTTCGTCGGGTTCGTCAAGAAGCCCTAACAGAGCCGTCAATTCGGTTGCGGATGTTTCTGCCGTTTTCAACTTTTGTTTAGTTTTTCAATATTCCATGGTAAAAATAGATGTCTAATTATTATAAAAATTCTAAAAACGGGAAAACTTAATCACAACTCATTGTTAACAAAATGGTGCTTTAAAGGAAATTTTAAACCTTTTACTCCTTAAAAAATACAAATAAAAAAATCTATTTTATCTTTTTCTTTTATATTTCAATTCAATTTGTACTTTTGCACCTCGAAAATTTTAAAACTTAATATAATAAGCGATGGCAGCTATAGGAAGTATTAGGAAACATTCGACGTTTCTTGTAATTGTAATAGGTGTTGCTCTTGCGGCTTTCGTGCTCGGCGATTTTGCCAAAAGAAGGCAGCGCAGGAATGTGAATGTGGGTAAAGTCAACGGTGAACAAATTACCATTATGGACTTTAACAACAAGGTTGACCAAAACATTGAAGCCACAAAACAGCAACAACAAAAAAACAATCTGGATCAAAACGAAACCTTCAGATTAAGAAATCAAACCTGGGACCAAATGGTCAGAGAGATATTGATGAACGACGAGTTCGACGAATTGGGAATAGACGTTTCGGCAGACGAACTTACCGACCTTATTCTCGGAACCGACCCTCATCCTCTCATCAAAAAATATTTTGTTAATCCGCAAACAGGCACGTTCGACAGGCAAATCGTTATCAACTTTAAAAACAACCTCGACAAAATGACAGCCGAACAACAAAGCCAGTGGGATAATTTGGTGCTCTATATCAAAAACGACAGAAAGCAACAAAAATACGATGCTCTTATCAGCAAAGGATATTACGTTCCCACAGCTTTGGCAAAACTCAACTATTCCGAAGAAAACGACAAAGCCAATTTGGAATTTGCGGCAGTACGATATAGCGATGTCGCCGACAGTTTGGTAAAACCCACCGACGAAGATTATCAACGCTATTACGACGAGCATAAAGAACAATACAAACAAGAGAAAAGCAGAAGTATAGATTTCGTGATTTTCGATGTGAAACCCTCGAAAAAAGATGCTCAAAAAGCTCTTAAAGAGGCTATCGCCACCAAAGAAGATTTTGAAAAAACCGGAGATGTGGCTCAATTTGTAAAAGCCAATTCCGATGCACCTTACGACAGCTCCTGGAAAGCCAAAGGCGAACTTCCCGTTCAAATAGATTCGATAATGTTCAACTCAAAACCGGGAACTATTGTAGGTCCTTACAAAGAGGGCGATTCCTACAACATAGCAAGACTCGTTGACGTGGGATACCGTCCCGACTCATTAAAAGCAAGCCACATATTAATAGCTTATAAAGGCGCAATGCGTGCCAATCCTAACCTTAACAGAACAAAAGAAGAGGCAAAACAACTTGCCGACAGTCTGTTTAACGTCCTTAAAAAACATCCCGGAAAACTCGAAACATTGGCCGACGAATTTTCCGATGACGGCTCGGTAAATCAAAACCACGGCGATTTGGGTTGGTTTTTGGACGGAAGAATGGTGCCCGCATTTACTCAAGCCGTAATAAACACAAAAACCGGACATTTTACCATTGCCGAAACTCCATTCGGATATCACGTGATTAAAGTCACCGGAAAAACCAAACCCGTTAAAAAAGTGCGGGTGGCAATTATTAAACAAGAAATTGTTCCTTCCAACGAAACCTATCAAAATATCTTTGCCAAAGCCAGCAAATTGGCCACCGAAAACAAAACCGCCGACGCTTTCTACAAAGCAATACTAAAAGAACATCTTCATAAACGTACCATGCCAAGAATACACGAGATGTCGAACTACATAACGGGGTTGAACAATCCGCGCCAGGTGGTTAAATGGGCATTTAACGAAGATACGGAAATCGGTGATGTTTCCGAAGTTTTCGACTTGGACGGTCAATATGTCGTTGCCGTACTTACCGAAAAATACGAAGAGGGATATCCCTCGCTCGACGAAGTAAAACAGCGTATAGCCACCAATGTGCTTAACCAGGTGAAAGGACGCTACCTTGCCGAAAAAATGAAAGCTTACAACGGAAATCTGGACAAAATAGCCAAAGAGATGAACGGCATAAAAGAGAGCGTGCCGGCTCTTGCATTTACCGACCGTAACATGCCCAAATTCGGCAGGGAAAAAATGGTTATTGGATACACTTTCGGTATGGACGACAACAAAACCTCTAAACCTCTGATAGGTAACGGCGGAACTTTCGTTATCAAACTCAACAAAATAACTCATGTTAACCCCCTGAGTGACTACACGCCGGTTGTGAAAAAAATGGAAGAAAATTTTGCCAAACGTGTTAAACAAGACAGACCTTACTGGGCAATTAAAAAAGCCGCCGACATTGTGGACAACAGAATATCGTTCTATTAACGGTAAAACGCAATAAAACATTCAATTTGCCGCACTGTACTTATTGCAGTGCGGTTTTTTTATCTCCAGTTTTAACAATAAAAATATTTGTTATCAAAAGATTAAATACTTTTGAAGAAACATTAATCATCAAAACAAAAAAATCATGTCGTTTGTAACAAATGAGAAATTATTCAGCAGGCAATGGTTTATCAATTATACACTGATTGTTACCGGTTCTTTTATTCTTGCCGCAGGTTTTGTGTTGTTTATCACACCCCACCGCATTGTTCCGGGGGGAGTTTACGGTATTTCCATTGTTTTGCACTACCTGTTCGGCACACCGGTGGGCATGATGGCTCTTGCCTTCGACATACCCTTAACGATAATAGGTATTAAAATATTAGGTCCCCGTTTCGGCATAAAAACCGTTGTGGGTTTCGTACTTACCGCCCTCTTTAACGACCTGCTAACCTATTGGTACGGTACCGACCCCCTGATACCCGGAGACGTGCTTTTGTCGTCGGTTTTCGGAGGTGTGTTTATCGGATTGGGAGTGGGCTTGATTTTCAAATCGAAAGCCACATCGGGAGGAAGCGACATTATTGCCATGATAATAGCAAAATATACAAAAATTCCGGTAGGTCAATTGATGATTCTTGTCGATTCGACAATAGTGCTTTTCGGACTTATCGCTTTTAAAGATTGGACAATACCCTTCTACTCGTTAATAGTTATATTCATTACCGGAAAAGTAATAGACCTTATTCTCGAAGGTATAAATTACGACAAGGTGTTATTTATCATTTCCGACAAAACCGAAGAGATTCGCCAAAAAATCATTAACGATTTGGGACGGGGAGGCACTTTGCTCGATGCAAAAGGAATTTACAAAGGCAGCGACAAAACAGTTATTTTTACCGTTTTGAACCGTCGCGAAGTGGCAATACTTCAGGAGTTCATACGGTCAATTGACAAACATGCTTTTGTTACTGTAATAAATGCAAACGAAATATTGGGCGAAGGTTTTAAATCGCTCGACGATAAAATAAAACCCTGAAAAAATTCTATTTTTGCATAAAATTTTTAATAAATCGAAATATGTATTCGCAAGAAGGTGTAAAAGAAATGAGTAAAAGGCTTGAAGCCTTGAGGGGGTATCTTTGACATCGACCGAAAGTTGATGGAAATAGAAGAAGAGGAAGAAAAAACACAAAATCCCGATTTTTGGAACAACCCAAAAGAGGCTCAACAAGTTTTAAAAAAGATTAAGGAAAAAAAGCATTGGACATCGTTGTTTGCCAAAACCGAAAATGCTTTTGACGATTTGTTGGTACTCGAAGAGTTTTACAACGAAGGTGAAGCCACGCGCGAAGAGCTGGACAAACAGTTCGATTTTACCGCCAAACAGATGGAAGAACTGGAGTTTTTGCGCATGCTCGGTAAAGAGGAAGACGCTTTTAGCGCCATTTTAAAGATAAATCCCGGAGCCGGCGGCACCGAAAGTCAAGATTGGGCCGAAATGCTAATGCGAATGTATATCCGTTACGGCGAAAGAAAAAATTTTAAAGTAAAAGAGTTGGATTTTCAAGAGGGCGATGTGGCGGGAATCAAATCGGTATCGTTGGAATTTGAAGGCAATTTTGCCTTCGGCTATCTTAAAGGCGAAAACGGTGTTCACAGACTGGTGCGGCTCTCACCGTTCGACTCGGCAAAACGGCGGCATACTTCGTTCGCCTCGGTTTATGTATATCCGGTGGTTGACGAAAGCATTGAAATAGAAATAAATCCCGCCGACATAAGCTGGGATACTTTCCGCTCAAGCGGCCCGGGCGGACAAAACGTAAACAAGGTGGAAACGGCGGTACGGCTACGACACGAACCCTCGGGACTGGTGATAGAATGTCAAGAAACACGCTCCCAGCAACAAAACCGCGAAAAAGCATTGCAAATGCTCAAATCGCAACTCTACGAAATAGAACTCCGCAAAAAACAAGAAGAACAAGCCAAAATAGAAGACAGTAAAAAGAAAATAGAGTGGGGCTCGCAAATACGCTCATATGTGCTTCATCCTTACAAAATGGTAAAAGACCTGCGCACAGGCTACGAGACATCCAACGTTAATGCCGTACTCGACGGCGATATCGACGATTTCATAAAAGCATACCTTATGAAATACGGCGGCACAAATTAATTTAGTACTTTAGCCGCAAATTCATAGCTATGAATAAAAAAACCGTTGTAATAGAAATTGAAGAGTTTGAACGGCTGTCGGAAATGAACGGTGACGACCGCATGCTGTTGGAAAAAGCCGTTGACGCCACAAACAATTCGTATGCCCCCTACTCGGAATTTCACGTGGGAGCAGCAGTGTTGCTCGAAAACGGCGAAATAATAACCGCAGGAAATCAAGAAAATGCGGCATACCCCTCGGGATTGTGCGCCGAGCGCGTGGCTCTCTTTTATGCCAAATCGAAATATCCCGACACGGCGGTATTATCTATCGCCATTACGGCAAAATCGGAAAATTTCAGCATTGAAGGACCGCTGCCTCCTTGTGGCTCGTGCCGTCAAGTTATTGCCGAAACCGAAAAACGCCAAAACAAACCAATAGCTATTATTATGAAGGGAGAAAAAGGTCCGGTACACAAAGTAACGGGAATAGAATCGTTGCTGCCTTTTACTTTTTACGAAGAAAAACTGAAAAAGAAAAACCGGGGGTAACAACACCTTGAAGTTCTTTACCGGCACCCTCTTACCCTCTATTTTATCCTGTTATTAATTTGTTAAAATAATAAAACATGACACCCATGAAAAAAATCATTTTCGTACTCTTTATTTTTGCCGCCATAACGGCTTTTAAAAACGATAAACCCGCATACCGCATCTTCGGTAAAGATGGGAAAAAAGTAAAATTCCAAAAAGTGGTTAAAACAGCCGCGGAAGCCGACGTTTTATTCATTGGCGAACAACATAACAATCCCATTAGCCACTGGATGGAATTGGAATTGACAAAAGCTTTATTTAAAGAAAAAAACGGTAATATTATTCTCGGAGCAGAGATGTTTGAAGCCGACAACCAATTAATACTCAACGAATACCTCGAAGGTAAAATAACGAAAAAAAACTTTGAAGATGAAGCACGCCTCTGGAACAACTATTCCACCGACTACAAACCACTTGTGGAATTTGCCGTAAAAAACAAATTACCTTTCGTAGCAACAAATATTCCCCGCAGGTATGCATCAATAGTTTACAAGCACGGTTTTGAAGCCCTCGACAGTTTAACCGCCGAAGCCCGCTCCTACATTGCCCCCCTGCCCATCGCCTACGACCCCGAAGTAAAATGTTATAAAGATATGGTTGCACAAATGGAACTTATGGGTCACAACAACCCTAATTTCCCTAAAGCTCAGGCAATAAAAGATGCCACAATGGCATACAACATTGCCAACAACGCCGGCAAAGGCAAACTCTTTATTCATTATAACGGCGCATACCATTCCGATAACTTTCAGGGTATTTTATGGTACCTGAAAAAATACAAACCGGAATTAAAAATTGTTACCGTTACTTCGGTGGAACAGTCGCAACTTGATTCATTGAATGCTGAAAATAAAAATCTTGCCGATTTCATTATCGCTATCCCCGAAGATATGACAAAAACATATTAAAACTGACAGGTAAAGTATCAGGTTACTAAAGCAATTGCCGGTATTCAAAAACAAAAAAGAGATATGGAATTTTATAAAAATTTCGAGCCCGTATGGGCAGATATGGACCCCAACAGACATATGCGCCATACTGCCTACAACGATTACGCGGCACAGGTGCGGGTCGCCTTTCTACGGGAAAACGGATACGGACTGGAAAAACTTGACGAGTTAAAATTGGGTCCTGTTTTGTTTAACGAAGAGACCACCTTCCTCAGGGAAATAAGGTTGGGCGACAAATTAAAAGTCGATGTTAAAATATCGGGATTGTCAACCGACGGAAAATTCTGGAATATGGAACACCATATCTACAAAAACGGCAAAAAACTCTCGGCTGTAATTAAAGTGCGGGGAGGCTGGATAGATATGACAACACGCAAACTTAAAAACCCTCCGCCGGACATGTACGACAAGTTTGACAAACTACCCAAAACCGCTGATTTCTCCCTTATTGAAAAGAGATAATCGGTTACATTGCCCTCTTACCAAAAAACCACATAAAGCACGGTGAGTATAATACAGATAACAAATGCACTTATGTTGAACGCCGGCGATGTGGCAAACATACCTTTTTTGATTATTATAGCTTTTTTATCGTCGGCACCACGGTTCTCTATCAGGCTTATCACCACAATAATTGCCGACACAACAAGAAAAGTGTATGCCATTTGATTCATCCAGGGAAGATTGGGAAACAAACTTTCGAGCGAACTGCCGCCAAACCAACCCTTGTTACCCGTTTTAAAATAGAGGGCAACGGGTATGGAAGACAATGCACCCCATAATGCCGCATTATTTGTAGTCTTTTTCCAAAACAATCCCAACAGGAAAATAGCAAGAATACCCGGACTCACTATGCCCGTATATTCTTGAATATACTGAAACACTTGAGGCAAACTCCCCAGTAAAGGAGCCATAATTACCGCTATCAAAAGAGCAACTCCGGCAGTAAGCCTTCCCACAAAAACCACCTGTTTGTCGGTGGCATTTTTGTTAATATACGGTTTGTAAATATCCATTGTAAAAATGGTTGAAGTGGAATTTACCATTGACGCCACCGACGACACTATTGCCGCTGCCAATGCTGCAAGCACCAAACCTTTAAGTCCAACGGGAATAAATTGTCTTATCAACCACGGATAAGCCCTGTCGTTTGCTATTGTACCGGCATTTGTTAAAAACGACGGATCCACGGTTCCGGCATTTACGCTGCCGTCGGGACCGGCATTCAAAACATAGGCAACAATTCCCGGTACCACCACAAGTATCGGTATCAAAATTTTCAGAAACGCAGCCATGGCTATACCCTTTTGCGATTCGCGCAAACTTTTGGCGGCTAATGTACGCTGTATAATGTACTGGTTAAAACCCCAGTAATACAAATTTGCAACCCACATTCCCCCAATCAAAACCGACAATCCTGGCAAATCCCACCAGGCGTCTTTTCCGTCGGGGGTTATTATGGAGCCTTTGTTAACTATCATGTGAAATTTCTCGGGAACTGTTTCGTACAACATTTTAAACCCCGAAAAGATATTGCCGTCGGGCGAAATATGACTCAAAGCTATAAAAGTTGTAAGCAAACCGCCAATGGTAAGAAGAGCAACCTGCAACACATCTGTCCATGCCACCGACGAAAGACCTCCCCACAAAGAGTATGCTGCCGCAAAAAGGGCAAGTGATATTATGGCAAATACCAGCATGGAGCCGTCACCATTGCCGAAAATGGTGTCAATGGCAAGCCCCCCGAGAAAAAGTACCGATGTTAGATTTACGAATATAAAAAGCGCTATCCAAAAAACCGCCAGTATTGATTTGAGGTTTGTACTGTAACGCTTTTCAAGAAACTCGGGAATAGTGTATAACCCTTTCTCGATAAATACGGGAAGAAAAAATTTCCCCACGATAAGTAATGTTAATGCTGCCATCCACTCGTACGATGCTATTGCCAAACCAATGGCAAAACCCGACCCCGACATGCCTATAAACTGTTCGGCGGATATGTTGGCTGCAATCAGCGATGCTCCTATTGCCCACCACGGCAAACTCTTACTCGCCAAAAAATAGTCTTCGGCATTCCGTTGGTGACCCTTTTTACCTCGCGATACCCACAACCCTATTGTTAATATGGTTACCGCATATACAATAAACACAAAATAGTCCCAAAAATCCAAATTTATTGATGACATAAAATCAGTTTTAATTATTTAACATTCTGCGAAAATAAAAAAAGATGTAACTTTGAAAAAACGAAATCAAGGAGATATTCAATTTGAAAAATATCATAAAGCCGGTTTTAATACAAAAGAACCTGTTTTTTACCGGAAAAAAAGAGTAAAAGGTTTTTCGGTACTATCTCTTTTTA
>Ga0256914_1002795_pt1 | contig 14320 bp, 14 predicted proteins | sample HulkmetaG_FD_191571 | JGI IMG/M metagenome (GOLD analysis project Ga0256914, IMG submission 191571) | Hydrothermal chimney microbial communities from Main Endeavour vent field at the Juan de Fuca Ridge, Pacific Ocean - Hulk | ecosystem: Environmental > Aquatic > Marine > Hydrothermal vents ... | reverse complement strand
TTCTTTGAGTATTAAAAAAGGAGAATATATAGATATGATTTCCGTTACCGAAAAAGGAGCCGATTTTAGCGTCAAACTCTCCTCTTCGAAAAGAAAGAGAGAAGTCGTGGAGTACGTTAAGAGAAGGTATAAGGTTTTAAGCGAATCTTTAAACGGCGATATTTTATCATTAAAGATAGGCGTATGAGTAAAAAATATTTTCTGTTTGCTATTTTGATAGGCGTTTTTATAACGATCGCATCTTATATACTCGATTTTAGAGCCAAAAAGTATTATAGAGTTCACTCTCCCGAAATAGATAAAATGGAGGTGGAGGCGAGAGAGCTTTTGGAACTTAAAAGCATGTTTAAGGATAAAAAGAAGAGTAAAAGGATCATAGAGACTCTAAAGCGGATAAAAGCTCCTTCCAAAGAGTATAAAAAAGGCGATGTGTACATTTTGGAGTTTGAAGGTTTAAACAGATCCTCTTTGCACTCGATGTTGAGGAAGATTTTAAACTCCGCTTTGAAATTGAAAGTATTTAGAGTCGTTAGAGACAAAGAGGGAGCGGCCGTTTATCTGGAGATTGAGAGATGAAGAAGTTTTTGGCGGTTGTTTTTACGGTTTATCTCTCTTTAATCCTCTTTATGCCCAAGGTCAATATATGGTTTACTCTCGAAAAAGCGCTAAGAGAAGAGGGAGTGATAATCTCCGACGAGAAAGTTAAGGATTACGGACTCTTCTTTTCGTTAAAAGACGGAAAACTCTATTATGACGGGCTGAAAACTTTGGATATAGGAAGCGTTAAAGTTTTGCCGTTTCTCTTTTTTAACGAGATTACTTTGAAAAATATAAAATCTTCGAAAGAGACGAAATCCCTTTTCAATCTTTCTCTATCCGAGGTTGATTTGAAAAACAGCGTTTTAAAGCCTTTTTCCATTTTGATAAAAGGTGAAGGGGATATGGGAAAATTTAGCGGGAGTTTGGATTTGAAGAAGAGATTTGTAAAAATAGTTTTGATTCCTTCCAAAAAGTTTCTTGCCGGAGGGAATTTGAGAAGATATTTTAAAAAGAGCAAAGAGGGTTATGTATATGAATACGGTTTTTAACAAAAAGATTCTTTATTTTTTAACTCTCGTGATCATTCCTCTTTTGGCGGTAAAACTGCTTTGGAGCGTCTCTTTGTTCTTTTTGGAGAAAAAGAGCGTTGAATTTATAAAGGAGAAAAATTACGCCTTTTATTATAACGAGGATATATCTTCCAACATTTTGCCGACCTCTTTTACTCCCGTTAAGAAGAAAGTTGAAGAGCCGGTTTTGAAACTTACGAATTTGACTTTAAAAGCGACCTTCGTAAACGGAAAAGATAGTTTTATAGTTATAGAGGACGGAAAGAAGACGGTTTTTTTAAATCAAGGGGAAAAATATAAGGGTTACACTCTTATAGAGGTTTACAAAGATAGGGCCGTTTTTCTGAAAAACTCGAAAAGGTTCGAAATTACCGTAAAAGACGATTTGCCCGAAACTCTTTTTAAAGAGGAGAGTTTTGAAGAAGGGGGCGACGGCTTTGCGGACTTTATTCCTCCTTCTCTTTCCTCTTCGAGAGACGAATCCGTTAACAAGAAAGTTTCGAGAGAGATTATAAACAGATATATAAAAAAACCGGAAATGATCTGGAGAAATATCTCCATAAACGAAATTAGAAAAAACGGAGTTTTAAAAGGATTTAGAGTCGATAGGGTCAAGAAAGGTTCCTATTTCGAAAGACTCGGTCTTAGAAAAGGGGATATCATAAAAGCCATCGACGGAAGACCGATTAGAAGCATGGCTCAAGTGATGGAGTATTATAAAAACATATCGAAAATCGACGCTTTGACTCTCACGATAGAGAGAGCCGGAGAAGAGATGGATCTCTTTTTCGATATAAATTAAAGAAGGAAGTCTATGAAGAGAATATTCGTTTTAATTTCCATAATAAGTTTAATAATTTTTAGTACGGCAAGCGGGTTATACGCTAAGAGTCATAAAACGCATAATGTAAAAAGCGGCGGTGAATATGTGGATCTCGGGGTTATAAACAATATGTCCATAGACAATTTCATAAAGTATGTAGCTAAAGTAACGCAAAAAAACATTCTCGTTACAAGATCCATTCCCGGAAAAGTCAATTTTATCCCCATGAAGCCGGTTAGGAAAGATAGGCTTAAAGCGGTTATGTATGATCTTTTGATAAACGTTTTAAATACGAAAGGTTATACTATCGTAGATAGCCATAAGGGATATTTAAAGGTTATAAGAAGCTCCGAAGCCTCCAAAAGCGCTCCGCCTCTATACGGACATTCCGATATCGACCAGGTTCAAACGAAGATTATTCAGGTTAAAAATCTCGATGCGATAGCCATTTATAAACAGATAAGCTTTTTGCTTAGCAAATACGGAAGAATAGTCGTAGCAAGAGAGATAAACAGTATAATTATTACCGATTTTCCTCAAAATATAAAAACCATTCAAAACTTAATCTCCATTCTCGACAGACACGAAAACAGCGCGGTGGAGTTTGTGGAGCTTAAAAACATAGGCGTTAAAGAGGTTTATCAAAAAGTTCAAAAAATTGCCAACGCTCTTTTCGATAGAAGAGTTAAGACTCAGAAAATGGAGATTTTAAAGGATGAAGGAACAAATTCCATTATTTTGATATCGAATAGAAAAAATATAGAAAAAATGATTCCGTATATAAGAAAGCTCGATAAAGCCAACGACATTTCCCAAAAGAAGATATCGATCATTCATATCAAAAACGCCGATGCCGAAAAGATAGCTCAAACTTTGCAAAATCTCTTGTCGAATAAGAGTTTCGTTCAAAGCATATCGGCCGGCTCCTCCAAAAATAAAAAGCTTCCCGCAAAACCGGGAGCCAAAACGAAAACGCCTCCTCCTTTGGTCTCTTTTCCGAGAAACATATCTTCCGCAAACGGAGATAAGCCGAGTATTACGGTGGATAAGGAGCTAAACGCCATTATCATATACGCTTCCGACAGAGAGACGAAAGAGCTTAAAAACATTATCGAACAGCTCGATATCGAAAGACAGCAGGTTTACGTTAAAGCGAAAATAGTCGAGATAAGTCTTGATAAATCCTCGAAGATAGGAGCCAAATACGGTTTGATAGGAGGAATCGCCGACAGTACCGGTTTATATACTTTAAGCGCGATATTCGGAACGGGAGCTAAAGCCATTCCTATAGATATAGGATCTTTGGGGATTACTAAACCGACTTTGGACAAGGGATTGGCTCTCGGAGCGACTTTGTCTCTTTTAGCCGACGAGGGAGCGGCGGATCTTATATCGGAACCTTCGATACTTTGCGTAAACAATCACGAATCGACGATATATGTGGGTAGAACCGAATCGGTGATAACTCAATCCTCTACGGGAACCTCCACCACGGACATAACGAGAAACACTTATACGAGGCAGGATATCGGTTTGACTTTGAAGATAAAACCGAGAATTTCGGCGGACAATAAAGTTACTTTGGAAACTAAAATAATACTTGAAGACGTGGTTCCGGGAAGTCAGGTCGGCTTGCCGACCACTACCAAAAGAGAGGTTGAAACCACCGCTATCGTCGATAACGGAGAAAGCATCATTTTAGGGGGACTCGTAAAGAACAAGAAAAACAACTCTTTATCCAAAGTTCCTATTTTGGGAGATATACCGATAGTCGGAATCCCGTTTAGATATAGGGAAAAACAGGATACGAAAGTCTCTTTAGCGGTTTTGCTGACTCCTTACATCATAAATAAGAGTTCGGATCTTTCGAAATTGAGACTTATGTTGGGTAAATTGAATATGATAGAAAAAGAGCTTGCAAGAAGGGCGATGAAAGAAAAAGGCGAAAGAAAGAGCGTGGAAAAAGTTAAAAAGAAAAAAGAAGATACGGATTTTATAGAGAGTCCGTTGGAAGAGCCCGACTATGAATAGATTCGATTCGATTCCGACCTTTTCCGGCATAGATCCGTATCCGGAGCTTTTGGAGGGAGTGGATATAGATCTTGCGATAAAAAACGCCCTTTTGTTTACGATGATAGAGGGAGAGGTCTATGCTATTTTAAACGAAGAAAAAATTACGGACGGATTGAATTTTTACTCAAAGCTCGATATGGAGCTTCCTCTTGCGTTTTTGGACAAAGATTCTTACGATAGACTCTATCATAGATTTTTGGAGATAAAAACCGACAAAGACCTCGCTTCGACGATAGAGAGCGAGGAGGAAGAGGAGTATATAGACGAAGAGGCTTCTTTAGCGGAGTTTTTAAGAACGAGTTCCGATATTCTAACGAGCGAAGAGTCGGCTCCCATCATAAAACTCGTAAACTCTCTTTTTTATCAAGCCGTAAAAAAGCAGGCTTCGGATATCCATATAGAGACTCACGAAGATAGGGGAGTGGTTAGATTTAGGATAGACGGCGTTTTGATAAAGCATATAGATCTCGATAAAAACATCGTGGGTCTGGTTATAAGCAGAATAAAAGTTATCTCGAATCTCGACATCTCCGAAAAGAGAATTCCGCAAGACGGAAGGACGCAGATAAAAATCGCCGGAAAGAGTTTGGATATACGGGTCTCCGTATTGCCGACCTATCACGGCGAGAGAGTCGTTATGAGAATTTTGATGGAGTCTGCCGATATCCCGACTCTCGAAGAGCTGGGGTTTGACGAGGTTATGACGGAAAATTTCAGAAGGCTTTTAAAGCACTCTCACGGGATGATTTTGGTAACGGGACCTACCGGAAGCGGTAAATCCACCACTTTGCACTCCTTTTTGCAGATAGTGGCGAGTCCGGAAAAAAACGTTATTACGATAGAGGATCCGGTCGAGTATAAAGCCGACAACATAAATCAGATACAGGTTAATACCAAAACCGGACTCACTTTCGCTTCGGGACTGAGATCGATCCTAAGGCAGGATCCCGATATCGTGATGGTCGGAGAGATAAGAGACAAAGAGACCGCCGAGATCGCCATTCAGGCGGCTTTGACGGGACACCTTATGCTTTCCACTCTCCATACGAACAACACCACCGCCGCCATAACGAGACTTATAGATATGGGGATAGAGGAGTTTTTGATAAGCTCCTCTCTGCTTGGAGTTTTGGCTCAAAGACTCGTTAGAAAACTCTGTCCCCATTGCAAAGAGCCCACTACGATTCCGGAAGCGATCGCGAAAGAGTTCGAGCTTCCGAAAGGCGCTCCCATCTATAAGGAAAACGGCTGTACGAAATGCAATTTCACGGGATATATAGGAAGGCAGGCGGTCGGAGAGCTTTTTTTGATGGATGACGAAGTTAAAGCTATGATGAAAAAAGGGCTTAGCGATTTCGAGATAAGGGAGGCTATGAAAAAAAGGGGTATGAGGCTTATAAGCGACGAGCTTAAAGATCTCCTTTTAAACGGCGTTACCTCTCTAAACGAAGTTATTAGAATAGGATTGAAAGACTCTTAATGGTTTACAAGTATAAAGGTTTCGACAAAAAAAGCGGCAAGAAGGTAAAAGGGCGGATAGATGCCAAAGATATTAGCGAAGCCAAAAGAAAGCTTCAGGCAAAAGGGATTTTGTATGAAAGCTTGAAAGAGAGCAAAGGAGACGGTTTTAGCTTCTCTTTCAGGAGAAAAAGCTCCGTACCCGCCGAGAAACTCGCCTCCATATCGAGAAATATCGCCATCTACTTAAAATCCGGCATTCCTTTGGTAAACGTCATAAGACTTGCCAAATCTCAATATGAGCAAGAGCCTAAAATTTACGATTTTTTCAATTCGATAGAGACGAGTTTGGACGAAGGAAAAAGTTTTTATAAGGCTTTGGATTCTCAAGAGATTCTCGATATACCGAGCTTTTACAAGCAGTCCGTGAAAGTTGCCGAAGAGAGCGGAACTTTGCAGGAGGTGCTTTTCGAGCTTTCGAAATATCTAAAGGATCAGGACAAAATTCGAGGAAAAGTGAAGCAGGCTCTCGTGTATCCGACTTTTATCATTTTCATATCTCTTTTTATGGTCGGATTTATGTTGACCGTCGTCGTTCCCAAAATCACACAGATGTTCAGCCAGCTAAAGCAAGAGCTCCCCTCAAGCACGAAATTCGTAATAGCCGTGGGAGATTTTTTTACCGCCTATTGGCTTTATGTCGCTCTCTCCATTTTGGCCGTAGCTGTTGTTTTTAGCTATTTTTACAAACATAACGAAAAATTTAAATACGGCGTTGATTATATGCTTTTGAGAACTCCTCTTGTCGGGAAGATAGCCCAAACTTCCGAGCTTGCGAGATTTGCCTATATGATCTCCGTTCTCGTAAAATCGGGGGTGCCTTTCGTTCACGCGGTTAAGCTCTCAAGCAACATCATAAATAACGCCGTTTTGAAATCTCAATTTCAAAAAGCCGCAAACGACGTCGTGGAAGGAAAAACTCTCTCTCACTCTTTGATAAAACATAACGCTTTCGTTGACAGATCTTTTATTCAGGCTATCGCTTTGGGCGAAGAGACGAGCGAAGTGGGTCCCGTTTTGGATAATCTCTCCGAACTCTATTTTGAGGAGAATAACGATAGAATAGCCGTGTTTTTGTCGTTGTTGGAACCGGCTTTGATGCTTTTTGTGGGAAGCGTTATAGGATTTATCGTAACCGCTATGCTTTTGCCGATATTCTCTATGAATTTTGCGAAGTTTTAATCTTCCTCTTTGTAGATAAACTTGTAAACTTTCTCCATATCGAAAGGTTTTATTTCATCGTCCATTTTGAGATGGTAGGGGAGTATTTCCAAAAGGAAGTATTCAAGATATAAAAAGGGCAGAAAAATAACGAGTTTGTTTTTGAATTTTTTCGGGGAGTTTCTTTTTTTGATCCACTTTTTGGCTCCCTCCACTCCGTTTAAAGCCAAAAGAGTCTCCATCGCAAAAATAAATCCCAAAACTATGTAGCTTAAAAAGGTTCCGAGAGCTATAAGAAGGAGTATGTATTCGATCAATCTTTTCCTTTACGGAAGTTCCCGCCGCTTTTGCAAAACGACGGGTTCTTATTATTCTATAACTTCCACCTCTACCGGGTCGCTTTCCCAAAGACCGTGTTTGGTGCAGTAGCTCATAGCGGTGAGATTGAGTTTTTTCCCGGTGGGGACTATATGAAAATCAACTTCCACTTGGCTTTTGATGTTTCCTAAAGTTCCGGGAGTGAAAGTGGCTTGTCCCAACAGAGTCTCTCCGTTCCAAAGCTGAACGTAAGCTATGTAGTGATCGAAATCGTCCGGATGGGTATATTCGTTTCCTACTTTTACTTTTACGGTAAATTTTTCTCCCGCTTTAGCTTTGCTTTCGCAATGAACGAAAGGAGAGTGTCTGTCTATATAATCTTTTTTAGCCTCTCTCTCAACGGTGTCTATATCGACGTATCTGTTTATTTTAGGCATTTCGTCTCCTTGAAGTCGTTTTAAACAACCCTTGTTCGGGCTGTTTAAAACATTATATCAAGAGATAGATTAAAATAGGATAAATTTTATCCTATTTAAGAATATTTAATTTAAACGAGCGTAACGTCGGTTACGTGGTGGTTGATGCCGAGTTTTTCCGGCTCTATTCCCAAAGCTATACCGATCATTTGAGGAAGGTGAAAAATCGGTATGCGAACCTCTCTTCCCGCCGCTTTGGAGATATTGTGTTGCTGAACGTCGAGTCTTAAATGACAAAGAGGACAGGGAGTAACCACCGCGTCGGCATTGTTGTCTATGGCGTCCGTTAGAGCTGAAGCCGATAGTTTGTTTGCGGTATTCGGCGCTTGAAGCTCCACGTGGAAACCGCAGCATTTGTTTTTATGGTCGTAATCTACGCTATTTCCTCCCAAAGCCTTGATAAGATCGTCAATACTCGTAGGATTGTAGGGATTTTCGTTTCCGTTATTCGGTTTTTGAAGCTCGGAAGGTCTTATGTTGTGGCATCCGTAGAAAGCCGCCATGTTTATGTCTTTTAGAGGCTTTTTGACTTTTTTGGCGATCTCTTCCACTCCCAAATCCTCTATCAACGCGTAAAGGAAATGTTTCACTTCGCTCGTGCCTTTATATTCGAGTCCCACCTCTTTAAGTTTTTCGTTCACTTTCTCTTTTAAATTAGGATCGGAATCAAGTCTCTCTTTCGTCAAAGAGGTGTTTAGCTGACAGGTGTTGCAGATCGTAACCATAGGCAGACCGAGCTTTTCCGCATAGCAGATGTTTCTTGCGTTTAGAACCAAAGATAGAAAATCGTCAAAGTCCTGCAAATGGCTCGCTCCGCAGCAAGTGGCTTCGTCGAGCAAAACAAGCTCGATGTCGAGAGCCTCCGCAACCGCCAAAGTGGATTTTAAAAGCTCCGGCGTACTCTCTCTCGCCGTACATCCCGTATATAACGCATATTTTAGTTTACTCATCTCTTTTTCCTTTTAGAAATCAACGGTTGATGAAGATTTTATAAGTTTTTTGACTTCATCTAAATTTTTGGATTTAGGCATTTTCCAAGGAGGAACGATTTTGCCTTTTTTAAACATAGCTATGGCTTCCGGCAAATGTTTCAATACGCCGAAATTTCCTTCGGAATATCTAACGAGTTCGCCTTCATCCAAAATACCGTGTTTTTCGATGGAGTGTTTGAATCCGACCGCGTGTCTGACCGCAACGTTGCTCTCTGCGACGTGTTCTTCGAAAATTTGATTATGAAGTTTTGTTATTTTCGTTATCGGACTTAACTCTTTAGGACACGCCTCCGCGCATTCGAAACATTTCACGCAGTCCCAAACTCCGGGACCCATTTTGTTTACTATCTCCAATCTTTCTTCTTTGGCGTCGTCCCTTACGTCGGCTGTGAATCTGTAAGCTTTCACAAACGCCGCCGGTCCGAAATACTCTTCGTTAACCTCCACTACCGGGCATGCGTAAAAGCAGTTTCCGCATTGGATGCAGTAGTCCGCTTCGTCGAGTTTTTCCGCATCTTCCGGAGATACTATGTTTTCCGACTCCGGATGCTCGTCTATCTCGGCTATAAGATAAGGTTTGACCGCGTTATATTTCTCCCAGAAATTGCTTTTGTTGATAACGAAATCTTTGTAAGCTCTTTTTTTGTCTTGAGGATCGAAAGTTAGCTCCTCGCCGAAAATTTCGATAAGATCGAAAACTCTCTCTTTGCAGGAGAGAACCGGTTTTCCGTTTACTTTTATCGCGCAGCTTCCGCATATTCCGTGGCGGCAGCTTCTTCTATAGCTCAAGCTTCCGTCGTGTTCCCATTTGATTCTGTTTAAAATGTCCAAAACGACTTCGTCTTGAGAGACCTCTATCTTGTACTCGTCGTAATGAGGGAGATAATCAGTCTCGGCGTTGAATCTAAATACTTTAACGGTTATTGTTTTTTTTGCTATCTCTTCCATTTTCACTCCCTAATATTTTCTCTCTTGAGGCTCGAATCTTCCAAGCGTAACGTCCGTATATTCGATTTTGATATTTCCCTCTTCGTCCATAAAAGCCAAAGTGTGTTTTAGGAAATTTTCGTCGTCTCTTTTTGGAAAATCCTCTCTAAAGTGAGCTCCCCGGCTCTCTTTTCTCGCTATCGCTCCCTCTACGATAAATACCGCGTAATCAAGCATATGTCCGAGCTCTATCGCCTCTTGAAGGTCGGTATTGTATATTTTTGATTTGTCGTCTATGCGGATATGTTTGAATCTCTCTCTAAGCTCTTTTAATTTTTCTCTCTGTTTCTCAAGCGTCTCTTGGGTTCTGAAAACTCCCGCGTTATTTGTCATACTCTCTTGAAGCTCGTTTCTTATTTGAGCGACTCTCTCGGTGCCGTTTGAGGTTTTGAGTCTGGTCATCTCTTCGATCATTCTATCCGCTACGCTCTCTTTTATATTTTCAAATCCCAAATCTCCGCTTTCGAGATCGTCGGCTATGATATTTCCCGTATGTCTTCCGTAAAAGAGAGCTTCCAATACCGAATTGGCTCCGAGTCTGTTCGCTCCGTGAACGCTAACGCACGCGCACTCTCCCGCGGCGTAAAAGCCTCTTACCTTTTCGCTTGCGTTTTTCATCACTCTTCCGTGGATGTCGGTCGGTATTCCTCCCATCGAATAGTGAGCGGTAGCCGCTATCAAAATAGGCTCTTTTATCATGTCTCTTCCGAGGAAAGTTAGGGCGAGATCTCTAAGTTCAGGGAGTCTTTCCATGATCTTCTTCTCTCCCAGATGCGTCAGATCGAGATAAACCGCATCTTTATTCGGTCCGACTCCTCTTCCTTCGAGTATCTCTTTGGTAATGGATCTGCTTACCAAGTCTCTCGGAGCAAGCTCCATCTTTTCGGGAGCGTATTTTTTCATAAATCTTTCGCCTTCGGAGTTTAAAAGTTTTCCTCCTTCTCCTCTCGCCGCTTCGCTCATCAAGATTCCGGTTCCGGCAAGTCCGGTCGGGTGAAATTGAACGAACTCCATATCTCTAAGAGGCAATCCGTGTCTTGCCACGATGGAGAGTCCGTCTCCGGTGTTTGCGTGGGCGTTGGAGTTGATTTTGAAAGCTCTTGCGTATCCGCCCGTAGCGAACATTACCGCTTTTGCTTGAAAAATGGTCGGTTCGCTCGATTTTATTTCGTAGGCGCATACGCCGTTTACGATTCCGTCTTTGTAGATGATGTCGGCTACGTACCACTCGTCCAAAAACTCTACGCCGTCTCTATGCGCTTGCTCGTAAATCGTTTGCAAAAGAGTAAGTCCGGTTCTGTCTTTTGCGAAACACGCTCTCGGTTTGCTTTGCCCTCCGAAAGGTCTTTGGGCTATCTTTCCTTCCGGCGTTCTGCTAAAGACCGCTCCCATTCGCTCCGCCCATCTGATCGTTTCGGGAGCTTTGGAGCACATAAGCTCGACCGCGTCTTGATCCGCTAAATAGTCGCTTCCCTTTACGGTATCGAACATATGAAGTTCTATGCTGTCCTCTTCGGAAAGCGCCGCGTTTATACCGCCTTGCGCCGCTCCGGAGTGGCTTCTTAGCGGATGCAGTTTAGTTAAAACCACAACCTTTTTACCTCTTCTTTTCAGTTCCCTTGCCGCCGCGCAGCCGGCCAAACCGGCTCCGACGATTACTACGTCGTATTTTTTAATTGGTATGCTCATTAAGCACTTCCTTAAAGTTTGATGTTTGCCAAATTATATCTTTCCAATATTTAAAAAATACAAAAAGTAACACCCTGAAACATTTTTTATATTTATATGTTACGAATTTTCCAATATTTTATCGAAAGGTTTTAACTAAGGAGTTAAATTATTATGAATTCTTATAAATAACGCCCTTTTTCGGCCGAAAGCGGGAAGCCTTCAGCGAGAAAATTTTTTGATTTTTTGAGCGAGAAGATGTACCGCCATAGCGTAGAACGCGCTATGGTTGTATCTCGTAATCACATAAAAATTTTTAAAGCCTATCCAAAGTTCGTCGAATTTTTCGTTTTCCAATTTTATCAAAGATACCTTTTCTTTGCCGTAAGCGTTTTTAGGAAGATATATCCCGTATCTTTTTAACCCGTTTATGCGGTATCTGGTTTTGTAGCCGGTTTTTAATTTTTTGAATCTCTTCCCTCTATATCTTACCCGCATAGCCACTTTTTTGTCTTTTTGCCAACCGTTTTCTTTAAGATATCTGGCTATGCTTCCTATCATATCTTCGCTGTTCCACGGATCCAATACTCCGTCGTTGTTGAAATCCACCGAAAAGTGTTTTATGGCGCTTGGCATAAACTGTCCCAAACCGATGGCTCCCGCGTAGGAGCCTTTTATTTTTAGAGGATCGAAAGAGGTTTTTTGCGTAAAGACCAAAAACTCTTTCAGCTCCTTTTTAAAAAACTTGCTTCTTCTGTTCGGGATGAAAGAGAGAGTGCTTAGAGTGTCTATCACTCTGTATTTGCCGGTGTTTGCCCCGTAGTGGCTCTCTATTCCTATGATCGCGGCTATGTAATAGGGATCCACGCCGTATTTTTCGTAGGCTTTTTTCAAAATCTTTTTATGTCGTTTTACAAACAGCGCGCCTTTTCTTATTTTTGCCGGAGTGATGAAAATCTTTTTGTATTTTGGCCAATAATAGATTTTTTTTGCCGACTTTGCGCTTTTTTTGCTTTTCTTTTTCGGTTTGGGAAGATATATCTCGAGCGCTCTTTTTTGAATGTTTACTTGAGAGAATATGTCGTTTAGATAATCTTCGTCGAACCGGTACTTCTCTACGAGTTCTTTTATGAAATCCTTGTCTATTTTTAATTTATAGATATTAGCCGATAAATATACTGAAAAAATAGCGAGGATTAAAAGTATTCTTCCAAAAAGCATCAAAAACCTCTCCAAAAGCTTTTATGTAATTTTATCCAAATAAATTAAGAGAAAGTTTATATAATGATGAAAAATATAAGAAAAAGGAGGATATAATTAAATAATTTAATATTTTATCTTTGACAAATATAAGCCGTTGGGAGGAGCAAGCTCTAAGGAAAGTAATTTTTTCTTTGTTAACTGAAGTTTTAAATCTTCAATGGAAAATTTACCTTCCGAGATTTTAAGTAAAAAATTAATCATTATTCTTATTTGACTTCTAAGAAAACCGTTTGCTTCGAAGTAGAAAATCGTAAAATCTTTATAATCGTAAATATCGGCTTTATAGATCTCTCTTATAAAATTTTTGGTATCGCTCCCGCTTTTTTTAAAATACGTAAAATCGTGCTTGCCTTCGAAAAGTTTTACCGCTTTCTTTAGAACCTCTTTGTTTAAAGGTTTTACGAAGGTAACGTAAGGAGTTAAAAATACGTTCGGCTCCTTTTGGCTTACTATATATCTGTAAACTCTTCTTTTTGCCGAATATCTTGCGTGAAACTCTTTCGGAACCTCTTCTATCTTTTTTATGTAGATATGGGGGAGGAGTCTTTGGTTTAGAAAAGTTTTCAGTTTTTCCAAATCGCGCCAATAGTGGGGAAGGTCCAGAGATATAACCTGTCCTAAGGCGTGAACTCCGGTGTCGGTTCTTCCGCTTGCTTCCATTTTGGAGCGGATATTTAGAGATTTGAAAGCTTTTTCGAGATGAAAGGCTACCGTTTTGTCGGTATGTTTTTGTATCTGGTATCCTAAAAATCTGCTGCCGTCGTAACTAAGCGTGATTTTGGCTCTCATTTCGAGACCTTTTAAAATCTTTTTAATACTTTTTTTGAAAATAGATATTTCGAGAATGCGTAAAAACCTAAAGAGATAACGAATAAACCTATAAAAGGATAGGTTTTGGCAAATATTACGCTTAGGGCGTAATAGGCTATCACTTTTGCGAACAAAAAGGGATAGACTCTCGCTTTGTCGTGTCTTATGTGAACCGTCGCTATCGAAATCGCAAAAAGGTATGAAACTAAAGGGAAAAGAGCCGTTAAAAGCAGAAAGCTGAAATCTTTGGCTCTTTTTTTATCGGTTAGGGATTTTATCCAGTATTCCAAAACTCCGGCGTTTCTCAATTTTTCCGCAGTAACGAAATTGTTTATTTCCATCTTTCCGTAATCTATTTGGCGTATCTCTTTGTCGGTAATGTAAAAGGTTTTTCCGTTTTTCAAAGAGAGGTTCAAAACGCCCTTTTGCCTGCTCAATTTTGCGTCGTTTGCGAGGATGAGAGTCTCTTTTTTCCCTTTTTGATTGTAAAGAACGATATCTTTATATCCTTGTTCGTCCGCTTTGTTTATAAAGACCATCCAGTCCGAAAATCTTTGTCCGAATTCCGTAGGTTTTATGTTGATTTTCGCTTCGAGTTTTTTTATCTCCAAGAAATTTTTGTATAGCTGTTTGGAGACGGGCAAAATGAAAACTACGTTTATTATAAGAAACAAAGAGGTAAAAAGAGCGAGCGTAAAATATGGGGAGGCTATCTTTTTCGGAGAGTAGCCGAGGGAAAAAAGAACGATGTTTTCGTTCTCTTTGGACATGCTGAAAGTCGCTATGGCTATGGATACGAAAAAACTTACGGGAAGAGTGTAGATGATGATTTTCGGCAGGAGATAGGTAAAAATCTCTCCCAGCTCCCAAAAGTTTAAGCTCAAATAGGAGGTAAATCTCGCTATCGTTATGAAAAATATAATGGAAGCTATAAAAAACAGAGTGAAAAAAAGAGGTATAAATGCGGAGAAAAATTTATTAATTAAAAATTTATAAACGCGTTTACCCATATATTCTTTCCAAAAGAGATAAGAAAAAGTCCCTAAACACGAAAACTATAAATAAAGCCGCAGCCAGAAACGGAATGTAAGGCATCTCCATATCTCTTTTCGCTACCGCCGC
>Ga0256914_1002794_pt1 | contig 14321 bp, 12 predicted proteins | sample HulkmetaG_FD_191571 | JGI IMG/M metagenome (GOLD analysis project Ga0256914, IMG submission 191571) | Hydrothermal chimney microbial communities from Main Endeavour vent field at the Juan de Fuca Ridge, Pacific Ocean - Hulk | ecosystem: Environmental > Aquatic > Marine > Hydrothermal vents ... | reverse complement strand
AAATTGCATACAATATTGTATATTCTAAAAATGTTTACATTTCATTTGATATATCAAGTGATATATCAAGTAATTGATTTTACTTATATACTTGCATTGTAAATTCCCATGGATAATATTAGGGCGTGGGGACCGGGGTTTGTAGGACGATCCCCCCACAAAGCAAGGATGGAAATATGTAGAAGTCAGACGCGTTTTTCTGGAAGATTTGATAGCAATTTTCCCCTGCTATGCAGGAAGGAGGGCAAATTGTAGAACCCTGATATTTTTCGCCCTTGCGAGAACAGAATATATTTTTGCCAGATAAATTCTATTGTGGTGAATTTTATCTCTTCTTTCCTGTGAGTTTCCGGAATTCGGTTTGTCTTATCGTCTTCAGGATAATTAGTTTGACGATTTTTACTGTGTCGGATTCTTCACCCTTCATCAAATTCGTCTGGAATTTGCATAAAGCTGGTAGTTTCACAATCATGATAGGTATGATGTTGCCAAGAGCATCAGTAATCCTGGCATTTTGGTCGAGCAGAAAAGTTGATTCATCTATCACGACGGATTTTTTCCCAATGGACATCAAGGTCCCGGTTTCAAAAACTTCTCCTGTTTGGCCAGGCTGTATCTGGCCAAACAGTAAAGTTGAAGCTATCAACGCCAATATTATTATTCTCTTTCTCTCCATAATAAAACTCCACTTTTTGTCTTTAATGGCAATACTTCATTTATTTCGACAACCTGACCAGTGCTTGTTTGAACAAAGGCTTTACCTTTTTGATTGGGACTTTCAAAAAAGTGTTGAGCTGTTGCAATGCCCTTACCGAGATTAATACTTTCTTTGAATACTTTTTTATTCCCAATCCTTTCCACACCTCGAGACCCAAAAATAGATACTTTATAAGGAGTACCTGTTAAATAAAAAAGTCCATAGAGCTTACTGTTTCCACCGAAGGCACAAATGTCGTTTTCTGGTGTGAATGTAGTAACGAAAATCGCTCCCCCATAAACGACGGGTCTGGCTATGACTCTTTCTCCTGGTGTTGGAAATCTTCTCATCCATCCCTTATATCTACTGACAAGGCGTACAAACTCATCGAAGGTGTAGGTTCTATTGTTATAATCAACAAACACCCTACCATTTTTTGTCTGGTACACAACAGCATTTGTAACATCGATGAGATCACTTGTAGAAACTACACCACTACCCGGATCCTTAAATGCGTAAATATAGTTGTAGGACCTGTCCGTCTCATCATTATCAGAGAAATATTTACCGGTCGCAACAAAGATCCAGAGATTGTCCTTCTCGTCGAGAAAAACGGCAGGTTGCACAACGACAGGTCCATCTGCAGTGAAGATATCTTTTAATTGCCAATCACCGGGATTTCCATTGGTCTGGATTCTCCATATATCTGCTTTGTAAGAATTTGTTAGCTTACGATTAACAGGAATATATCCGAAGTCTGTCTGGAAATCGAGGTTGATATCAATAGTGACAGGATTCCCACAAAAAGCGTTTGCGTAAGGGAATCTGGATTTACGCTCAAGTTGGCCATTTTCCATATTTAAAACATAAAGATATGGAGATTGGGTAGATTCTCCATCGAGTTGGTCAGGGCCTGAGCCAGTCAAGACATACCAGTTTCCATTTTCTTCAGCCCTACCTGTTCTTATGATAGCAGGAAAAACCGTAGTATAGCCAAGATTATCGTCTCTAAATTCCCACATAAATGATGGAGTAGTTACATCAGGATTTGTTATGTCGATGGCAAAGTAGGATGACGAGAATGTTTTTCCATTTTCCTCCAGCTTACCTCCCCCAAATCTTAATCCACCAAGCAGCACGGTTCCCCACCCATCTGGATGTGTGTCATCGGATCTGAAAATTCTTGCATCTGTGATTTTAGGAGTGAGATCAACATAGTAAACATGACAATAATCCGGGTCTGCAAGCCATTTCAGATGAGGCAATACATTTCTCGGAATGAATGCCCACATTTCTTCTCCAGGTTCATAGCCATCACCGTCGATACCTATCGTCCAGTCATCTTTACCTGAAAGGTATTTTCCGATGTTAAATGCATGTAACATGCCGTCATTTGCACCAACATAAACCATTCTTCTTCTATCACGATATTTCAGGAAAAATTGGGCGTAGGTCTTATCTTTGTAAATCAAATCATACCTTTCCGCAGGTGCTCCAACGAGTACAGGAGAGGAATAAACTATATCTCCAAGTTTCCATTCATATTGATGGAGATCTATAGTAACGGTGCGATCTCTGAATCCCAGATATTCAAGATCTTTCCCTCGAATAAAGTCAATAAGGTTTGATGCTTCCCGGGATGAATTTACACCGAGATAATCGATAAGAGTACTTACATTCAATCCAGAAAATTTAATGAGTGATTCACCTGTCGCATTATCGATTGCAGTATAGATGTTTCTATCTGTGTAGCTTCTTCGAGCAAGGAGCTCATGGGCTTTCCAAATTGCATTAACATGATTCAGGTCAGTGGTAGCAACTGGATAATACGTATCTGGCACGCCATCACCATCTTTGTCAGGAAACTTTAGCACTTTTGTTTCATTATCTTGAAATTCAAATCTAATAATAGTGTCAACTTTGGGCTCAAGTTTCAGGTCGTGATTGGAATCCTCTCTAAGGTTCCCCCACTTGTCAACCCAGAGTGATTGCAAGTATCCGAGCCAGGTAACCTTTCTTAATCCTTCCTGCAAGACTGGAACGAAATACGCTTCAAGGGCTGTCCCTTCTCCAGTGACAGAGGATGAGAGTACGGATACGGCTGTTCCGGAAGAAATCCTCTCGAGAACGAAGGAGAGAATTTTTAAAAGAGCTTGTTCAAGAAGATATCCAGACGGTGCTTCAAAGTATCCGTCAGGTACACCATCTCCATTTGCATCCCACTCCTCACGCAGATCAGGGATGTTGTTCCCATTTTTATCGATAAATGAACCATTTTTGGCAGCATCTTTGAGGGTGTTGATAGTTGATTTCCCAAAAGCCCGTATAGCATAAATATCAACATTCTGAATCCCTTCAAGATCCTTCCTGATGTCATTTGTATGCATAAATAGAGCGACATCATCAAGATAATCGCTTCCCCCTTGATTCCACGGGTATGCATAAGGACTCTGTCCTTTGGGTATAGGGTCGTTACCATCATTATCGTAATCTCGCAAATCCACCGGTATATCCCTGTCCTGTGTAGGTTCTCCATCTGTAACTATTATCACACTCGAATGTCTGCATGGAACCGGTATCGCTGTATTAGTCGCGTTGGAATAAATGTAGTAGGGATCATATTGAGGATTACCAGGAGAGGCATAGAAATCGTAGGAGTGATAATATGGGGATTGTTGAGACAAAAATCTATAAGCTTCATAAAGGGCCTCTGCAAGGGGAGTCCATGTGGTTCTACGACAGTTCCTGCATCTATCACCAAGATCCAGATTTATAGCATCTATAATGTGATTGTAATGATAATCTCCGTTATAAAAATCCGTACCGTCATGGATATAGTTAGAGATGTAACCACCCTCACTGTAATTGAAAAACATCAGTCCGTAGCGAATTTTCCCGGCAGTTTTCTGAATGAACCCTTCAGGTAATCCCTTCCCATTCAATAACACAGCGAGAGTGTATGTTCCAACCCATCCCCAGTAGGGTGAGAATCTGTAAAATGATATTACAGGTTTATTCCTCCAATATGTTCTACGAGAGTATAGCCTTCTATAGGGATAGGGTGTGTATTTATAAGCATTGTAAACTACTTTCATATTGTTTGAGCCTCGAGCTTCAAGATTGAAGAGGAGTAGAGTATCTTGGCCATATATTACGACTTTTCCACCAGTTAATACCTTTCTTGCAACATCTATTCTTGTCATTGAGACCCAATTGAGATAATTGCCCGACCATTTCCCATTTTCGTCTTCATAAAAGAATCCTCCATGCCGATGTGAGTAAGAGTAGTATTTTGTAGGGTCAAAATAACCGTAGTAATGAACATTGTCGTTATACCCTGTTGCAATGTTTGATGAGTTGCCGTCATTATCATACGCTGCCCAGAGCATACTTCCTGAATTATCCAAAATTATTAAGACGTTGGGTGTAACTGCATTTGCTACAAACGGTGGAGTAGAGCAGTAGTCACTCATTTGAACCTGAGAAAAAATTAATAAAACGGCGATGATCCCACTCATTTTTGTCCTCCGTTAATATGATTTAATAATACTTTTATAATTAGCTTCAATGACAAACGATTCACCAGATTTTCCACGGGCTTTTGAGGTTATAAGGAAATAAATGAAATATTGTCCACTGCCTTTCCCGGCTCCCTGATAACCACCTGCGAAAGAGACTTCAGTTCCCTTTGCCCTTGCTGTCAAAATCTTTTGTATACTTACAGTGACTTTGTAATTACCAAGTTTCAGGCTGATATTCCCATCTGGATCATTCCCCTGACTTAGTGCAATAAGGATTCTTGAGATACCGACTTCAATACCGGAGGAAGCAGCTTCCATAGCAGTTTCATATTTCACCGTAGAATAAGAAATTTTCGTTGTGTTTCTTACAATATTCAACATAATTCCACCAATGGCAAGTAGTAGAACGAAGATGATAAGCACTGTGACAAGCGCGAAACCTTTATCTTTGGCCTTCATTTTATGTTCCTCGGTTCTATTCTTTTTACTATTAGAATTCTATGAAAATGCGGATTTTCAATCTTTACAACATGGTCTTCAATTTTTATTTCCTTTTTAGGATAAGTGTAGGAAAGGTCAGGTTTTGACCCTCTAACCAGTACTGAAAATTTAATCTCACCAAGTTGGGCACGGAGTTGCTCTGCATTTAACTGAGAAAGGTCCGATGTCCATGTATCGTAGATACCATTGTAATCGGTATCCAGAAGGAAACTTACTTCGAAATCCTCAACATTGTCAATTAGAGGATCCGAATTCCTGTAAAGGGTATCATTTTTCACATAATAGAAGACGGTGTCCTCTTTATGCTCTGGAGAAACTTTGAAAATAAGGCTTGCTTTTCCGACGGAAATACCACTGCTCGATATTGAAATGTTAAGACAGGGATCGGGCTCCCCGTCCCCATTTAAATCCGGTCCATTGATATCAGTTACTCCTGTTATTGCGAATGGGCCATACAAAAATGTTTTACTATCGGACAGGATGATGATCCAATCACCGGGGGAAAGATTATCAGAATTCCATTTTCTGACAAGCAAATTGGAGGAGGCATTTGCCTTTTCCACAACAATATCCCATTTTGATTCTACATCTGTTCTCATGGCATTACCGAGTAGTATCAATGTATCTGGATTGGAATTTCGAGAGTCTATAGGCTTGGCATCTCTTCTCACACCAAAACCAGCGTGAAGGATATCGTGGACTATAAGGTTGACACCGGTATAAGTTTCAATTTGTAACTGAGAACTGGATTGGACTGAAACAGAATATTTAAATTGCTTTTGGAAAATGTAAAATGCCAGTGAGAGAACGAAGACAGCAAGAGACAGAGAGATGAGAAGTTCTATCATAGTAATTCCGCGATCTTTTGTCATCACAATTTCCTCTTTATAGTCTCCATTTCTACTCTTTTAATTACACCCTTATATTTCCAATACACGATAACTGATATTGTTTTTGTATCGATTACGGGACGATTGTTTGCAATATTTATTACTACAGAGAAAGTCTTTAAATCTTCATCTATGAGTCCGTCGTTGTCGTCATCGATTCGGTTCAGGATTTCTTCATCTATTCTTCCATCTCTATCGTCGTCCCTACCAGTCAGTTGATAGATATGATCCGGATTTGTTATATTGTTTAGATCATTTGTATCGCCATCATCGGTCAACAAACTATCATTAAAGGGGAGCCCTTGAAGAGAATCGAGGACAGTTGCCACCAGTTCCTTGGCAGATAAAACGTCTTTATTCAAATTACCGGTTGAAACTGCAATTATTGACATGTTGAACACGAGTATGAAGCCTATCACGACGATAATGAGGGCAACAAGGATTTCGGTATATGTAAAGCCAGATTCTTTTATTTCCATATTGCTCCGTACCAGGTGCAGATTGTTATTTTTCCTGTTGATGGAATAACCGAGATAGCGTAGACATTTTTGCCATTAGTAATGTAAATAGCGCCACCATTTCGTGCAACACCAAGATAGGAAAATCTCAAAGTGTTATTTTCAAAGTCAACTCCGCTATGAGGAGGAGTTCCGGGCGTGTTTAAACAGGCTTTTCTTGTGACGGAAAAGTTGGACGGTATTCCAAACCAGGAGAATTTCAGTGTCCTTTTGACCATGGTTGCTTTCTCACCTACAATATCGTCGAGTTTGCCATTGTTTCTGAGTGAATAATTGATAATATCGTCATCAGTAAAAAGAGTTCCATCTGGTCCCGCAGAAACTATTCCGTTGTCGGAGAAGATGGTGTAAGTATTGTCCTGAGGATTGAAAAGAATATCCCAATCACAACCTTTTTCGAGTGCCTTGGCCTTTGCTGTAAGAACATCAGAGTAAACCATTGTAACATCTTTTTTTAAGTTAATTTTCAAAATCATTCCTCTAAAAGAGGGATATGCAATTGTTGCTAATATCCCGATGATAGCAATTATTGTAAGGATTTCTATGAGAGTCATTCCTTTATCTTTCATCATGGAAGAATTATTGCAATTATAATGCCATATATATTGAATATCCGAAAAATAGAGGTATTTCTGAAAAATGTTAGGGAAAGGTAAGCGATAGCAAAGATTTTTGAGATAGAGACCGCAGAAAATCGTTAATTAGACTTACCTATAATTCAACATAATATATCTTATGTTAACTTAAAGATCGGTGAAGGTATTATGAAGACTTAATCTCATATTGGCTGCTGATTATAAAATAGTCCCAGGAGAAACAATTGAATGAACTGCATCAAACCTCATTGAAGCACACAAGATTCAGTTGAGAAATTTACCATGTAAAATCTTACACTTTGGGAGATTTGAAATTATTCACGCTGGATGGGAGAAGCCTGAAAAACTGGACATACTTTTTTGACGAATAAAAGGGCAAGTAAATGTTACAAATCCTGGAAATATTGTATATGATCTTTGAAAGAAGAATCTTGAATATCTGCGATTCAGAGATCACACCGTTACCACTTAATGGATAATTGGACGGTTTTTTTATGGGGGTATCTCTTTTCCCATGTGAAAGGATCGATTACTTCATCGAATGCACGCTGTAGAAGTTTTAGATATTCTTCATGGTTCAGGTCGAAATTCATACTCTCCTGATATGGGAAGGCAGCTGTGACACCATCTGTTAACACATAATGTGCCACTTCGCCAGGATTCAGATTTATTCCTGATTCACTGAGTATCCTTAACACCTGTGCAGTCTTTGTAGTGGTTTTATAGTCCTTCCAGTTACGCCTCACGCGTATGGAGATGACAAATTCATGGTATGGTAAAATCCCTTCTTTTATCTCAATCTGGTATCTTCTAAAAATTTTTCTTCCTATTGATTCCACAATTTCAGGATTCGGGTTGTCAAATCTTGCAATTGAAGAGATGAATTCTTTTTGAGCCTTTTTAACAAATTCAGGGACATCACGTCTCCTTAGCATTAGACCTCGAATTTTTATTTTCCCATCCTCAAATACGCCAAAGAATCTGTTAGGTACTCCCACTCCTCTCACCCCTTTTGAGGATGGAAAGGCTATCCATCTATAAGTTCCCTCTACATCTATACTTATGCCAGTTGAATTTGATATATCTCTAACAAGTTCCTCCACATCCTGCCCTGTCATACCATCTTTCGTTACCCAGAGAGAATCGGTCAGGGCATGTAAAATCGTAAATCCCCTGGATTCAGCTATCTCCTTTGCCTTTAAAAGAATTTCTCTACCAATAGCAGTTACAGATTCGTGAGCTTCTATTTTCCCGAACCTCGCATTTCTGTAGCCAAGATATCCAAAGCAGGTTACAAGTATCCACTTGATGGCTTTTTGTCTCTCATTATATCTGGGATCAATATTTTTTAATTTTTTGTAAATAGCTCTCTTTTTTAATACCTTTTCAAGCGCCATTGGAACAATCCCCTTTCTACTCATATCAATAACATATCCTGTCTCAGGCACTACTCTACCTTTGCCATATCTCCTGACTGTTTCAGGGCTGATGTTGTATTTAACCATGATGGTGGGATACATCTGAGAAAAATCTATTTCAGCAACATTTTTAAAGACCCCTACAGGTGGGGTGAATACGAGACCCCCTTTATCCGATGTTAAAAGATTACCAAGTGGTCTGAAATCTTCCGATTGGGCTTTTTCTCCAGGAATAAGAATGCCATTTCTTATTGCTGCGTCGTATTCAAGAGCACTCATTGCTGTACCTATTGCTGATCTTGCAAGTCGCTGTACCGGAATCCTTGATATACGTGAGATCTCAACAATCCCCTCTATGCCTGCTTCTTTATACATAAACGAATTTTTTCTGTCTATGTGCCATCGACCAGAGAGATAGTAAGATGGAGCCCTGTAAAAAACTGAGCCATAAGAAATGAAGGAGACCCCCCTCGCTGCCATTTCCATATTCAGCCCGGTGTCAATTCCATAAGCCCTCTCCATTCTCCTTAAAACCGGGAAGATCAATTTATCGCCATAGTCTGTAAGTACAATTTGTGGATCATATTCCTTCACTATTCTCCTCAATTCTTTAAGGAAATCCCTCGTATTGCTGGCTGTCAGTTCAAATTCTATTCCCTCCGCTCTTACAATTAAACTCACTCCTCTACTCCCAAGTGCAGTATTCTCAGGTCCCCTGAGAAACATCTCCATCACCCTCATATCGGGCAAACTCCATTTAAAATCCATCTCAGAATCAAGTAACCTGATAGTGTCGGAGACCTCAACGAGGGCAGATGGGAATAATCCCGTTAAACTCATGAAATACGTCTCCGGTGGTATCCCGGTATTAAAGAGTTCTAAATCATTGACATGTCTCTTGAGATATTTTGAAAGGATCTCATACCTGAAAGTGTCCAATCTAAGAACCTCTATTCTTTCCCCTGTAAGATATTCTGTTTTCTTTTCAAAGCGAAAATCACTCACCAGTCCTATCTTTTTAAGTTTTTTCGCTATCTCTGTGAGCCGTTTACTTCTGCCTCTGAGATATACCTGTAGGGGATATTTTCGAGAAAAAACCTTCATCTCCCCATCTTCCAGTACATACAGCAGAAAATATTCACCCTGCAGTCTTACATCAAAAAGGAAGCCCATTTTCCAGTGCCTTTACTCTTTCCTCCAGCTCCCGTATCTTCTTCTCCTGCTCGATGAAGGCTGAGAGAAATACAGAAATAATAGGATCAGGGAAAGCTGCATAACTCCCCGCGTGAACATGCTTTTTGGCATATTTGAAAATTTCCTCCAGATATTCCTGATCTTCCTTCCTGAGAGCTCTTTTAAACTTTTTCAGTCTCTCTTTTTGCAACTCCATGGCCATGGAAAAAGGCATGATGGTTCTACCCATAATAACACCTCCGTTTATCAAAACTTTAAAGCCAGTGAATCTGGCAAATTTATCAAGTAAAAATCCATTTCTGGACGGTAATTTTTGAATGAAGAGAAATACAGCTTTCCTTGACAAAAGTCTCTTTCTGATGCTATTTATCACCTTTAAGGATTCTCTGTAATTAAATCCCTCATTTTTATCAGTTAGTAAGGAAATTGGACCGAGGATAACCGCTATTGAGCCATCCGGTACTTTTTCAATGATAGAAACAATTTGAAAGGGATTAAATGCCCGTGCCACCTGGACTTTGTTTAGAAATATATCGGAGTGGATACCCATATATTCTGCTTCTCTCACGAGAAAATATACATCAAGAAGATTAGCTCCATCTATCACATAAGGGGTGATTCCACGTGAAACCAGCCTGATAATTCCTCTGTGGGCTGCAGAATATATGAAATCTGGTCCAGAGATTAAGATACTATTTGAGCTCTCTCTTACTTTTAAAGACCTGTGAACGCCTGTTCGTCGGTTTACACTCATAGCGCCTACCTTCTCAGCAATCCTGTGTAAACTCCCAGGATTTTCACTACGTTTGCATCTACTTCTATGGGGTCCATTTCTGGATTGGATGGTCTAAGAATCACCTTTTCCCCTTTAAGGTACACCCTTTTTAAGGTCACCTCACCATCGACCAATACAGCGGCTATTTCTCCATTCTCCACATCTTCCTGCTTCTTTATAAACACAATATCTCCATCCACTATATGGTCACCTATCATGCTGTCTCCCTTTACTCTAAGGGCGAATATTTCTCCATTGCCAAATACAGATGGGTCGAGGGGGAGATAATCGTCAAAAAAAGCTTCTGTAAGTGTAAGCTCTCCGGCGGGTATATAGCCGAGTACAGGAACAGATTTTGATGATCTCACAAGTGAGATTCCACGGCCTTTACGAGGAATTTTTCGAATGTAGCCCTTTCTTTCCAGGGCTTTTAAGTGGTCCGAAACTGCTCTCAATTGAATACTAAATTTGGTGGCTATATCTCTGATAGATGGAGCTACCCCATGAATTCTTATGTAATCTTCTATAAATTCGAGGATCTCTTTTTGTCTCTCTGTTAACATTTCCATGGCTTTAGTATACTATACAAATGTATAGTAGTCAAGTGTGTGATTTAAAGTCCGTGGATTTTTTAATCTCGACTGCTGAAATCTACCAGAAGATAGAAAAATTCTTCAAATCAAAAATGTGCAAAAGCTTCTCGCCAAGTTTAGCAAAATAAATGTAGCTCACCAGGAGTGTACTTTATACAAAAGGCTGTAAGTTTAGGTGGCAAAAGACGGCTTCAATTCAGGCTTTTAGTAAAGTTGACCATTTTTTTATACATTGTTATAATAAGCAAATGATTTCAAGAAAGCTTTTGGTGGTAACGTTAACTACACTCCTTTTAACTTCGTGTATAAAGTCTCCCCTCATTGACCGCACTTACTATAATTACTTTCCTTTCGAGGTTGGTAAAAGCTGGACGTATTTGCTGAATGATACTGACACGGTAACGATTTCCATAGTAGGGGATACTTTGCTGGGTGAGGATACCATGTTAATCTTTGAAAATTATGATGGTACGAGGACTTACCTGTTCTCCACATCTTCGGCTTTCTACTCCCTTGAGGATACTTCTATTGTTGGCCCGAATGGGGAAGATATAAAGCTGGAAGACAGAATTTTTATTCTACTTTATGAAAAGCCTTTCGTGGTAGGAAATGCATGGGACGATTTCTATTCCAATGTCGTCCCAGTGGGAGAAGATACATTCTGGATAAACCATTCAAGGACGGGCGAGGTCCTTGGCCTTGGTGATGTTGAGACACCAGCTGGGAGCTTTGAGAACGTGTATTCAATAAGAATACTGGATTCAAGAGAAATAGGGGGACCTGATGGGATAGGCCATGTCTTTACCATAAAAGACGTGTACTTTGCCCCCGATATTGGTATGGTCAAGGAGCTTATATCAGTAAATGTCAAAGACTCGAGTTCTTCTGGTGTGACAGATACGACTTTCACCACAAAATTGGAGTTACTTCGATAGAATTTATGTGTGGATGCCTTTCAAAATTCCTGGATTACACAGTTGCAGGGGGTGGAATATCTCCGGGAGGTGTTAATCCATGAAAGGGATTGATACAAAAGTTGTTCATGGTCCCCGTCACGAATATGATCCCCTCACCGGGGCACATAGAATGCCTATCTACCAGACCACAACGTTTGTTTTTAAAGATACGAAACATGCTGAAAGGATATTCAATGGCGAGGAGCACGGCTTTATTTACTCCAGAAGGTCAAATCCTACAGTGGAGTATCTTGAGGAGAAAGTGGCATTTCTTGAAGGTGGAGAATATGGATTGGCTACAGCTTCGGGAATGGCAGCAGTAAATACGCTTTTTTTCAAATTTCTAAAATCGGGTGACAGAATCGTAGCTTCTTCCCCGCTTTATGGTGGCACCTACGGATTACTTGAAATGTTAAAGGAGAAATACGGAGTGAAAGTTACATACATCCACGCCAATTTATTCCATGAAGAACTTGAAGATAACCTGGATGATGACGTGAAACTTGTTTATATAGAAACGCCGGCGAATCCTACTCTTGACATTGTTGATATTGAGAGTACAGCAAAAATAACCGGGAAGTACGGACTCCCTCTTGCAGTTGATAACACCTTTGCCACTCCCATAATTCAAAAGCCTATAGAACTTGGTGCAAATTTTGTCATACACAGCATGACAAAGTATTTATCAGGTCATGGGGATACTATTGCGGGTATAATTGTAGGTCCAAGAGATGTTTTAAGAACAATGAAAGACGCTGAATTGAGGTTCCTTGGTGGAATACTTTCACCTTTTAATGCTTATTTAATCTTGAGGGGAATTAAAACCCTCGCTATTAGAGTGAGAAAGCATTCCGAAAATGCTTTAAAAGTTGCAGAATTTTTACATGGGCACCCTAAAATTGAGAAGGTAATGTATCCGGGTCTTCCAGATCATCCTTTACACGAGGTTGCAAAGAGGCAGATGAACGGCATGTATTCCGGAATGGTAAGTTTTATCATTAAAGGAGGGAGAGAGGCGGGAAGAAAGCTCCTTGAATCCGTCAAAGTCCCTGCTCTTGCAGTCTCCCTTGGGGATACTGATTCCCTGATAGAACATCCTGCTTCAATGACACATGCTACCTATTCAGAGGAAGAGTTAAGGAAAGTTGGTATTCACGAGGGACTTATCAGACTGTCAGTTGGAATAGAAGACCCGGAGGATCTTATAGAAGACCTGGATAGGGCTCTTTCACAAATTTGAACGAAATTTTTTTGGGAGGTAAAAACATGGACCCTGACATGCGTCTGGATACAAAAGTAGTGCATGGACCAAGACATGAACATGACCCTCAAACAGGGTCACACAGAATACCAATTTATCAAACGTCGTCTTTTGTGTTTAAAAGCGCAGATCACGGCGCAAGGATTTTTAGTGGTGAGGAAAAAGGGTATGTTTACACCCGTCTTGGAAATCCCACCATAGATTATCTTGAGGAAAAAGTGGCCTTTCTCGAGGGGGCAGAGGCAGGAGCGGCAACGGCATCCGGAATGGCTGCTGTTTCAGCAGTCGTATTTACAACCTGTGATTCTGGTGATAAAGTGATCGTATCTGATCCTGTTTATGGTGGAACATTTGCCTTTTTTGAACTTGCCAGAAGAAAGTTTAATATTGATGTAGTTTACATCCCTGCTGTTAAATTCCATGAGTTACTTGAGAACCATATCAATGAGAAAACAAAACTTGTTTATATTGAAACCCCTGCGAATCCAACACTTGATATTGTTGATATTGAGAAAACAGCTGAAATAACGAAAAAGTATGGCATTCCCCTCGCAGTGGACAATACATTTGCTACCCCTATAACCCAGAGACCCATCGAACTTGGTGCCGATATTGTACTTCATAGTATGACAAAGTATCTGTCTGGCCATGGAGATACTATAGGGGGAATAGTGGTTGGAAAAAAAGATTTCATCCACACATTAAAGCACGATATAGTTTCTCATATTGGAGCGAACTATTGTCCTTTTAACGCCTATTTCATACTGCGTGGCATTAAAACACTTGCCGTTCGAGTGAGAAAACATTCAGAGAATGCAATGAAAGTGGCAGAATTTTTAAACGGACATCCTATGGTGGAACGTGTACTCTACCCTGGCCTGCCTGATCATCCTTTGCATGAAGTTGCAAAAAAGCAGATGAATGGGATGTATTCAGGTGTTCTGAGCTTTATCGTTAAAGGCGGTAAGGAGGCGGGGAAAAAACTCATCGAACGTGTTAAAATACCAGCACTTGCAGTTTCACTTGGAGACACTGATTCCTATATCGAGCATCCAGCTTCAATGACCCATTCAACTTATTCTGATGAAGAGCTTGCAAAGGCGGGTATTCATCAGGGATTGGTTAGGTTATCTGTAGGCATTGAGGATCCCGATGATTTAATTGAGGACCTTGATAAGGCTTTAAACAGCCTCAAAATTTAAGGAGGTTAGTATGATAGGAATAATCGGATATGGGTCTTATGTGCCCATATACAGGATAAAAGTCGAGGAAATTGCAAAGCAGTGGGGAGATAATGCAGAAGCTATAAAAAACGGGATAAAAGTCTTCGAGAAAACGGTTCCAGGACAGGATGAGGACACGATCACCATCTCCTATATGGCGGCTAAATATGCACTTGTG
>Ga0256914_1002793_pt1 | contig 14321 bp, 13 predicted proteins | sample HulkmetaG_FD_191571 | JGI IMG/M metagenome (GOLD analysis project Ga0256914, IMG submission 191571) | Hydrothermal chimney microbial communities from Main Endeavour vent field at the Juan de Fuca Ridge, Pacific Ocean - Hulk | ecosystem: Environmental > Aquatic > Marine > Hydrothermal vents ... | reverse complement strand
CCGCAGATCGCCGAAAAAAAGCGTCACTCCCAGCCGGCGCAGGTCCTCCACGGGACTGTTACGGCGCACCAAGGCACGCACACACACGCCCTCTTCGCGCAGCTGGCGCGCCACGTGGTAACCGATGAAACCGGACGCCCCGGTAACCAGTGCTTTCATGGGCGCATGTCCCCTTTCGCAATCATGGAATGGTAAATTTCTCTTGCAATTTCAGATCCGATTTAATACCACAGGGTGACAAGTATAAGACAGCCCGGCCGATGTGTCTACCTCAACCTGCAAATCCACGAAAGAGTCCCCATGACTGCAAATGAATTCAAAGCGTTGCGAAAACGGCTGAACAAGACCCAGCGTCAGATGGCCCAGCTGCTGGGGACGTCCATCAAGGCCATCCATAGCTACGAGCAGGGATGGCGCACCATTCCGCCGCACGCCGAGCGCCAGGTGCTGTTTCTGGTCAGCCGCAAGACGTCCCGCAAGGCCCTGTCCTGCTGGAAGGTCAAGCACTGCCCGACGAAGCTGCGCGCCAGGTGCCCGGCCACCGAATTCAAAGCCACCCAGATTTGCTGGTTCATCAACGGCACCATTTGCGACGGCGAGGCCATGCCCAACTGGAGGGAAAAGATGGCCAAGTGCCGCAGCTGCGAGGTGTTCCGGCATCTTTTCGGCACCGAAATAGGGACCGCCGCTCCATGAAAATCCTGTCCATCGCCCTCAGCCGCCGCAAGGGCACCCGCAAACAGACCGTACCCCGGGCACGGCTGGTGAAAGACCACGGCCTGGAAGGCGACGCCCACGCCGGCAACTGGCACCGCCAGGTGAGTTTCCTGGCCTCTGAGAGCATCGCCCGGACCCGCCGGCAGGGGCTGGACGTCACCTTCGGTGACTTCGCCGAAAACATCGCCACCGAGGGCGTCGACTGGAAGCGCCTGCCCCCCGGCACGCGGGTCCGGCTGGGCGCGCGGGCCGTGGTGGAGATTACCCAGATCGGCAAGGAGTGCCACCGCAAGTGCGCCATCTACTACCAGGCCGGCGACTGCATCATGCCCCGTGAGGGGGTTTTCGCGAGGGTGCTGTCCGGCGGCACCATCCGCACCGGCGACCCCATCCGCATCGAACCACCCCCCGCCCGCGACGAATAGATCCACCCGACATCCGCCCCGGCAGGGCGCGCAGACGTTTCAGGACGTGTAGATGGAGCACTTCTGCGCCGTCAGGGCCGCTTCCTGCAAGGCCTCGGCGAAGGTCGGGTGCCCGTGCATGCTGCGGGCGATGTCCTCCGAGCTGGCCCCGAACTCCATGGCCAGCACGCACTCGGCGATCAGGTCGGCGGCCCGCGGCCCGATGATGTGCACCCCCAGGATGCGGTCGCTGCGGGCGTGGCTGATGAGCTTGACGAAACCCTCCTTTTCGCCCATGCAGCGCGCGCGGCCGGTGCCGGAGAAGGGGAACGTGCCGATGCAGGCGGGAATTCTGCGCTGCCGCACCTCCTCTTCGGTCAGTCCCACGGCGGCCACCTCGGGCCAGGTGTAGATCACCGAGGGGATGGCGTCGTAGTTGACCTCGCCGGGCCGGCCGGCCATGCACTCCACGGCGGCCACGGCTTCGGCCGAGGCCTTGTGGGCCAGCATGGGGCCGGCGATCAGGTCGCCGACGGCGTAGATGGACGGCACGCTGGTGCGGTACTTTTCATCGACCACGACCGGGCCGCCGTCACCGGCGGTGCGGATGCCCAGGTCCTCGATTCCCAGCCGGGCGGTGTTGGGCCGCCTGCCCACCGACACCAGCAGCCGGTCGAAGGTGGCGGTCTGCCGTTGGCCGTCCGTTTCGGTGGTCACCCGCACGCTGCGGGGACGCACCTCGGCCGAGACCACCCGTGTGTTCACCCGGATATCCAGCCCCTGGCTGCGCAGGATGCGGTCCAGGGTGCGTCCCACCTGCCCGTCCAGTCCGGCGGCGATGCGGGGAAGCATCTCGATGACAGTCACCCGGCTGCCCAGCCGCTGCCACACCGAGCCCAGCTCCAGGCCGATGGACCCGCCGCCCACGATGCCCAGGCGCCGGGGCACCGATGAAAAGGACAGCGCCTCGGTGGACGTGACGATGCGCCGTCCGTCGAAGGCCAGCCCCGGCACCTCTACCGGTACGCTGCCCGTGGCCAGCACGATGTTGTCGGCCCGATAGACCACCGGCCGGTCGCCGTCGCCGGCGTCGGCGGGGGTCACGGCCACCCGGTCGGGGGCCGCCAGGCGCGCCGTGCCGTGCACGATGGAGATCTTGTGGCTCTCGAGCAGCCGCCGCACGCCGTCGGTGAGTTCCTCGACCACGCGCTGTTTGCGGGCCATCATGGCCGCCAGGTCCAGCGCGACTTCGCCGGTCCGGATGCCGTGTTCGGCGAAGTGCTCGCGGGCCAGGTGGAAATACTCGCTGGAGTCCAGCAGGGCCTTGCTGGGGATGCAGCCCACGTTGAGGCACACCCCTCCCGGGCGGTCCCGTTCTTCGATGCAGGCCACCTGCATGCCCAGCTGGGCGGCCCGCACGGCCGCCACGTACCCGCCGGGGCCTGAACCGATGACGATGAGGTCGAAACGTTGTGTGGGTGCCATGTTCAGATCTCCATCATGATGCGTTCGGGGTTCTCGACCAGTTCCTTGATGCGCTTGAGGCAGCCGACGGCTTCGCGGCCGTCCACGATGCGGTGGTCGTAGCTCAGGGCCACGTACATCATGGGCCGGATGACCACCTGGTCGTCCACCACCACGGGGCGTTTCTCGATCTTGTGCATACCCAGGATGCCGCTTTGGGGCGTGTTCAGGATGGGGGTGCTCAGCAGCGAACCGTAGACGCCGCCGTTGCTGATGGTGAAGGTGCCGCCCTCCAGGTCCTCCAGCGAGAGGCGGTTGGTCTTGATCTTCCGGACGAATTCCACGATGGCGCGCTCTATCTCCGCAAACCCCATGTCCTGGGCGTTGCGGATGACGGGCACCACCAGGCCGCGTTCGGATCCGATGGCCACGCCCATGTGGATGGCGTCGTGGTAGAGGATGTCCGTGCCGTCGATGAAGGCGTTGATCTCCGGGAAGGTTTTCAGGGCCTCCACCGTGGCCCGGATGAAAAACGACATGAATCCCAGCGAGACACCGTGCTTCTCCTGGAAAGCCGCCTTGTAGCGCGCCCGCAGGTTCATGGCGGCGCTCATGTCGATCTCGTTGAAGGTGGTCAGCATGGCCGTGTTCCGGCGGGCCTCCAGCAGGCGTTCGGCGATACGCCGGCGGATGGGGCTCATGGCCCGGCGGCGCACGCCGCCGGGCGGCGGAACGGCGTCGTCGGCGGGCGCCGCTTCCTGCCGCGGCGCTGCGGCCGCTTGTTCCAGGTGCAGCAGTACGTCCCCCTTGGTGATGCGTCCCCCCGGCCCGGTGCCGCGCACGGCGCCGACGTCCACCCCCTGTTCGGCCACCAGTCGGCGCACGGCCGGCGACAGCGGCGGGGCGTCGGCCGTCTCCTCTTCGGGCGCCGTCTCCGGGGCCGGTGTCTCCGGCTCCGCCGGCCCGGTGGGGGGCGGCGCTTCCGGCTCGGCCGCCGGTGGTTCCGCCGGCGAACCGGCCTGCGTCTCGATGGTGCCCACCACCGCGCCGATGCGCACGGTCTCCCCTTCGGGCACCCGGATGTGCAGGACGCCCTCGGCTTCGGCCGCCACCTCCAGGGTCACCTTGTCGGTTTCGAGCACGAAGAGGGGTTCGTCCCGGTGAACCCGGTCGCCGTCCTGTTTGAACCACTGGGCCAGCACCGCCTCCTGGACGGACTCGCCTACGCTGGGCACTTCGATGTCGATCTGCATGGCTGCTCCCGTAGTCGATGAGAGGGTTGTCGGTTCGGGCCGCCCGGCCGCCGGTGCCCGGTTTTCCCACGGGCGGTGGCTGCTGCGGAAGGGCGGGTGCCGCCGTCAGGCCCCGGACTTGTCCGGCACGCTGCCCAGGGCCTGTTCCAGGATGGACTGCTGTTCCAGGCGGTAGCGGTTGGGATACCCCGTGGCCGGGCTGGCGGCCGCCGGCCGTCCCACGTAGTCGAGCGGTGTGATGCCGGCGCTTTCCAGCAGGGGGCGCACGAAGCGCCAAGCCCCCATGTTCTCCGGTTCCTCCTGCACCCACAGCCACTTCTGCGCGCGGCGGTAGACGGCGGCCAGATCGCGGAGCTCTTTTTCCGGGAAAGGGTAGAGCTGCTCGATGCGTACGATGGCCGTCTCCCGGTTTTCGGTCATCCGGCGGTGGTGCTCCAGTTCGTAGAACAGTTTGCCGCTGCACAGGATCACGGTGCCGGCATCGTCGAAGGCCGACGCGTCGGCCAGGATCGGGCGGAAGCCGCCGCCGGCCAGTTCCGCCAGTTCCGACACCGCCCGGGGATGGCGCAGCAGGCTCTTGGGGGTCAGCACCACCAGTGGTTTGCGCACCGGCCGCACGACCTGGCGGCGCAGCAGGTGAAAGTACTGGGCCGGGGTGGTGGGGTTGCACACCTGCAGGTTGTCGTTGGCGCACAGCTGCAGGAAACGTTCGGGACGCGCGCTGGAGTGCTCGGGGCCCAGCCCCTCGAGCCCGTGGGGCAGCAGCAGCACCAGGCCGTTCAACCGCTGCCACTTCTCTTCGCCGCTGGCGATGTAGAGGTCAATGACCGCCTGGGCGTTGTTGACGAAATCCCCGAACTGGGCCTCCCACAGGACCAGGGTCTCGGGGCGCACCATGGCGTAGCCGTACTCGAATCCCAGCACGCTGGCTTCGGCCAGCAGGCTGTTGTAGACCGCGAAGGGCGCCTGGTCCGCGGACAGGTGGTTGAGCGGCGTGTAGGTGCTGCCGTCGCGGGTGTCTACCAGCACGCTGTGGCGTTGGCTGAAGGTGCCGCGTTGGCTGTCCTGGCCGCTCAGGCGTACCGGTGTGCCCTCGGCCAGCAGGCTGGCGAAGGCCAGCTGCTCGGCGTTGGCCCAGTCGATGCCGCGGCCCTTGCGCACGGCCTGCAGCCGCTTTTCGAGCAGTTTTTCGAGCTTGGGGTGCAGACCGAACCCCTCGGGAACGGCGGCCAGCCTGCGTGCCAGGGTGGTCAGGGTGCTTTTGGGGACCCCGGTGTCGGCCGGCAGCGAGAGGTCCGTCTCGGGGTAGGATTTCCAGTTTTCATAGAAATCGTAGACCGGAAACACGCAGGCCGTGCCGTGGATCTCGTTGTAGGCGCTTTCCAGCCGCTGCCGGATGCTGGCCGCCACGCGCTCCAGGTCCTGGGCGCGGATGAGCCCTTTTTCGGTCAGCTGCCGGGCGTAGAGCTCGTTTACCGGCGGGCGGTTGCGGATGCGCTCGTACATCAGGGGCTGGGTGAAATAGGGCTCGTCACCCTCGTTGTGCCCGTAGCGCCGGTAGCAGACCACGTCCACCACTACGTCTTTGGCGAAGGTCTGGCGATACTCCACGGCCAGACGCATGACGTGCACGGCGGCGTCGGGGTTCTCCCCGTGCACGTGGAAGATGGGTACCATGAGCATCTTGGCCACGTCGGTGGAGTAGCGCGTGGAGCGGGCGTCCTCGGGCAACGTGGTGTAGCCGATCTGGTTGTTGATGATCAGGTGGACGGTGCCGCCGGTGTGGTATCCCTGCAACTGGGACATGTTGAGGGTTTCGGCCACCAGGCCCTGGCCGGCGAAGGCGGCGTCGCCGTGGATCAGCAGGGGCAGCACGCGGCCGGCGTCGCCGGAGGGCAGCAGTTCCTGCCGCGCCCGTGCCAGGCCCTCGGCCACCGGGTCCACCGACTCCAGGTGGCTGGGGTTGTTGACCAGGAACCAGCGCAGGGACTTGCCGCCGGGGGTGGTCGTTTCAGCCAGGTAGCCGTTGTGATACTTGACGTCCCCGGCGCCGGTGAGCGAGTCCGGGTTGTAGCAGACCTCGAACTCGGCGAGGATGTCGGTCAGGGGCTTGTGCAGGATGTTGGCCAGTATGTTGAGCCGGCCGCGGTGGGCCATGCCCAGGATGATCTCGCCTACGCCCTGGGCGGTGCTGTGCTCGGCCAGGGCGTCCAGCATGGCGATGACCACGTCGGCCCCTTCCAACGAAAAACGTGTCTGGCCCGCGTATTTGCGATTGAGGAAATGTTCGAAAAGCACGGATTCGGTGAGCCGCGTGACGATGCGCAGCCGAGAAGCGGTGTCGATCTGGGGGCGGTTGTGCACCGGTTCCATGCGCTGGCGCAGCCAGCGGCGCTCCTCGGGGTCCTGCAGGTGCATGTACTCCACGCCCACCGACTGGCAGTAGGTCTCGCGCAGCAGGGCCACGATGTCCTTGAGCGGCGCGCGTTCGACGCCGGCCAGGTCGGGGGTGCAGAATTCCGTGCCCAGGTCGTCGGGGGTCAGGCCGAAGGCCGCCAGGTTCAGCAGGGGGTGCTCGTTGGGACAGGCCGACAGCGGGTCCAAGCAGGCCAGCAGGTGGCCGATGTTGCGGTAGCGGTCGATAAGCATCTGGACGCTGGCCTGCTTCATCAGCCGGGCGGCATCGGGTTCGACGGCCGGGGGCCCCGCACCGGCCCCCTGGCGAAAGCCCTCAAAGAAGAACTGCCAGTCGCGGGAGACGCTGCCGGGGTCGCTTTTCCAGCGGCGGTACTGTTCGTCGATGTAGGCAGCGTTCAGGGTTTCACTGATATTCATGATGGTGGTGTCTCCATAGGGGCTTTCGGCGCCTGTCCGCCCGCTGTCGCCGGACGAACGCGATTGAACCAGCGGCACACGCCGGCGGTGACCTGCTCGCGGTGTTCGGGGCGCGAAAACATGTGGTCGGCGCCGGGGACGATCAACACCTCGGTGTTTTCCGGTTTGCGGCGCCGGGCTTCGTCCGCGTTGCCGACGGGAATGGTTTCATCCGCCTGACCGTGGACCACCAGCAGGGGGATCTTCAGGGACGCCAAGCTGGCGGCCAGGTCGTGGCGCCGGGCGTCGGCGAAAAAATCCCGGCGCAGCCGCAGCCTTCGTCCCCGGCTGACGAAGGAGACCTCGCCCCGCCTGGCGAGCGTTTCGCGCTGGGCGGGCGTCAGGAAACCGGCGGGTTCGAGGCCTGCGAGGCGGCCGGCCAGGGTGCATACCGCCCGGACGTCAGGATAGCGGGCGGCGGCCAGCACGGCCACGGCGGCGCCCATGCTGTGGCCCGCCAGGCCGATCCAGTCGGCGCCCCGCTCCCGCATGAATGCCACGGCGGCGCCCATCTCGGCCACGTAGCCGGAGTAGGTGGCCTCGGCGAAATCACCGCCGCTCTGGCCGTTGCCGGAAAAATCGAAGCGCAGCACCGCGAAGCCGTCGCCGCGCAGTCGCTGGGCCAGGGCGCGCAAAATGCCCGTGTGGCGGGAACAGGTGAAGCAGTGCCCCAGGATGACGGCTTCCCGGGAAGGCGCCTCGGGGGTGTGCTGGGTGGCGGCCAGTTTCTCCCCCCGCGGCCCGGCGAAAAAGAGGGACTGCTGCATCGAAGACCTTGTGGTGGATACGGGTTGCGTGCCGTTCATCTAGCCAAAATCGCCCGTGCTTGTCAACCGTTGCGGCCGGCGGCCCTTTTTTCTTGTCCCGCACCGGTCTTTGGGGCATAATCACGAGTCTGGCGACACGTCGGGGAGGTGTCTTTTGTGGTACCTGCCGGGCGAACTGGAGAGGGGGCCAGGCGGGGCGTTCCCCGGATTCTCGCGACCGCTTTTGCCCCGCAAGCCGGGTGGTGGAAAGGAGGATGCCGTGCATGACCGCGAGGTGAGCGATACCATGGGAACGCTGAAGGTGCCGGCCGACGCTTATTACGGCGCCCAGACCCGGCGGGCGGTGGAGAATTTCGCCTTCAGCGGTCTGCGTCTGCCCGGCGCGTTCATCCACAGCCTCGCCCTGATCAAGAAGGCCGCCGCCACCGTCAACGAGCGGCTGGGGCTGCTGGAGTCCTCGCCGGCCGCCGCCATCCGGCGGGCCTGCGACGAGGTCATGGCGGGAAAGTTCGACGACCAGTTCGTGGTGGACGTCTTCCAGACCGGATCGGGCACCTCGACCCATATGAACATGAACGAGGTGCTGGCCTGCCGGGCCAACGAACTGCTGACCGGTGAAAAGCGGGACCGTTCCCCCGTACACCCCAACGATCACGTCAACCTGGGCCAGTCCAGCAACGACGTGATCCCGTCGACCCTGCACGTCAGCGCCCGGTTGCGGATCGAAGAGCGCCTGCTGCCCGCCCTGGAGATGCTGCGCGGGGCGCTGGCGGAAAAGAGCCGGGAATTTGCCGGCCTGCGCAAGATCGGCCGCACCCATCTGCAGGACGCCGTGCCCATCACGCTGGGCGATGAATTCTCGGCCCACGCCCGGCAGGTCGAACTCGGCGTACAGCGGGTCAGGGCCGTTTTTCCGCGGTTGGCGGAACTGGCGCTGGGCGGCACGGCGGTGGGTTCGGGCGTCAACAGCCCCCCCGGTCTCGCCGCGGGCGTGATCGACTGCCTCAACCGGTGGACCGGACTGGCCTTCGTGCGTGCGGCCAACCCCTTCGAGGCCGTGGCCTGCCGCGATGCGGTCGTCGAGGCCAGCGCCGCCCTGCGCGCCGTGGCCGTCAGCCTGACCAAGATCGCCAACGACGTCCGCTGGCTGGCGTCGGGGCCGCGCTGCGGCATCGGGGAGATCGAGATCCCGGCCCTGCAGCCCGGCTCTTCCATCATGCCGGGCAAGGTCAACCCGGTGATCCCCGAGGCCGTGCTCCAGGCGGCCGTGCAGGTGACCGCCAACGACGCCGCCGTGGCCCTGGCCGGCATGTCCGGCAATTTCGAGCTCAACGTCATGATGCCGCTCATGGCCTACAACCTGCTGCAGTCCGTTTCGCTGGCGGCCGCCTCCGCCGAACACCTGGCCCGCAAGTGCGTCGCCGGCATCCGGGCCAACGCTGCGGTCTGCACCGGCAACGTCGAAAAGAGCCTGGCGCTGGCCACCCTGCTGGTGCCGCGCCTGGGTTACGAGAGGGCCGCCGAAGTGGCCCGCAAAGCCCACCTGGCCGGCAAGACCATCGGTCGGGTGCTGTCCGAGGAAGGGCTCATGGGGGAGGAGGATCTGAAAAAACTGTTTTGACGGCGGCCCGTGGAGGCACTATGTTTCAGGCTATATGCCACCGACCGCGGGCGGGAATCCGTAACCGGTGGCCCCCCCGCGCCGGTCGCCCAACCGACGATGGAGGTCACCCATGGCCAAAGACAAACGTTACACCATCCAGACCGCCTGTCCGCAGGGCGGCTGCAGCGGTGCGACCGTGCTTTCCGAAGAAGAGATGAAGGCGCGTTACGGTGATGTGCCTAATGTGGAGATGGAGTGCAGCGAGTGCATGGCGCACTACGAGGCACAGATGTAGGAGGTTTGTCTGGAGTGAGACGTCGAATGTCGCACGAAGGCATAGTCCGCCCCCGCCGTTGCGGGATGGCCGATTCGTTTCCCGAAACCCGCGCGGCCGGCAGGTGCTGAGCGCCGTGTCCAGCGTGCGGCAGCGACGGCGCAGCGGCTTCATCGACCGGCTGAGGCCTTACCTGGCCCTGTCCAGAACGCCCCACGGTTTGCTGGACATGACCACGCCCGTGCTGGCGGTCGTCCTCTACCTGGGGGCTTTCCCCTCGCCGGGCACCACCCTGGTGGGGTTGCTGACGGCCTTTGCCGGCTACACGGCGGTGTACGCCCTCAACGACCTGGTGGATCTGCGCGTCGATCGGGAAAAATACCGGCAGGGGCTTCTGTCCGACGCCGGGGGAGACCTGGATGCACTGCTGGTGCGCCACCCCATGGCCCAGGGGCTGCTGAGCTTTCGCCAGGGCCTGCTGTGGACCGTGGGCTGGTCGGCGGTCGCGGTCGCGGGAGCCTACCTGCTCAACCCGGTGTGCGTACTGATATTCGCCCTCGGTTGCCTGCTGGAGGCGGTCTACTGCCTGATGCTGCGTTTCAGCCAGATGCGGGTTTTCGTCAGCGGCGTGGTCAAGACCCTGGGCGCCGTGGCCGCCGTTTTCGCCGTCGATCCCCGTCCGCAGGCATCCATCCTGGGCGGGCTTTTTCTGTGCCTTTTCTTCTGGGAGATCGGCGGTCAGAACATTCCCAACGACTGGTCGGACCTCGAGAGCGACAGCTGCCAAGGCGCCTGCACGTTGCCGGTGCGGCTGGGACCCCGGCGCGCCGCGGTGCTCATCGCGGTATTCCTGTTCCTGGCGGTGATCGAGAGCGTGATCGTGTTCGGCTTCTCGCCGGCCGGGTTCACCTTCGGCTGGCTGCTGGCCGTTGCGGTGCTGGGGGGCGTGCTCCTGCTGCTGCCCGCCGCTGCGCTGTTGCGCCGGCCCGGTGGAGACGGCGCCATGCGGCTGTTCAACCGCGCCAGCTATTTCCCGGCCGTGCTGCTGTTGGTGGTGCTGGCGCGCCTGCTGGCCTGAAATCCCCCCGGTGGGAGACCGGCCTGCGCCGCCGCCCGCCCGTGCATGCGATCGCGCCGTGCGACCGTGCGCATGGGGGGCGGCGATTACCGCCGGCGGCTCAGGAGGATTTCGTGCCGTACGCCGCGTCGGTCCGGGTGAGCGGCCGGCGGCCGTTGCGGTAGAAAGTGATGCGGATCGGCCCGCCGAAAGCGGTTTCAGACGTAATCGTCCACCCTTCCAGACGGTTCAGTTCCCGGTTTTCGCGCTCGATGAAAACGAAATGTTCCGAGCGTGTGTGCTGCAAGATGCTGCCCAGGCCGAAGGCGATCATGCCCAGCGTCAGGGCGGCCGACGCCTGATTGAGGTGGAGCGCCGCCGCGGCGGCGATGAGCGCCACGCCGTAGAGGCTGTGGTGAACGTGGTAGTCGTTGAGGCTGAACTTGACGCCCCTGAAGAGGCGTTCATACAGGGCGGTGAGTTTGATTCCCGATACGAAGCTGGCGCTTGCCAGCAGAAACAGTCCCATGAAATGACCCTTTCCGGCAACGCGACGGCGCGCGACTATTTTTTGGTGCCCGTGTGAACCACCGCGATGCCGTTGGTCAGGCGCCGGTAGCGGACGTTGGAGAAGCCGATCTCTTCCAGGATGGATGCCAGCTCATCGGGCAGGGGAAACAGGCGGATGGTTTCCGGCAGGTGGGTGTAGGCTTGCCTTGATCCGGCCAGCAGTTCGCCCAGAAAAGGCATGACGTAGAAAGAGTACATGTCGTAGAGCCAGCGGAATACGGGTGCCGTCGGCTTGGAGAACTCCAGGCACATGAACCGGCCGCCCGGCTTCAGCACCCGGTGCATCTCGGCGAATCCCCTTTTCATGTGGGTGACGTTGCGGATGCCGAATCCCACCATGGCGGCGTCGAAGCAGTCGTCCGGAAAGGCGATCCGCTCAGCGTCCCCCTGGACGTGCCCGATGGTCCACCGCAGCATGTCGCTGTCCAGGCGGGGCTTGCCGGCCTGCATCATGGCGTGGTTGATGTCGTAGATGACCACCCGTCCGGCGGGCTGGACGCGCCGGGCCGCCAGCCGGGCCAGGTCCCCGGTTCCCCCACAGACGTCCAGCACGCGGTCGCCGGACCGCAGGTGCATCATGCGGATGGCCGCCCGCTTCCAGGCGTGATGGATCCCGAAGCTCAGCAAGGTGTTCATGAAATCGTAGCGCTGCGCCACGGTGTTGAAATGGCGGCAGACCCACTGGACCTTCTCTTCTTCGGGCACCTGTTGAAAGCCGAAGTTGGCGGTCCTGGAGCGCGTGATATGCTCGTCCAGCTGCTGACGCCGTTTCCGCTCGTCGAACCAGCGATACTTCCGGTCGATCATGTCCGCACCTCCCCCCGGTCCGATGCCGGGCCGCCAGCGGGGACCGGCGGCTCCAGGGGAAGGCCGCACGCCTCGAAAATCGGCCGCAGGTGGTCCAGGCTCTCGCGGCCGGCGCTCTGCGGGTCGTCGGTGTAGGGGTAGAGTTCCAGGGTGATGTCCCCCTCGTAGCCCAGGCGCTGCATGACGCCCAGGACCTGCTCGAAGTCGATGGCGCCGTGGCCGGCGACCAGATGGTGATGGCGCCGGTTGGGGGCGATGTCCTCGAGGTGTACGTGCCCCACCCATGGAAACAGCTCTTCGAAGGCCTCGGCCGGGTTTTCCCCCACGCAGAAGAAGTGCCCGATATCAAAGTTGAGGCCTGCCGCGGGCGACTCGATCCGGGCGATGAAGTCCCTGAACTCGGCGGTGCGTTCGATGAAGAGGTCGGGTTCCGGTTCGATGAGTACCCGCACCCCCAGGCGCTCGGCCGTGGGCAGCACCCGTTCGAGCCCCTCCCGGAAAAGCGCCGTCGCCCGGCTGCGCGAGATTCCCGCCAGCGGCCCGCCGGGCGGGACCGATATGTTGGCGCAGCCCAGCTGGTGGGCCACTTCCAGGCACTCCAGCGTGTGCCGCACGCGGATATCGCGGCGCTCGGCTTCGGGTTCGATCCAGGAGGGCAGGTAGGTGTCGCCCACCGCGAAGAGCGTAAAGCCGTTGAGGTTGGTGGGTTTGAGGCCCTTTTCCGCCAGCGCCGTGCGGACCGCCGCAAGACGCTCGGGGCCGTAGTCCGGCGGGTAGAGATGGGGCCGATCGCACATGATCTCCACCCCGCCGAAACCCAAAGCGGCGATCTCGGCGAAGGCCTCCATGAGGTCGAATCGGGTAAATGCGTTGGTGCTGTAGCCCAGTATCATCTTCGTGCGCTCCCGCGGATGAGCCCGTTTCAAAAAAAGAAAAATACCTACCCTCTCCGCCACCGCAATGCAAGCAAAATCCCACAACGGACCGCATTTGATACGCCGCGGTCCGGAAAAAAACCTCCCATCCGCCGCTCTCCCGTCCCCGTGAATGCCTGTCGATGCCGGTGGGACGGCCGTCCCGCGGCCCCGGGATCGGGCCTACCGTTTTGCCCCCGGTTTGTTGATATTTACTCCACAATACTCCACTACTTGGGAGGATGGTTTTTTTAGTTTTAACTTTCATGAATTATTATTAAAAATTTTTCAAGGGCAGCCTTCTTTTTTCTTGACATGCTGCCGAAAATAGTCTTAAAAGGTTCCAAAGTGGTTTAAAGTGGGTCAAAGGGGTTTTCAGATGTTCCGCGGCAACTCTTTTCACAGTCTCGATCCCAAAGGGCGGCTGGTCATTCCGGCGCGCTTCCGGGATGTGATCAACGCCGCCGGCGGCGGGGTGATGATGACCGTGCTCGGTCAGGGGTTGTACGCGTACACGTTCGATGAGTGGAACAAGATCGAAGCCAAAGTGCTTTCCATGGCCGAAACCAGCGAATCCATGCGCCGGTTCCGGCTGTTTTTCATCGGCGGCGCCCATCGCTGCCTGTGTGACAAACAGAGCCGTATCCTGATTCCCCCGGTGCTGCGCGAGGATGCCGGGCTGGACAAGGAGGTCGTCTTGTCCGGCCTGCTGAACCATTTCGAGGTCTGGTCACGCGAGAACTGGGAAGCGGAAAAGCTCCGCATGCGGGAAGACATGCAGAACGGAACCGTCAGTGCCGAAATCGCCAAGCTGGGACTCTAGGCCATGGCTTACAGGCATACGCCTGTGCTGCTGTCCGAGGCGCTTCGTTACCTCCACTGCCGACCCGGCGGTATCTACGTCGACTGCACCCTGGGAGGGGCGGGGCACGCCAGGTCCATCAGCGAAGCCGTCGTCCCGGGCGGGATCCTGATCGCCATCGATCAGGACCCGGATGCGATCCGTCACGCACGGGAAGTTTTCCGCAACGCATCCGCCTGCGTCCACCTGTTTCACGGCAACTTTGTACTTCTTCCTGAGTTTTTATCACGGTTGAACCTGACGACGGTCGACGGGATTCTCATGGATCTGGGGATTTCCTCCCACCAGATCCGGTCCAGCGGGCGGGGCTTCAGCTTCGATGCCGACGAGCCCCTGGACATGCGCATGAACCCTGAAGACGGCACGCCCGCCGCCGTCATCATCAACGAGAGCAGCGAGAGCCGGTTGAGGGATATTTTTCGCAAATACGGGGAGGAACGATTCGCCGGGCGCATCGCCCGCCGCATCGTGGCCGCGCGGCGCCGGGGTCCCATCCGCACCAGCCGGCAGCTGGCCGAGGTGGTGCGCGCGGCGGTCCCGCCGGCCGCGCGGCGCCGGGCGCGCATCCATCCGGCTACCCGGGTCTTCATGGCCCTGCGCATCGCGGTCAACGACGAGCTGGCGCAGCTGGAGCGCTTCCTCGACCGCGCCGTGGACCTGCTCAATCCCGGCGGGCGCCTGTGTATCATCAGTTTTCACTCGCTGGAGGACCGCGTCGTCAAGCAGCGCTTTCGTGCGCTGGCGCGCGGGTGCGT
>Ga0256914_1002792_pt1 | contig 14324 bp, 9 predicted proteins | sample HulkmetaG_FD_191571 | JGI IMG/M metagenome (GOLD analysis project Ga0256914, IMG submission 191571) | Hydrothermal chimney microbial communities from Main Endeavour vent field at the Juan de Fuca Ridge, Pacific Ocean - Hulk | ecosystem: Environmental > Aquatic > Marine > Hydrothermal vents ... | reverse complement strand
TCTCATGCTTTTTAGGGGCTTTTAGGCCGGGAAGTCTTGTGTTGAATAGCAGGGCGTGGAAAGGGATAGCCTTTCGGAAAGCGATCTTTTTGGATCTTGCCTGTATTTAGCCAATTTCGGATATACGTCCCCATTGAATCTCATGGCCATTTTTTTGAAAGGCTCGACCGACCTCCGCTCAGGCCGAAGCACAAGTCTCAATGGGATAATCCGGATCGCAGCAGAGATAATCCTTACAGGATGGGACCTGAGAATCTGAATAATCTATATGGTGCTCGACTGGTGGCGCGTTTGCCCTCTTCAGCAGGAACCTGGCCTTGCTATTCCACAGGCCAAGATGTTTGAGGATCTTTTTGATCACCTCTTCATCTTCTATGAAACTATGAAACTGATAATTCGCATCCTACCATGACACTTGGGACACGTTAAGGGATCCGCTTCACACATTAACCATATAATCCTGCTGGCTTGCAATGGATTTCCACTTTCAGACAGATACCAATAAATCCAAAAATTCTTTGTTTATCTGTCTCCAGACACACAACCTACTGTTTCTTAATGGCCTTACAAAGTATGTCCTTTACATGACCGGAGGATACACCATGAACTACCAAAGACTTGTTTCTTGATTTTGCTCCTGAAACAATCTCTATATCGGTTTTGGGCACCTTCAGTATTGATGAAAGAAATTTTTTCAGGGCCCTGTTGGCCTGCCCATCTACTGGAGGAGCTGTCAGTTTTACCCTGACAACTCCTTCAGCCATATCCACTACCTGGTTTTTGGATGATCTTGGCAGTATTTTTACCCTGATAACCCTGTTTGTTTCACACATGTTCTGTATCTTAAGCAAGGTGTCCTGCAATCTGCAGCAGGCTTTGCACAAGGAAGGACTGAAGAAATATAATAATTAATATGATGATTACAGGCGAGAAATCTATACCCCCCAACATGGGTAATCTGCGTCTTATGGGAGATAATACCGGTTCTGTAGATGAAACAAGGAACCTGACGATTGGATTGTAAGGATCAGGGTTTACCCATGATATAACAGCACGACCAATAATTAACCACATGTACAGGGTAAGGCCAATATCAAGAACCCGGGCAATCGCTGCCAGAAAGTTAGCCAAGATAAACATAATTGTGTGTCCTCTTTTTTACTGTTATCTAACCGGTTGTGTTCAGTTATATATAAGCATATCTTGCCGCCATTGTTGATATGTTCATATTTCAATCCCCGAAGTATATCATACCTGCAACCGAAACTTTATACAGGCCCTGACCTCGGAAAAACATACTGTCTATGGATAAAATCTCTTCAGAAAATAATAGCAGGGGTATGCCACAGCAGACCATAAGCCGGGTTCTGTTTCCCTGAACAGTCACCTGTTCAGGGATGATGACCATTCATCTACCCCTGATGTTACCATCAGAGTCAAGCGACCTACCCGGAGATTCGAGCGGACAACTCTCAAACACCTCCCTATTTGGTCTTGCTCCAGGCGGGGTTTACCTAGCTTCCGCTGTCACCAGCGGAACTGGTGAGCTCTTACCTCACCTTTTCACCCTTACCCCTGTTAATCAGAGGCGGTTTGTTTTCTGTGGCACTTTCCTTCCCGTCACCGGGACTGGGGGTTACCCAGCGCCTTGTCCTGTGGAGCCCGGACTTTCCTCCCCCCTGGTAAACAGGGCGGCGGCCATCTGTTCTACTGTAACATACCCCGATAAAAATCAAAAAACTATTTTACAGGGTATCTTCACACTCATATAAAATAATGCACTATGGTTTATCTGCAAACAGCCTTGCTTGAAGCATGAATTGTTTGCTCTATCAATTATCACCTGTATCCTTTATCTTGCTGTCATCTGTATAATAGAGAATCCTCTTGCAGTTTGGACAACTGATCAGGTCTGCGCCTTTTATTAACTCATTAAACTTCTGGGGAGGCATGGTAATATTGCATGCCTGACATATGCCGTTAAGCACAGCACTTATGGCAACACCTCCCCTGTTCTTGCGTAATATATTATAACGTTTCAATAAATCCGGTTCAATATCCCTGGAAATATCTGCCTTTTTCTTTTCCAGATCATTCATTTCATGTTGCAATTTTTCTGTTTCTTCCAAAATTGTCTTACGGTTGCGGTCAAAAACAGTTTTGGCTTTTTCCAGTTGCCTTGCAGTTACATTCAATGCCTTTTCTTTTCTTTCGATTTCTTCCAACAGCTCAAGCAGCTTGTCTTCAAGAGCAGACTTTTGTTTGTTCAGGGTCTCAAGCTCCTTTATGATAGCACGATATTCCTTGTTCGATTTTATATTGCCCAGTTTTACGTTGCTTTTTTCAATATTTGTTTCCAATTCAGATATATCATGTTCTATCTGACGTTTTTCTTTTTTGCACGTATCCAGTTCAATCGTCTTTTCCTGCAACATATCCTCTGCAAGAGTAAGATCCCTTTTACATTCATCAATCCTTGCCGGTCCCTGATCCATTTCTTTTTGGATCTCCATAATCCTGATATCGCAGTCCTGTAAATGGATCAGTGTGTCTATTGTTTTTTTCATTGATTATACATCAAACCTCCACGGAATATGTTATGGGATCATCTTCATCTTCAAAAAGTTCTACGGCAGTTTCCCAGCCCAGATCTGCAATAATCTTTTTGAAAGTCTGTGCAAAAATCATAAATGCAGGTTTTTCTGTACCAAAATGTCCGGCGTCTATTACGGTTATTCCATATGATTTTGCTTCCAGGGCATGATGATGTCCTATATCTCCTGTTATGATAACATCTGCTCCTTTTTCATATGCAGTGCAGATAAGGCTGCCTCCGGAGCCACCTACCACTGCAACACGCTGAATCGTTTTATCTGTTGGATGTACAATCCGTAATCTATCTGTGCCAAGGCCCTCTTTTGCATATTCTGCCAGATCAGTCAATTTCAATGGCAACGCTGTCTTGCCAATACGTCCGATTCCTGCATTCCTGTCTGATTTGTGCGGTTTTAATGGAGCGATATCCTTCAGATGAAACAGTTTTGCAAGGATGTCGTTTATACCGCCACATGCTGCATCAAGGTTTGTGTGGGCAGCCACAACACCTATATCGTTCTGAATCGCTGCCCGGATTACATTTCCAGGATAAATGGATGTATCTAAGGATGAAATGGGAGAGAAAATCAGAGGATGATGAGAGAACAGTAATTGGGCTTTTTTTAAGGAGGCGGCTTGTACAGCCTTTAGCGTAGGGTCTAACGAGATTAAAATCTTATATATTTTGGCTGACAGATTACCTGCCTGAAAGCCTGTATTGTCCCAGGATTCGGCAAGACATGAAGGGGCTATATCCTCTAACAAACCAAGAATATCAACAAGATCAGGATACATTGGAAAATATGTTTTATGGGCCCACCTGGGTTCGAACCAGGGACCTACCGGTTATGAGCCGGTGGCTCTTCCAGCTGAGCTATGGGCCCGAAAATATATCAGGAGATTGCAAAACAGTGCCCCCTTGCAAACATACAAGGAGAACACACAAGTTTCTACTCCAAAAAAGGATTCTGTTCAACGCCCCGGATTTCCATATCTGATTTATATGGCGTAAAAAAATCCTGTTTTAATGGAAACAAGACAACTCCCAAAAAAATTAAACTGTAACGATAGAACAGGATGCGAATTTTAGGATAAAATGTCAAGAAAAATTCTTCTGCTACAGTTTCACTCCCCATTTATTGATCTGATGCGTACAGATACGATTTTTTTGAGCTCAAACATCCGGTATTCCACAACCCCTTGACAAAAGTGTATGTACTGCTGTGCATACAACACAGACACAATTATCATGAATTATTCTATAAAATTTTTCAGTATCTTGCTTCTGCTCACATGCCGCAGTTTCCTAAGAGCCTTGGCCTCTATCTGTCTGATGCGTTCCCTTGTTACACTGAAATCCTTGCCTACTTCTTCAAGTGTATGGTCAGCCTTTTCACCTATTCCGAATCTCATTCGGATGACCTTTTCTTCTCTTGGCGTCAATGTTGTAAGAATCTTTCTGGTTTGTTCTGCAAGACCGGATTTGATAACTGTTTCACCTGGAGAGGCAATCTTTTTATCTTCTATAAAATCGCCAAGATGGCTTCCGTCTTCTTCTCCTATCGGTGTTTCAAGGGAGATTGGTTCCTTGGCAATCTTTAAGACCTTTCTTACCTTTTCAAGCGGAAAATCCATTCGTTCGGCAATTTCTTCCGGTGTGGGCTCACGGCCATTTTCCTGGACCAGGACCCTTGATGTCCGTATCAGTTTGTTTATGGTTTCTATCATATGGACAGGGATCCTGATAGTCCGTGCCTGATCAGCAATTGCCCTTGTTATTGCCTGTCTGATCCACCACGTTGCATATGTGCTGAATTTGTAACCACGCTGATATTCAAACTTGTCAACTGCCTTCATGAGGCCTATATTACCTTCCTGTATAAGGTCCAGAAACATAAGCCCACGATTTGTATACTTTTTAGCAATACTGACAACCAGCCTTAAATTGGCCTTGATCAAATCATCTTTCGCTCGATTGGCCTTTTCAGCATTTCTCTTCAGTTTATAGAAGGTGTTTTTTATCTTTCTCGGAGTCATGCCTGTTCTTTTTTTTATATCTTTTATGGCTGCCTGTGCAGTCTCTGCCCTTGATTTCAGCTCAAGCAGCTCCTTTTTAGCCAGGCCTATTGACTCAACAATATCATTGTCTCCCATAGATTCATCAAGCCTTGCAACACATTTTTTTATATATGAGACAGGTTTCCCTCCTGCCTTGAGCACACATGCCTCTATTTCCTTTTCCATATCTTCTACTGTGTTGACGAGTTCTTCAAGGCTTTTGGTCATGGTGTCAATCTGTTTCTTTTCCAGTTTGAAGCCACTGACTATTTGGGCGATATCTTCCATGAGATTGTTGATTTCTGCCGCCAAACGTTTCTTGTCTGCCTCTGCACACCCCTTTGTTGATAAAAGCTGCCGTTTCTCCTTTATCTGACCGTACATCGTTTTGATGTCTTCGATCATCAGGAGCAAAGACTCCCTTTTCTCACTCATCTGCATGGTATTGTTATCATTCTCTTCAAGATCGCTGATAACATCTTTTAATTTGATCTCATTGTTTTCAAGTTTTACTCCCAGATCAATAATATGTTCAATACCTACAGAACTGCTGAGGATTGCGTTCAATACATTCTTGTTCCCTGACTCTATCCGCTTTGCAATTGCAACCTCACCCTCTCTTGTCAACAATGAGATAGAACCCATTTCTTTCAGATACATCTTTACAGGATCAAAGGCACGATTAAAAGAATCACCAATATCCAACTTAAATGATTTGTGTCCTTCAGGGGCTATGGCCTTGGCATTGTTTTTTGCATCCTTGTCCAATTGCTTCTTGATCTCATCATTATCTACAAACTCAATATCCAGTTCTTCAAAAATCATCTTGATGTTGTCAATATCCTCAGTTGTAGAACAACACTCTTCCAGAAAATCATCATTAAGATCATCGTATGTAACATAGCCTTTGTTTTTGCCGATATCGAGCAATTTCTTCAGATTATTCATGTTATTATTCTGTTTGGTCATTATTCCTTACCCCCATAATAAGGAACTGTTGTTCATTTATAACTGGCTGTTTTACACGTGCCTGTTACGTATAAATTCCAATTTTTAAGATATCCCGATCAGTTTTTGTTGTTAAAATTTTGCATGCCTTGACCTCAAACAAACTGTCTTCTTTATGCATATACACTATCTGTGACTTTAATCAGGTCTGTTTTCAATTTTTGCCAATTCTTTCATTATATCATCTTTGTTCATACCACATATCCTTTGCCAGGCTAACAATCGGGTTACTAAGGTATGATAACAAATTTGTCAGGTATGGTACTCGGACAATATCAAACTGTTTTGTGCCTCAATATCACCTTTGGCCTGTTTCAAAGATTCAAGAAACCGTTTTCTATGGGCTTTTTGTTCAAGTTCAGCAAGGGCCTGATCCACCTCTTCTTCTGAATATACAATAAAAGGCCGGTGTAAGAATTCTCTTAACTGCTGCCTGATTGACTCATCATCAATCAGATCCATCAAATCTTCAGGAGAACAGGTACGACGCTGTTTATACTGCTCAAAGATAATATCTGTGATGGTTTTGATAACAGGATCACTGAGCAGAACACAACAATCGGTTTCCATTATTTTTTTTATGGTCCCGGGATGATATATCAAAAGATTGAGAATCTGCAAGTCCGTAATATTTTTCTGGTCTGTTGAATTACAAAATCCACGGTCAATATAATTTCCAGCAGCTTTTACAGAACCTGTTCTTATAAAGTTTTGCAATTCAGACCATATAACAGATTCTCTAAGCCCTGTCTTTTCAGCAAACCTTTTAACATATATTGATCGTAAGGCATCACTGTGCAATGTGATCAGGACAGGAAAAAATTTCTTCAAAACACGAATTGTTTCTACATCAGGGTTATTTCCTGTTATTTCCATGGCGAGATAAAAATCCAGCATGGGCACTGCATTTTTCAGCAGTACCAGAAATTCCTTTTGACCCTTTTTATTTAAAAATGTATCAGGATCATGACCATCCGGCAACACAAGAACATTTGCCGACATATCTTCATTAGCAAACAAAGGGAGGGTTTTCAGGGCAGCCTTTTTCCCTGCATCATCTGAATCAAATACAACAACTGCTTTGTCGGTATAACCTCTCAGCTTGCGTACATGGTATGGAGTAAGTGCGGTTCCAAGGGTTGCAACAGCATAGGTTATCTCATTTTTCATCAGGGCCAACAGATCCATATATCCTTCTACAATCAATACCATATCATTCTTTCTGATAGCATCCCGCGCCTTATTCAGACCATACAGGGTTTCCCCTTTATGAAAAACAGGAGATTCAGGTGTATTTATATACTTTGGAAGTGTATCATCCAGCACCCTGCCACCAAAACCGGTCACCTGATTTCTGAGGTCAAAGATAGGAAACATTACACGTCCTCTGAAACGGTCATAGTACCCACCGTTTTTTTTGGGTATCACAAGTCCGGCTTCAACGGCAAGATCCATATCTGTGCCTTTCTGCAACAAGATGGCTGACAGGCTGTCCCATTTGTCAAGGGCATATCCAATACCGAATTCAGACACTGTCCTCCTGTCTATATTCCGTTTGTCAAGATATTGCCTTGCAGATTCAGCCTCCGGAGATTTGCTCAGCATTGTCCTGAAATGGGCAAGCGCTGTCCTGTTTATCGCAAAAATGGCTTTTCTTTTGGAGTATTGGCCGGTTTCGTTAGAACACGTAACATTGTTAACTGGAATATTATATCTTTCACCCAGATCATGCAGGGCCTCCTTGAATGTAGTCCCGTGGTATTCCATCCAAAAGCTAAAGACATCTCCACCTTTTTTACATCCAAAACAGTGAAAGGTCTGACGTTCAGGATTTACTGTAAAAGAAGGTTCCTTTTCTGCATGAAAAGGACACAGTCCGACAAAATTTCTGCCTGCCTTTTTCAAACGAACAAACTGCCCTATAATATCTACAATATCAGCCAGTCTTTTGATCTCCTCTTTTGGTGACAGCATGTAACATCCTTTTAAGGAACGACCTTTGAAATATGTTGATTGTTTAACAGCAAAATCTGTTATGACAAATGCGGAAAAGCAGTCTGCATATAATAAACCCCGCATATTAAAATATTCAGAATTTTACAATTGTTACGGCATCCCCTCCTGATTTCAGATCAGCACCGCTTACAGCCTTTACATATGGAATCTTTTTCAGATAGGACCTGATTGCCTTCCGCAATTTCCCTGTTCCAAACCCATGTACAATTTTAATGGACTCTTTACCTTCAACCAATGCCTTATCTATTGTTTTATCTATCAGATTAATGGCTTCTTCTGTCCTGAACCCAATAAGATTAAGTTCAAGATCAGCAGGGCTGAAATACCATTCAGTTCCTGTATTTTCTTTGGAAGCATCACGTTTTTTTGCAGGCCTTTTTACGTTTTCTATAATTTCTATGTCTTTTATCTCTGCAGAAATTTTCATGTTTCCAAAACCTATGGTTGCCTGTTTCCCCAAGTGGTCAACAGATAAAACCTGTCCCCTCTGGTTAAGTTTCTTGAGATAAACGCATTGTCCCTCTTTGATATCCTTACCCGATGCATGGTCAGCTCGCATGTCCGGCTGTTTGAAACGGGTAGTAAGGGTGTTGGCAGTATCTTTAAATCTGTCAGCAGCATTGGCCTGCAATGACTGTCTGTTTTTAAGAGATGTTATAATTTGCCTGAATTCCCTTTTTGCCTCATTGATAACATGTTCCGCCTCAATACGTTTTTCAGTAATCAGAGATATCTTTTTTTGTCTAAGTTTTGCAACAGTTGCCCTGGTTTTTTCTATTGAGTCCAGATACCTTTTCCTGATCTTTTCTGCCTGCTGTTTTTCTTTCTCAGCCTCTGTTAGCATCGAGTTTAACTGTTCCAGCAACGTTACAATCTGCATATCATCCTTGCCGAGATATTGATTGGCCCGATCAATAACAGACTGGGGCAAATTCAGATCTCTTGCAACATCAATGGCATGACTAATGCCGCTTATACCATACTTAAGCCTATAAGAAGGGCAGTTGTTTGTTGAATCAAATTCAACTGCGGCATTAACAGCATGTTCATTGGTAAAGCCATATACTTTCAAGCTGTTAAGATGTGTGGATATGGCAACGAATGTCCCCTGCGATGACAGAACATCAATAGCTGCCATTGTAATTGCAGCACCTTCAGCAGGATCGGTAGCCATCCCCGGTTCATCTATCAAAACAAGGGCACTTCCATCTGAATAATCCAGTATGTCTTTAAGTTGCGCCATATGGGCCGAAAAGGTGCCTAATCCTGTCTGTATATCCTGTTCATCACCTATATCTGCCATAATCTGACTGAATACCGGCAAACAACTCCCTTCTTTTGCAGGTATATGCATCCCTGCCTGCGCCATAAGGGCCAACAACCCGAGTGTCTTAAGGGTAACAGTCTTTCCGCCACCATTTGGACCTGAAATGATTAACACGTTTTTGTCCTGATCCATGTGAATATCCACTGGAACCGGAAGGGAATAATGTCTGTCCTGGTCATATCCTTTACTGCCTTCCAGTGCAAGGGCCAGCAGAATGGGATTTTCTGCCCGTTTCAGATCAACCGGATAATCTGTACCAATTTCAGGGGAAATACAGGACAAATGTTCAGCAAACCGTGCCCTTGCAAAGACCCCATCTATACTACCAATAAAAGATTCAAAAGATTTAAGTTGATCACCATGCTCTTTGATCTTTTCGGTAAGAGAAAGCAGAATCCTAAATTCTTCCTCTCTTTCTGCCATAATCAGTTCGGCTATTCTGTTATTGTCGTCTACTATCTGTAGCGGTTCTATGAAACAGGTAACCTTTGTATTGGAATAATCATGAACAATACCCTGAATTCTGCTTTTCTCGCTGGTTTTCAGGGATAATACATATCTGCCGTCTCTGATTGTAACAATGTTTTCATGTTCAGTGTTATGCAGGAGAGCTTTTTTTTGCAGATCCTGCAATTTTTGCTGAACCAAAAGTCTTTGCCCTGTCTTTGATCTGCGAATTCTTTTCAGATCTGCACTTGCCGAATCCTTTATTGTTCCGGAGAAAGACACAACTTTTTTTATTTCAGCAAAGAGATACGAAAGATCCGGCATATCATGAGCCATGCCCCATAACAGAGGACACAGCTCCCGAGCTGCAGAAAACACCTTTACAGCTGTTTCTACTCCATTGACAAGATTCAATATGTTTAACAGTTCCTCCGGCTCAACAATTGATCCCTCAGTGCATGCCTTCAGCAAAACAGATCCAACAGGAACAAGATCGTAAAACGATAACGAATTTCCGGTTTTTTCAAGCAATCTGGCTTCAGATACCAGGTCAAGTTCCCTTTTAATCTTTTCTGAATCATCCGTTGGCCTGAGGGACAGGCAATTTAGCCTGCCTGATGGACAGGACGCATACCTCGAGACAATATCCAAAAGATCAAAATATCCAAGCGCCCTGTTTGTATGAGCAAACAGGTTTTCGGATTTTTGTCCGGGAACAGGCAAAGTCAGCTCCTTTCAACAGAAATTTCTTTAAAACCTTTTACAGGACGTTAGAAACAAAAAAAAACAGAATTTTGCGAGTTAAACCAGCCGACATTGCCGGATTTGCTTTGCCACTCACAACAAACATAGCGCCACAACCAATGTCTGGACACTGTTTAATGCAATCCAATACAATCAAAGATTCTGGCTACAAAAAATTGTTGAACATTCCTGGAATTAAAACTGAAACCAGGTCTACAGGTCTATCTGAATACAATACACAGGAACACAGAGAAAAAGGGCACTGCATTGTTGCACAATGAGGTCTTATGGGAAATTCCATATGCCAAAGCATCTGAAGTTTAAGCCTGCCTTTTCGGTTTCTGCATTACAGATACAATCAGAGCATGTCCGTAATGCAAAACCCTTTCTCTGATCAGGATCATTTGCCTGAACCGGCACCAGAATGTACAGAGAAAGGGGTAATAATACAAACTCGAACCTAATGTTTTTATGACCTATACCTGTCTGCCATACCCGACCGGCACAAACGGATATACGGACTAAAAAAACTGTTTATTTATGGAAAATTATTGGGCAGTGCTCATCCGAAAACAAGACCGCGGATCTGTGAGGTTCCAATCTGCAAACGGGAATTTTCGGACAAGATCGAGGGAATCAAACGATTATGCGGAGGAACACAGGCATCCCGCAGATTGATACCAAAATTGTGCAAAAAGACCATTTATGAATGGAAACCAGGCTACAGATATCCAAATGTAATAATATAAATCTGATTACTGGTCTGTCAAGACCTCAACATCATGATTGATCCTGTGCAAACCGGCAGTTCATACACTCAGACAGCAAAACACTCTCTGGTAGTCACACCTGCCTGTATTTAACAGCAATGTCATCAGCCTGGCCAATCAGCCTGTATACCGGAAACAGTTTTCTGACAGGACCCCCTGCCATTGAAACTGCCTGTTGCACAAGGCCCCCGTCATACGCCCTTTTTGCTGCAACTTCTTTTCCAGATAACAGAAGCAACGTCACATTCGGATCCTGCATCACAAGAGGTTGGACAGCAAAGGCACTGGCTTGTCCATGGTCCCTGTAACCGCCACAGGTATTACCCCAATGCCTTATCCTTCGGGAGTAAAGGCAGTGAAGCGGGCCTGGTGCTTACCACTACCTGCCGTAAGACTGATGCAGGCAGGGCCATGTGTTGACAGGGTATTCTGTTCTGCTGAAACACAAATAACCGGACACCAGACAGGCCAGAGTTAGCCCAAAGGATCCTTTCGTATTTTTGTCTTGACATTGATAGTGATTTTAAATTAGAAAATTTTTATCCAGGTGCCGGTAACGGCATAAGAGGGAACCCCGTGAGACTCGGGGACGGGCCCGCCGCTGTGAGTGGGGACGAAAGCTGTAACAATACCACTGTTTCGCTTTGAGCGGAATGGGAAGGTGCGGCAAGTCCTGTTGACCTCCCCAGGGGGATGTCTGTTTAACAGGGCAAGTAGGATGATCCACAAGTCAGAAGACCTGCCTGGACAGATACAGAACACAATCCTCGAGGACAGGGATGGTGTCATTATCGTTGTGATCTAGCGGATAAAAAAGGGAAATCCCCGGATCGATTCTATATCGGTTCGGGGATTTTTTTTGTTGATCCGGCCCGCTGGATGAAAACGGCCCCGGGTACAAAGGTCGATGGATTTTCCATGTGCCAAACATGATTAAACAAAAATGACAAGTTTGACATTCCCAATAGAAACCTATTACCTGGCTGTTTTGCTCTACGGGATAACTGTTCCTTTCAGCATCATGAAAAAAGAACGGTTATCAGTTTTTTTACTTAAAACAGCATTTGCAGTCAATCTGGTATCAGAGGTCAGCGGCCGATATCTGATATGGCCGTTTTGCAACATGTTTTCGGAGCCCTTTTTCCTTCCCCTCTGCCTTGCAGGTATTTCTCTTGTCCTGACCGTACGGAAAAGACAAGAAGCCCTTTCCCTGGTTCCACTTACTGCAGCCCTGTCCCTTGCAGCCGTACTTTTTTCCGAGGGCTATTACCCTCCCTTTACACTTATGTCAAAAAGCATATACGCGCACCTGTTTCACTTCTTTGTGTTTATTGCTCATGGATTCCTTACTGCCGGGGCCTATTTTGCTATCTGCTCTGTGTTTCTCAGCAAAAGAGATTATATCTCATATCATACAATCGCATGGGGTTTTGCGTTTTTGTGCACGGCCGGCCTGTTCGGTATGATCTGGAGTTATGTGGGCAGATCTGATGTTATTTCGTGGAACCACTATTATTTTCACTCAATTGCGATATGGTTTTACTATGCAGGGTTTCTCCATCTTCACCTGACAAAATACTGGAACCAAAAAACAAGGGCCTGGCTCCTTGCCGGAGGTTTTTTACTGATATTCTTTTTTGATTATTTGCCTCAGATCGGCGGGATACATGCCCCGGGAGTATTAAATACCAAACTCTATGAACTCTATTAGAAGATTCCGGAAATTTACAGGGGATACCAGGGTTTCCCTGTGTCTGATTTATGCGCTGTTTGCGGATATCCTCATCGGTTCTATGGTCATGAAGGATCATCCCGAGCTTTTTCATTCCCTGAACAACCAGTCTTTGCAGGAGTGGATACTGTCCTGCGGTGAAAGGAATATGCATCTTGCCTGCTGGTTGTTTGTTGCCCTGTTTCTCCTGCTTTGCCTGGCAGTCACCACCACGATTTGCGGAATCAACAAACTGATAGCCATTATAAGAAGCCCTGGATGGCATGGACAATGGAGAGAATTGCCTGAACTGGCACCCTTTATTCTACACCTCGGTTTTCTCATGCTCCTTATCGGCCAGTTGGCAAGCCACACCATTGGTGTCAATTCACACGGCAACATTCTGATCGTAGGGGGGGTAATCAACATACCAGGGACAGAGACCAAGATACTCCTGAAAGACCTGAAAATAACATTTTTCGGGAAAAGCACAACTTTTTTAGGGATGGAAAATAGTCCATGTGATTGTTCCGCCACCCTTTCTTTTGTGGATTCAACAGGGAGTCATGAACGGAGAATCTCCCTTAATCAGCCGTGCTGGTACAGGGGATGGAGCCTTTTTATCGAGGATTTTTATCCAAAAACAAAAAATTCAGCAAGAACATCCTTTATAAATCTAACCATCAGGAACGATCCTGGAATCATATTGATAACCGCAGGCGCCCTGGTCTTTGGTCTGGGCCTTGCCATGTATCTTTTTCTTGTAATGCAATCTCATGCTGATAAGGAAAGGAACTGACAATGAAAACCCTGGTTTGTCTCATGGCAATCTGTTCAGTTTTTATATTTTTTTCAGGATGTAATGTAAATTTTGAACAGTTTGGAGAGTTTACAGTCAAATATAAAAAAAACGGATGCAAGGAAATTACCGACGGTATTGGCAGAAAACTGCTCCTTGTTCCACGGGGGTGCAAAATTCAGTCAACGTACAAAAAGTCAAATATTGTTCATATTCCGGTAAAAAGGGTTGCAGTATATTCCACATACAATGCCGCCCTGATCAAGGCCCTGGGTCATGCAGACAGCATTGTAGGAGTTATAACCAAAAAGGATAAGTGGGGCATTCCTGAGATAAAAAGCGGGATTGAGCATGGAAGGATAGCTTATCTTGGCCAATATACATCAATTGATTATGAGAAATTGCAGGCCCTTAAACCGGACGTGGTTTTTACCTGGGACGGAGGAATTACACCCCGGCTTTCCGGGCTGGGCATACCATCTGTTGTAACAACCACGAGAATTGCCAAGGACCTGGATACACACATAAATTTTATCCGGTTCCTTGCAGCCTTCTATAACGAGGAAAAAAAGGCAAAGGCATTTGCCGAATGCCAGTTTGAGAGGATTAAAAAGATATCGGCCAGAATAAGGCAGGAAAAAAGGCTGCCAAAGGTTGTCTGGGGAGATATCTATGCCAGGAAGGTTCAGGTAGAGCCGGGAAACTCATGGGCCGCTGAAATTGTCCAAAAGGCAGGATGCAATTATCTGTTCAGGGATCTTGAGGGTGCATCCTGTATGCAGATAACCCTTGAGAAATTCTTTTTAAGGACTAAAGAGGCAGATATTATTATTACCTACAGGGGACCGG
>Ga0256914_1002791_pt1 | contig 14325 bp, 11 predicted proteins | sample HulkmetaG_FD_191571 | JGI IMG/M metagenome (GOLD analysis project Ga0256914, IMG submission 191571) | Hydrothermal chimney microbial communities from Main Endeavour vent field at the Juan de Fuca Ridge, Pacific Ocean - Hulk | ecosystem: Environmental > Aquatic > Marine > Hydrothermal vents ... | reverse complement strand
CGCGGGGCTGTTCGAAAAATCGACGTATCGCCCTGAGCCGTGGTTTGCCCCCTGCCCTCCTGGGCCCATCCGCGGCGCTGAGCGGAATGGCCCTCCGAAATCGCGCACACAAAAAGAAAGCGGCTGATTCACGCTGGTTTGCTTTCCCAACGGCCCTCCAGGCCCTGGAGGGCCTCCTTTCTTCTCTTCTTCACCCCGGTGCTCTCCGTGGCCCCGTGTGAAATTCTTGAACACCCCCGTTAACCGTTGACCCGACGGGCGAACCCGCCTACAATTGCTGCCATGGCCGACTTTTTCGCCTGGTATGCCCTGATCACGTTGGCCGGCTGGTTGGCGCTGCCGCTGGTGTGGCGCTTGTGGCCTGGCCTCCCTTCGCGGGGGTATCCGTACGCGCGGCCGGTGGGCTGGCTGCTGTGGGGGTTCGTCTACTGGTGGCTGGGCACCTTGGGTTTGGCGCGGCCCGGCGCAGGCGGCGCGTGGGCCGCGGGAGGACTGCTGTTGGGCTGCGCGGCCCTCGTGTTGGCACGACCGCGCGTGCGCGACCGTTTGCGCGCCTGGTTGCGGGCGCATTGGGCCTTGGTGGGAACCACCGAGGTGGTCTTCGCGGTGGCCTTCGCGGGGTGGGCCTTGGTGCGCGCGGCCGCGCCCGATATTGTGGGCACCGAAAAGCCCATGGAGTTGGCCTTCATTCAGGCCCTTTTGCGCAGCGAGGCCTTTCCGCCGCACGACCCTTGGCTTGCGGGGTACGCGATTTCTTACTATTACTTCGGCTATTTGCTCACCGCCCTGCTGGCGACGCTGGCCGGCACGCCGGGCCCGGTGGCGTTCAATTTGGCCGTGGCCCTCACCTTTGGCTTGGCCGCCAGCAGTGCCTATGGGTTGGGGTATGACCTGTTGGCTCCCCGCCTGCGTCCGCGCCCCGCGCGCGGGTGGGCCCTGCTCACGCCGCTCATGGTGCTGGTGGTGAGCAACTGGGAGGGCTTGCTCGAAGTGCTCCATCGTCGCGGCGTGTTTTGGCGCGGGACCACCTCGTCCTTTTGGGCCTGGCTGGACATTCTCAACCTGAACGAACCGCCGACCGGCACATCGTGGCCCCCACGCTTTTGGTGGTGGTGGCGGGCCAGCCGGGTGCTGCACGACACCTCCCTGAGCGGCGCGCACCAAGAAGTTATCGACGAATTCCCCTTCTTTTCGTTCCTGTTGGGCGATCTGCACCCTCATGTGTTGGCCATCCCCTTTGGGATGGTTGCGTTGGCGTTGGCGTTGCACCTCTATCGGCGGGGGACAGGCTTCGCGCGGGGCCGGCTGGGGTATCCGTGGCCTCATCTGGTGTTTTGGGCCGTGGTGTTGGGGGGGCTGTCCTTTTTGAACACATGGGACTTTCCTCTTTATGTGGCCTTGGCCGCGGCCGCGTGGGGGCTGCATGTGCGCCACCGCGGTGGTCATTGGCGCGCGGCCGCGCAGGAGGCGGCCCGTTGGGCTGTGACGGTGGGGCTGCTGGGGGTGGGGCTGTACTTGCCCTTCTACCTGGGCTTTGGCTCGCAAGCGCGCGGCTTTTTGCCCAACTTGCTCAATCCGTCTCGGGGCGCGCATTTGTGGGTGATGTTTGGCCCTTTGTGGGTGCCGCTGGCGTTGATGTTGGCCTTGGCCGCGCGGCGGGCCTCCTGGGCTGCGTTGGGGCGCGGGTTCGCCGCGGCCGCGGGTGTGACCGTGGGCCTGGCCGCGCTGGCGTGGCTCATGGCCGGCATCATGGGCCTCTTGCCCGCGGGCGACGCGTATCTCAGCCTGTACGCCGCGGCCGATATGGCCACCTTGGCCCGCGAGGCCTTGGCCCGGCAGGCGCGCGCGGTGGCCGGGCCGTTGACGTTGCTGCTGTTGGGCGGCTTGGCCGTGGGCCTGCTCCTCGCGGGTCGTGAGACGCGCGCGCAACGCGGCGGGGCCCGGCCCCAACCGGAGGGTTTCCCCCTGTTGTTGATCGCCTGGGGCGCGCTATTGGTGCAGGTCCCCAATTTCGTGTATTTGTGGGACCATTTCGGCACCCGCATGAACACGGTGTTCAAGTTTTACTACCAGGCTTGGCAGTTGTGGGCGGTGGCCGCGGCGTATGCGTGGGTGTGGTTGGCGCGGCAGCGCTGGGCCTGGGTGCTGACCGGCTTGGCCGTGGCCGCGGGGCTGGTGTATCCGGCGTTGGCTTTGCCCGAGCGCGCGGCCCACTTTCGGCCGCCCCAGGGGTGGACGTTGGACGGGAGCGCGTGGCTGCAGCGCACCAACCCTGACGATTGGGCCGCGGCACAAGCCTTGGCTCGTGCGCCTTTGGGCGCGTTGGCCGAGGCCGTAGGGGGGAGTTACTCGGAGTACGCGCGGCTGAGCACTTACAGCGGCCAGCCCGCGGTGGTGGGATGGCTGGGCCACGAGGGGCAGTGGCGGGGAGGTTACGCCGAGGTGGGCACGCGGCCGCAAGACATCGAGCGCCTTTACACCACCCGCAATTGGGAGACCGCCCGCGCCATTTTGGAGCGCTACGGCATTCGCTATGTGGCTTTGGGCGATCTGGAGCGGCGGACCTACGCGGCGCAGCCCGATTTGTGGGAGCGCCATTTGGTGGTGTGGTGGCGCCAAGGCACGACCACCATCTATTATTGGGCCCCCGAGGTTGCGCCCACGCGGTGAGCCGCGGCAGCCGGGGAGGCCTCTCTGGGCGGGCATGAGGCCGCGCGGCCGCACCCTTGCCTTGGGGGTACAGCCATGGCAGGAAAAAAACAGCGGGTCGGCTCCAGGCCGACCCGCTGCGCATGGGCTACTTGTCGTACACCGGCACCAGCCAGTGCGCATAGCGCGGTTCTTGGCCGCGCACGACCCGGAAGAACATCTCCCGCAGGCGTGCGGTGATCGGCCCCATCTCGCCGCTGCCGATGGGTCGATGGTCCACGCGGGTGACCGCGGTGATTTGGGCCGCGGTGCCCGTGAGGAACAATTCGTCCGCGATGTACACCTCGGTGCGGTCGATGTGGCGTTCTACCACGGGGATGCCCATGTCTTGGGCCAGTTTCATCACCGTGCGCCGGGTGATGCCTTCCAAGATGTTGTCGGTCACCGGCGGCGTGATGAGCGTACCATCGCGCACAATGAACACGTTCTCCGCGCTGCCTTCCGCGATGTGTCCGTCTTGGGTGAGCACCAGGGCTTCGTCAAAGCCGGCCAGCGCCGCGTCGGTCTTGATAAGCGCGGTGTTCACGTAGGCCCCCGCGATCTTGCCGCGCGCAGGAATCATGTTGTCGTCGATGCGGCGCCAACCCGAGATGGTCACATGCGCGCCGGTCTCGTTTTGGATGTAGCCGCCGAAAGGCACGCAGAACATGGTCAGGTCGGGCGTCAAGCCGTGCAGCCGCACGCCAATGATCTCATCGGACATGTACACCAACGGACGCACATAGACGTCGGTTCGATGCCCTTCCGCGGCCACCACCTGCTTGGCAATGTCGATGAGTTGCTCCACCGAGTAAGGCAATTCCATGCGCATCAAGCGCGCGGAAAGCAACAACCGGCGGAAATGGTCCGCCGGCCGAAAGAGATAAGCCTGTTCTTGCTCGTCGTTCCAATACGCGCGCAATCCGCCAAAGATGGCCGTGCCGTAATTGAGCGCGTGGGTCATCACGCCCACTTTGGCCTCGGTGTAGGGCACCATCTTGCCCCGAAAGAACGCGTACTTTGGCAAAGTGCTCATGGGCGCCAACCTCCTGAGGGGATGAGAACCGTCCTGCTTGGTCCATGCTCATTATACCAGCCCTGGGCGTTCGGCTTATGGTTGGGGTGTGGGGGACCCCTCCGGGGTCGGGCCGGGCGTGGGGCTGGGGGACGCAACTTCGATGACGATGAAGACGGGGTCGCCGAACAGCGTGCCTTGGGGATCGGCGGCTTGCCAAACGCTTTGATAGACGCCTGGCTCCGCGGGCGCGCGGAAGCGGACCTCGATGCGCGCCTCTTGGCCGGGCGGCGCGGGAAAGAGGGGCTGCTCGGGCTCCGCGTTCAACGGGTCGCCCGCGATGAAGCGCAAGGTGTAGCCTGGCCCCCACGGGCAGGTGCCCGCGTTGCGCACGCGCCACACCTTCAGCAGCGTGGCATGGGGCGGCACTTGGGTGCCGTCGGGGATGGTTTCGTCCGCGACGAAGCGCAGGTCGAGCCGGCAGGGGGTTGGCTGGTCCGGGGTGGCCGGGGGTGGGCTGGGGGAGGGCGCCTGAGGCCGGGCCGTGGCCGTGGGGGGCGCGGTAGGGGGCACGAAGGCCGGGGCAGAGGCTTGGGGGCTGGTGCGCAGCGGGCCTTGGCAGCCGCCCAACCCCAGGGCCACAGCGTATAGCCAAAGAAGAGCGCGGAAGCCCACGACGCGACGCATTGGGTCAGCCTCCGCCCAGCAAGCGCAGCAGCACCCATTGCGCCACTCGCGGCGAGACATAGGCCTCCAAGGCCGCGGCCACGGCCAGCAGCGGCACGACCACGCCCACCATGACCCGCGTCCATTCACCCAGCGCGTGCAGCCAAAACGCGCCCAGCGTTTGCCCCCGCGCGGGGGTCGCCAACGACGCGCCCAGACGCATCACGGCCCCGCCGAAGATGAGAATGGCCGGAATTTCCACACTGCCGTGGGGCAGCACGAACCCCAGCAGATACCAGCCTGGCCCCAAGCCCAAAACCCGTTGCGCCAGAATCAGCCCGCCACCTAAGATGGCGAAGGGCACCATGAGGTACAGTAACCCCGCCACGCCGAACGAAAACAACCCCAAAAAGGCCAGCAACAACATGGCCCGTAAATTGTGCCACCACAGCCCTAACCAACCTTCCCAACTGCCCAGGTTGGTCAACGGCCCCCAAGCGGTCATCTCGGTCGCGCCTTGCGCGCGCAGCATCTGCACGCGCTCGGGGTCCAACTGGAATTCAGGCCAAGGGTAGCGCGCGACCCAAGCCGCGCCCAGGCCGAATGCGGCCAAGGCCAAGAGCGCGGCCAAGACGATGGGTTTGCGCAGCGCGCGCAGGGACTCGCGCACCGGCCCGCGGTACCACTCCTTGAGGTTGGTCGCGCCGCCGGTGAACGCGTGCCAATAGGTGCGCCACGCCCAGCGCAGATCCAGCAGGTCTAAGTCGCGGCCCAGCAGGCCCTCGCGGTTGAAGTGGGCCAGCCCCATGCGCACCAGCAGCACGCTGACCACCACCAAGCCCGCGACCACCGTCCACAGCACATCGAATTGACGCCAGAAGATGAGCACGCTTTCCCACTGCAGCAACAAGGCCACAGGGATGATGATGGCCGACGCCAGCAGGTTCGCGCCCCGCACCGAAGTGGCTTGGGTGGAAACCACCACCGCGCCGCTGACCATGACCAAGGCTTGGACGGTGCTCAAGAGCCAAACCACAAAGATCAGCAGCGGATCAGGACGCCACCCGGCCCGCCAAATCATGGTCCCTGCATAACTCAGCAAGCCTAAATAACTGCCTGCCAGGGGCAACAACAGCACGGCCAACAGTTTGCCCACATACAACTGGGCGTCGCTCAGGGGCGCGGCCAGCAGCGGCTCGATGGTGCCGCGCTCTCGCTCACCGGCGAAACTTTCCAGCGCCACGACCAACGAGATGGAAATGGGAAAGAAGCCCACCACCAGCAGCAAGAAGGGGTACAAGCGCTCCGCGATGAGCACCGCGTCGAAGCGCTCCATGTAAGCCACCATGCGGCGGGCCGTGAAGTTGGCCAGCAAGGGAAAGAACAGGGTCAGGCCCAACAGCGGGGTGAGGATGCGCCAATCACGACGCTGGTCTTGCACTTCCCGTTGGGCAATGAGCAGAACCGGGCGCATCCAGGCACGGAACGCTTGCCAGCGCTGGCGCCAACGTGCCAACCGGGTGGCCGCGTAAGCGCGCAAGCGTTGCCCAGGCAGGGCGCGAGCCTCAAGCGTCGTCATGGCCTACGACCTCCAGATACACCTGCTCCAGGCTGCGGGGCACCGGGGCCAGGGTGAGCACGGGCCAGCCCTGGGCCAACAGGCCTTGGAGCAGCAACGGGTTCAGTTGGCCACTGCGCCCGCGGGTCCAACGAAAGCGAAAGCGGTCGGGCCCCACGTGGGTGACCTCGACAAAGGCCGGCAGGTCGGGCAGGGTGCCGTTCAAGGCGCGTCCGAGCACGACCTCAAATTCTGGCGGGCCCAGCCGGGCTTTGAGTTCTTCGGGGCTGCCTACGGCTGCGATGCGTCCCTGGTGCAAGATTGCGATGCGATCCGCGATTTGCTCGGCCTCGGTCAAATTGTGGGTGCACACCACGATGGCCCGCTCGGATGAACGCAGTTCGCGAATTGCCGCCCGCACCCGATACGCGCTGGCCGGATCCATGGCCGAGGTTGGTTCGTCCAGCAGCAACACACGCGGCTCGTGCATCAGCGCGCGCGCCAGGGCCAATTTTTGGCGCATGCCTTTGGAATAGCCGCCTACCCGCCGTTGACGATGCGGCCACAGGTCAAAGAAGCGCAACCACTTTTCGACTCGCTGGCTTAGCACTGGCTCGTCCAGGCCATAGAGCCGGCCGAAAAAGTACAAATACTCTTCCGCGGTCATGCGTTTGTACAGACCGTGCTGTTCGGTGAGCACCCCCACGGCCGCACGCACCTGCTGCGGCTGATGTCTTACGCTGTGGCCAGCCACCCACGCTCGCCCCCGGCTGGGCGTGAGCACCGCGGTCAACATGCGCAACGTGGTGGTCTTGCCCGCGCCGTTGGGGCCGAGTAAGGCCAGCACTTCGCCATAAGGGACCTGCAGATGCACGTCGCGCACAGCCCAAAAATCGTCGAACTGTTTGCCCAGGCCCTGTGCCAAAATGCCATATTCGTCCATAAACGCCCCTTGCCTTGGGGGGAGATGCCACAGGCCATAGTTTAGCATGATTTTGGACTCCGGCGCGCGCGAGGAGGTTAAAGCCGGCTCAGAATTCTGCGGGCTTGGGCGGGACGGACCTGCCCTGGGGGCCAGCCGGGCTTGGTTTGGCGGACGGGCTTTTGCGGCCGTGGGCCTTCGCGATCCGAACGCGCGTGGGTTATACCCGCGCCGAGCGGTCTATGCCACGCGACCGTGCCCCAGCGCGTGGTGGGCGGCCAAATAGGCAAAGGTGAAGGCTGGCCCCAGGGTGCCACCCGCGCCAGGATACACCGGCCCCAAAGGCGCCGCGGCGGTGTTGCCGGCCGCATAAAGGCCTTGGATCACCCCGCCTTGCCGGTGACGCACTTGGCCCCACGGGGTGATCACCAGCCCGCCCTGGGTTCCCATGTCGCCCGGATACACCCGCAAGCCGTAAAAAGGGGGGCGTTCCAAGGCCGCGAGGGCCGGGTTGGGCCGGACGCGCGGGTCGGCATAATAGCGATCATACGCGCTGCGGCCTCGGCCGAAGTCAGGGTCTTGCCCCTGCCGCGCGTGGGCATTGAAGCGGGCCACGGTGCGCGCCAAGCCCTCGGCATCGATGCCCAATTGTTGGGCCAACGCGCGCACATTGGCCGCGCGTACCAGCCAGGTCTCGCGCAGCCGCGACGGAATAGCCCACCACGGCTGATAGCGCCCTGGCAGCAGCGGCCCTAAGGGATACGCGCTTCGGGCTCGGGCGTCGAGGATGAGATACGCGGGGATGCGTGGTTGCCCTTGTCGGTCAGGGGTGTACATGGCCCGCCCGACGTCCAAATACGGCGCGCTCTCGTTGACGAACCGCTGGCCCCACCGATCCACCAAAATCGCCCCCGGAAGCCCTTTTTCGATGACCAGCAGCCAGGCGTAGGCTGAACCTGGCACCAGCGTCACCGGGTTCCACCATAGCCGATCCAGCAGGCCTAAGGCCGCGCCAATGGCTTCTGCGGCTTGCAGTGCATCGCCCATGTCTGTGGTCGCGGCCGCGCTCCAGGCCGGGTCAGAGGGTGGGCGATGGAAGCGTTGCCGCAGGGCACGGCTGCGCGCGAACCCGCCCGCGGTGAGGATAAGCCCCCGTCGCACTCGCACCCGCAACACACCCTCGGGATGCCGCAGCACTGCACCGCGCACCTCGCGGCCACGGACGAGGATCTCTTCCAAGCGGGTCTCGAGCCAAACAGGCGCCCCGCGAGCCTGAAGCGACGCGTACAAGCGGGCCACCAGCGCGTTGCCCAATGTCAGGCGCCCGTCGCGGCCCTGGGGGCCCTTGGGGCCGACCGTGTAGCGCACCATCTGCCGGGCCACGGTCAAGGCGCCCCGCCAGCCGCCGGCCACGGCCTGATGCGCCTCGGCCGCGGTAAGCATCACCCGGCCCAACACCAGCGTTTGCGGATGGGGCGCGCGCAAATGACGCGCCGCGGGGCCCAGCGCGCGCCAGGGAAACGGCTCAGGCTCCAGCGTGCGACCACCCGCCATCCCGCCCGGCCGTTCTGGATAGTAGTCGGGATAGTGCGGCAGCGGCCGCGCGCGATAGTGGGTGCGACGCAGCAAATACGCTACCATACGCGGCGCGTGGGTGACATACGCCTGGAGCATGTCCAACGGCCCGGCTTCGGGCAGGCTGCGCAGATAGGCCAACGCGCGCTCGGCATGGTCGACCACGCCGATCTGTGCCATTAGGGGGTGCTGGGGAATCCACAGCGCTCCGCCCGACATCGCGGTGGTGCCCCCCAGTACTGGCGCTTTGTCGATCAGCAGGGTTTGCGCGCCCAAATCGTGGGCCACCAGCGCGGCCACCATGCCTGCACCGCCCGCGCCAACGACCAGCACATCGACGGCCATGTCCCACGGGCTCATCCGACGCCTCCCCAAGCCCAGCGACGGGCCTGTCGCAGGTTCAGATAGGGCGATTGCCGCAAGAGGTAGAATCGCACCCATGGGCGCAAGGCGCGCAACCACGGGCGCCACAAACGCACCGCGCGCGCCAACTCGGCCAGATAGTCCGTGAATGTGCGCGTCTGGTAACGCAGCACGGCCTGACTTTCTGCGGTGTCCAACCAATCTGTGGGGTAGGGTATAGGCGAAAACGCGGCCGCGGGCAACATACCCAGGCCCAACGTGTCCATGATCCCTTGCACCATGTCGCGATAATACATCTGATTGGCCGGCCCGCCGCCGATGTGCCATACTCGGCCCCACGCGGCTTCGGTTTCCAAGGCGTGGGCCACGGCCAGGGCCACATCGCGGCGATGCACGAACTCGATGCGATTGTCCAGGGGCACGTCGAACATGCCGGGGTCGAAGATCAGGCGCACGGGCAAAGCCGCGGCCAGGCGGAAGATGGCCCACGGCAGGCCAGATTGGCGCACCAACCGCTCCGCCAGCACTTTGTGCCGCGCGTAGTGCTCAACCGGCGAGGGCAGGTCGTGGACCCGGCGGGGCGGCGCGAGGTGCATGGTCCGGCCGTACACATGCAACGACGAGGTAAACAGCAGGCGCGGGGGGCGCGGCTGAGCCTGCAGCGCGGCGATCAGTTTTTGCGTGCCGCCCAGGTTCACCGCGCGAGCCCAGACCGGCTCCTCCTCGCTGCCGCGGCCCGTGGCCGAAAGCCGCGGGATGACGAAGGCCGTGTGCACCACCGCGTCGGCGCCGGCCACGGCTGCGTGCAAGGCCGCGGGATCGCGGATATCGCCCCACACGAACGCGACGCGCGGATAGCGCCGCCGGGCCCAGGCGCGGTTGCGGCGGGTCGGGCGCTCCAGTGCGCGCACGGTGTGCCCCCGCCGCAGCAGTTCGTCCAACACGGCTTGGCCGATGTTGCCCAGCGCGCCGGTGACCAGCACTGTGCTCATGGGGAACCCTCCGGTGCGGCCGCGGCCGGCGCGGTGTCGGCGAGCAGCCGCTGCAGCCCTGTCTGCAGCACTGCGGTGTCGTGGGCCGCGGGGTCGTGCAGCGTAGCCCGCAGTAGCACACCCGTGGCAAAGGCCACCAACGCGCGCGCGGTTTGAGCAGGGCTTCGATGGCCGGCCCGCCGCAGATAGTCGGCCAAGATGTGCTCGAAGCCGCGAAAGGGCGCGATGACCTGCGGCCGAATGGTGGGGTCGTGCGCGGCTTGGTGCCAGAAGGTCAGCAGCAGCGGAATGCGGCTTTGCGTATCGCGCAGGGCTTGGGCGAAAGTCTGGGCCATGGCCGCGCGCGCGGCGCGCCAATCCGCGGCGTGGGCGAGGGCGGCGCGCAAGCCGTCCTCCAAGCGCTGCACCCACGCTTCCAGCACGGCCTGAAAGATGGCCTGTTTGGATGGGAAGTGGTGGTAAAACGCGCCTTTGCTCACGCCGGCCCGGTGGCAAATTTCGGCCACGCTGACGGCATCGTATCCGCGCTGGGCAAAGGCCTCTTCGGCCGCGCGCAACAGGCGGCCTCGGGTGCGTTGGGGTTGTTTCGGGGGCATGGTGGGGTGCTCCTGGTGAAGGCCCTCGGGCGGGCCTCTTCTTCATTCCGACCGGTCGGTATGATTGTAACACGCTTAAGTCTTCTCGTCCACCGCACCAGCCGGGCCCGCGAGGCCCCGGATTTGCGGCCCCGTGTTCAAGCCAGGCCCGCGCGCAGGCTCTCGGCGAGGTCAATTGGGCTCCGCGGCCGGCGCTGCCTGGGCACCAGGCTCGCGGCTATGACGCGGATAAGTACCCAACACGCGCAGGAACGCCGCGATTTCAGCCAGATGATGCAGCGCGCGCTGTCCGGCCCCTTGATGGGCATGACCCAAGAAGTCCAGATAGAAGCGATATTCCCAGGGGTGGCCCGGCAGGGGCCGCGATTCGATTTTGGTCAGGTTGATGTCGCGCAGGGCGAACACGCTCAACGCTTTGAACAGCGCGCCAGGCTGATGGGGCAGCGTGAACACGATGGAGGTCTTATACCCTTGCGGGGGCTCGGGGCCTTGGTAGGGATGTCGTGCGATGACCAAGAAGCGGGTGAAGTTGGCGGGGTTGTCTTCCAGGCCGGCTTTGAGGATGGTCAGGCCATAGACTTCCGCGGCCCGACGGGAAGCGATGGCCGCCATGTCGGTGCGTCCGCTTTCGCGCAATGCCCGCGCCGCGCCCGCGGTGTCCTCCGCGGGGATGGGCTCCAAGCCCAGGGCTTGCAGGGAGTTCTCGCATTGGGCCAGTGCCTGGGGGTGCGAAGCCACATAGCGCACCTGGTCCAGTGAAACGCCTGGCAACGCGAGCAGGTAGTGCCGCACCCGGAAGGGGTATTCCCCCACAATGTGCACGGGGTAGCGCAGCAGCAGGTCGTAATTGCGATGGATGCTGCCGGCCAGCGAGTTCTCGATGGGAAGCATGCCGAAGTCGGCGCGGCCGTCGGTGACCGCTTCGAACACATCCTCGAAGCGGCGGCAGGGCAGGGTTTGCGGCGGCTGGGGGAAGAACTCCCAAGCCGCGGCTTCGCTGTAGGCACCGGGTTCGCCTTGGAACGCGACGATGGGGGGCATGGGGCACCTCCTGAAAAGCAAAACGCCCGGCCGGGAGGGCCGGGCGTTGTCGGCGGATTGCCGAGGGTTATTGGCCCATCTCCGGCGGGCACACCATCTTGTATTGCTCAAACTCGTGGTTCTCGTTGATGCGCACGATGATGGCGCACTTGATGGGGTCGCCTTCTTCGTTGAAGCGCATCTTGCCCGTCACGCCGTCGAACTCGGTAATGCCGGCCAGGGCGTCGCGGATGCATTGGCGATCTTGCGCCACGTCACCCGTCAGTTGGCCGCATTGCTCGATCGCGGTCTGCAGCAGGTGCACCGAGTCCCAAGTCAGCGCGGCCACATCATCGGGCAGTTCACCATACTTGGCCTCGAACGCGTCGATGAATTCCTTGGTCTTGCCCGTGGCGCCCTTGGTGGCCCAGTGGGTGCTGAAGAAGTAGCCCACACAGTCGTCGCCGCACAGTTTCATCAGTTCCGCGGAGCCCCACGAGTCGCTGCCCAGGATGGGCTTGTCCCAGCCCAGGTCCTTGGCCTGTTTGACGATCAGCGGCACCTCGCTGTAGTACTGCGGCGTGAACAGCACATCGGCATCGGAGTTGATGATGTTGGTCAATTGCGCGCTGAAGTCCTTGTCGCCGGTGGTGAAGGACTCAAACGCGACCACTTCCATCCCCAAGTCTTCGGCCGCGGCCTTGAAGAACTCGGCCAAGCCCTTGGGGTAGTCGCTGGCGATGTCGTAGAGCACGGCCACCTTTTGGGCGCCGAACTCGTCTTTGGCGAACTGGGCGAGCACTTGACCCTGGAAGTCATCCAAGAACGCGGCCCGGAACACGAACGGCCGACCCAGGGTCGTGCGCGGGTTGGTGGACCAGGGGCTGATCATGGGGGTCTTGTGCTTGTCGGCCACTTCGCCCGTGGGCACGGCTTGCTTGGACGAATAGGGGCCGATGATGGCCAGCACCTGGTCTTCGGTGATCAACTTGGTGGCAGCGGCCACGGCCGATTCGGCCTTGGCCTCGTTGTCTTCGTGGATCACCTCGACGGTGTACTCGACGCCGCCCACGGTGATTTTGCCGCCGATTTCTTCCAACCACATCTCAATGGCCCGCTTGCCGTTTTCCCCCACCTTGGGGATGTCGCCGGTCATGGGCGCCACATGTCCGATCTTAATCACGCCGCCGTACGCGGCCCGGGGCGCCCGCTGACAACCACCCACCAAAGCGGCTACGGCCAGCACGACCAGTACCCAAAAGGCCCATCGTCGCATCGTTCTCCTCCTTCGGGGATTTGGAGCGTGGCGGATAAAGGCACTTTTCAGTTTAGAGGATGGGCGCTTTTTTGTCAAGGTGACGGTCTGATTTTGATATAATGCCCTGACCGTTGAAGAATCGATGATGGATTGGGCTTTTCTGGGCCAGGGAACAGTGATTTTGGCGCGCGTGCGCCCGCGAGCGCGCGTGACCGCCGCGTGCCAGGGTCGCCACGCGCACCGGGGCCAGGTTTCGGCCTGGCCCCGGCGACGGCTACCGCGCGTTCGGGGTTCAGGCGGTTTCCAGATAGCGCGCCACCTCCCAGTCGGTCACTTGCATGCGATATTCGGCCACCTCGGCCTTCTTGGCCCGCATGAACGCGGCGTACAAACGCTCGCCCAGCGCGGCCTGAAGCACCTCGTCGCGCTCCAATTCGTCCAAGGCCTCTTCCAGCGAGCCTGGCAGGGATTGCACGCCTTTGGCCCGCCGCTCTTCTTCGCTGAGTTCATACAGGTTGATGTGGTCCATCGCGGGCGGCGGTGTCAACTTCCGATCGATGCCGTCCAGGCCCGCAGCCAGCATGGCCGCGAAGGCCAAATACGGGTTCGCGGAGGGATCGGGGAAGCGCAGTTCCATTCGCACGGACTTGGATTTGCCCTCTTTGGGCCGCGGAATGCGCACCAAGGCCGAGCGGTTGATTTGGGCCCAGGCGATGTACACCGGCGCTTCGTAGCCGGGCACCAGGCGCTTGTAGGAGTTCACCGTGGGCGCCACTACCGCGGTCAGCGCACGCGCGTGGGCCAATTGCCCGGCCAAGAACGCGTATGCCAAATCGGAGAGCAAATAGGGGTCGTTGGGCGCGTAGAACAGATTGTTTCCTTGCGTGTCGAACAAGGATTGGTGGCAGTGCATGCCGGAGCCGTTGATGCCATACACGGGTTTGGGCATGAACGACGCGATCAAGCCGTGTTGATGCGCGATGGCCTTGACGGTGTATTTGAGGGTGACCACGTTGTCCGCGGCGACCAGGGCATCGGCAAAGCGAAAGTCGATTTCGTGTTGCCCCAGCGCGACTTCGTGATGGCCCATTTCGATGTCCAGGCCCATGCTGGTGAGCGCGTCCATGAGTTGCGTGCGCACGCGCACGGCTTCGTCGTTGGCCGAAAAGTCGAAATATCCCCCCACATCATGGGGCACGGGCCGCACTGCATCGCCGTTGCGCTTGAACAAGAAAAACTCGGGTTCGGGCCCGATGTTGTAGATCCAGCCCCGGGTTTCGCGCAGGCGGGCCAACATGCGCTTGAGATTGCCGCGCGGGTCACCGACAAAAGGTGTGCCGTCGGGCAAGTAGACATCACAGAAAATGCGGGCCCGGCGCCGTTCTTCAGGCGTCCAAGGCAGCACCGCATAGGTGTCGATGTCGAGCACCAAACGCATGTCGCTTTCTTGAATGCGCGCGAACCCCTCGATGGACGAGCCGTCGAACCACACGCCGTCTTCTAAGGCTTCGGGCAATTTGCTGACCGGAATGTCAACGCTTTTGACCGCGCCGGTCACATCGGTAAATTGCAGAGAGATGAAGCGAACGCGGTCTTCACGTACGCGGGTCATCAGTTCGTCGCGGGTCATAAGCACCTCCAAAAAAAGGAATGAGATAGCCTCTTGTGGCCG
>Ga0256914_1002790_pt1 | contig 14325 bp, 14 predicted proteins | sample HulkmetaG_FD_191571 | JGI IMG/M metagenome (GOLD analysis project Ga0256914, IMG submission 191571) | Hydrothermal chimney microbial communities from Main Endeavour vent field at the Juan de Fuca Ridge, Pacific Ocean - Hulk | ecosystem: Environmental > Aquatic > Marine > Hydrothermal vents ... | reverse complement strand
TTATGACTGAAGAGAAAACAACTTCCGAAGAAACCAAGGAAGAAAAAAAAGAGGTTGAAGTTCCCAAAAAATTCAAAAGTCTTGTTGAGGAAATTGAAAAAATGAGTGTTTTGGATTTGGCCGAATTGGTGGAAATTTTAGAAGATAAATTCGGCGTTTCCGCTGCCGCCCCGGTAGCCGTTGCCGGAGCCGTTGCCGGCGGTGATGCCGGAGCTGAAGGTGGAGCTGATGAAAAATCAGAATATGATGTGGAATTGGTCGCTGCCGGAGATTCTAAAATCAATGTAATTAAAGCGGTTAAAACAATTACCGGAGCCGGATTAAAAGACGCCAAAGATATGGTGGACGGAGCTCCTGTTGTTATCAAGGAAAAAGTTGCCAAAGAGGAAGCGGAAGAAATGAAGAAAACTTTGGAAGAGGCCGGAGCAACCATAGAACTTAAATAATTGTTGAAAAACTCAAACGGTTATTAAGACTTCAAAAAGTCTTTAAAAAAATGAATAACCATATTAAAAAGACGCCCGTCGGGCGTCTTTTTAATAAACGAAAATCAGTATTTTTTAATTTTTTAAATTATTTATTTGCCGAAAAGTTATTTTTGGATTATAATTAAGAACACCGTTGGAACAGTAAAATTGATTGAAAATTGCAAGAAGAGGTGTTAAAATGAGTAGAAGAATTTATTAACTTTTATTTTTTATGGGAAAAATCATATCACTGATCAATCAGAAAGGAGGAGTGGGAAAGACAACGACAGCTATTAATTTAGCCAGTTATCTGGCTGACGCCGGACAAAAAGTGTTGTTGGTTGATTTAGATCCGCAAGCTAATGCTTCCAGTGGGCTGGGCTTAAATGTACAAGAGATTGAAAGAGGTTTGTACAATGCCTTGTTGTTAAACGAACACCCGGCCGATTTGGTTGTGGAAACGGATATTGCCGGACAACACATTATTCCGGCTACTCAAGATTTGGCGGGAGCGACCATTGAATTGGCGGAGTTGGAGAATCGGGAATTTCGTTTGAAAGAAGTGTTGGACTTAATCAGTCATCAGTACGATTTCATTATCATAGATTCTCCTCCCAGTCTGGGATTGTTAACCATTAACGGCTTGGTGGCGGCGGATGAAGTTATTGTTCCGGTTCAAACCGAATATTTTGCCTTAGAGGGACTTGGGCAACTGTTAAATACCATTGATTTGGTGCAACAGAATTTACAACCAAATTTGGAATTGGGAGGTATAGTAATGACTATGTATGATCGCCGAAATCGTTTGGCTAAACAAGTGGTCAAAGAGGTACGCAAACATTTTCCGGATAAAGTTTTTAAAGCGGTTATTCCTCGCACGGTGCGTTTGGCGGAAGCTCCCAGTTTTGGTAAATCTATTCTGAATTTTGATGCTTTCAACAGTGGTGCCAGAGCTTACCGGCAATTGGCGGGGGAGATTATTCAAAAAAATAACACACAATAAATTGAATAGGAAAAAAATCAAAAACGAAGTTGAGCAAGATTTTAATATTTTAACTCAGTTAGCCCTGCCGGGATTTACGATTTTATCATATTTATTGGTGGCGATGAAGCGTCCGGAGTTTGGTTTGATAATGAGCTTATTGGCTCAGCCATTTTGGTTATATTCCAGTTGGAAGGCCTATCGACAGTTGGGGCAATCGGGAATGTTTTTTACTTCTATTGTAATTACAATTATAGTTGGCTGGGGAGTAATAAATTATTGGATATTATAAAAAGTTTGCATTTGGTATAATCAATTATTAAAAAATATGTTGGATCCATCTTCTTTACCGACAGATATTATTATAGGAATTAATTTGACCAATAATAATAATAAAAAAGATGGCAATCCGAACCAAAGAGGAAGAGAAGGTGAAAAGGAAAAAATGATGTTGAAAAAGTTTGGCGAAACTTTAAGAAAAGAGAAAAAAATAGCGGTAAAATTAGTTGAGCAGTATAATTGTTATGGAAAAGAAGAGTTGAATAAAAATAAAATACAAGAATTGGCAGAGAAATTTATCAAGGCATATCAAGATAGGCGTAAATTGCAAAAAAAGATTTGGGGAGAAGATAATGTTGAAGATGAAAGAATTCAATTTGGAGGGGGAGAAAAAGCGCTGACATTGCAACCGAGCGATTGTAAATCTCCCATTGAGAAATATTTGTTAATAATGGCACAAGCATTGGAAATATCAGATAAAATACTAAATAAATAATTTTTTACTATGGCACAACAAGGAGGATTAGGGCGAGGATTGGCATCATTAATCCCGCAAAAAAAGAAAATTACCCCCGGAACAAATAAGTCTGCAAAGACAGTGAAGAAAAATACCGGCAGAAAAAATAATGACAAAAAATCTCAAATTTTGAGAACAAATACTGTGGGAGAAGCAAATTATTTCGGTAGTGATACTTTTGATAAAAAAAATCTTGCCAATAGGATATCAAAAAATACAAAGAAAAATATCGGCAAAAAAAACAGTCGGGAAGACAGTGGGAGTAAAAAAGATAATAAAAATACTTTGGGAAATATAGCCCTAAAAAGCGTAATGGAAGTGGAAGTAGGTGAAATTATTCCCAACCCTTATCAACCGCGAACAAATTTTAATCCAATCAAATTACAAGAATTGGCCGATTCAATTTCCGAGCACGGAATTATTCAACCATTGGTTGTCAGTCATCGTTCGGGAGGAGGGTATGAATTAATTGCCGGAGAACGAAGATTGGAAGCGGCCAAACTGGCCGGTTTACATCGAGTGCCGGTGGTTGCTCGCCAAGCAACGGAACAGAATAAAGCCGAATGGGCATTGATTGAAAATATTCAAAGACACAATTTAAATCCAATTGAGGAAGCTCAAGCTTACGAACGAATGCAGGATGAATTTCAGTTGACTCAGGAGGAAATTGCCAAAAAAGTCGGCAAAAGCAGAAGCGCGGTGGCAAATATTTTACGATTGTTGAATTTACCTCGGAAAATTCAAGAGGCCTTAGTGGATGGAAAAATTACGGAAGGGCATGCCCGGACTATTTTATCTTTGTCTGATGAAAAAAAACAACTTGAGTTATTTCAGTCAATTTTAAAAGAAGGTTTAAATGTACGACAGACGGAAGGATTGAGGAGTAAAGAAAAAATAAGCAAGAATTATCGGAGACAAAAGGACATTGATCCGGATTTAATTGATTTGGAAAATAAGATGGCGGATTATTTAAAAACCAAAGTTAAAATTAGAGGAATTAAAAATAATGGACAAATTCTTATTGATTATTATTCAGAGGAAGAGTTGGGGGAGCTTGCTAGAAAATTAAGAGGGGAATAGTTTGGTTTCCGGTAGAATTTTTGTTCCCGATTTTTAATGTCGGTTGTAAACACTAAATTTAAAAACGGAAGTTAAAGGCAATCCCTAAAAATAGTTTATAGGAAACCAAAGAAAATAAATTATGATATTATGAAAAATAAAATTATAATTCATACCGATGGAGGATCCAGAGGCAATCCCGGTCCGGCGGGGATTGGTGGAGTGATTTCAGTTATAAATCATACCGGGCAGGTAATTAAAAAAAGTGAATTTAGTGAATTTATTGGAGACAATCGAACCAATAACGAAGCGGAGTATGAGGCGCTTGTTTATGCTTTGGATCAAGCAAAGAAACTTGTCGGCAAAAAAGAAGCGAAAAAAATGTCGGTGGAATGTTTTTTGGATTCGGAGCTGGTGGTTAAACAGTTAAATCACGAGTACAAATTAAGAGATGAAAGAATTCAAAAATATTTTATTACCATTTGGAATTTAATGTTAGATTATGATGAGGTTAAATTTATTCATATCCGACGAGAACAAAACAAAGAGGCGGATACTTTGGTTAATAAAGCGTTGGATGAAAAGGAAAGTAGTTTGTTCTAGGCGGGTTCGTAGAATTGTGAGTTACCCCAGATTAATCATTTATCAGCTAAGAATTTACAAGCATAGAGTTGGTATAGAAAGGGTGTAGAAAGCATATTTTTATAGAAGTAGTTTTTTGTGGTACAAATTATTTAGAGGGGGAAGCTATGGAGAAGTGTTTATTATAAAAATATAAATAGACTCATAATAAGAGTTATTTAGTTGTAAGGAGGGTGTTCTTTGATATTATATAAAGGCATCTCGGTTAAATCAGGTGGTTGCCAGGGGAGAGTTGGAGAAAATAATCAATTTTGAAATTAAAATCAACACTACACAAAGGAGGGGAAATGGATTATTTAGAGAGGCGGGAAAAGAAGGAGATAGACTTTATTCCACCTTTTTGTATTTGTTTTAAGAGAAGAGTGGTTGTAGATGGGTATGATCATTTATCATGGGGAGAAGCTTTGGATAGCCTGATAAAGCTAAAGGGTGTTTTTCCTCAGGAAAATTTTTTCATGGTAGACGAGGCGGGGGCTGTGGTTTTCTCCCTTGATAAAGATTTGGGAAATGAGGAGGCATAGTATGGCAATTGTTCAAGCACCTTTTAGCATCATGACAAAGGAAAAGGGAGTAGTTTTGTCAAGTGGATACTTTCGTATTTCGGATGTAAAATCCGATCTTAGAAAAATTAAGAAAGGTGACGAAAGGCTGGTTGGTCGAAGGTGTTTTTATCCAATTCCGCCACATTTACAAAATTGTTCTTTAGTCGCAAAAGATACTAATGGAACAGAAATACATTAAGAGTCGATAGGCTTTAATTTTTTCTAGTTGTATTGTTTTTTAATGACTTGACCGCAAGCGGGCAAGTCATTTTTTCTGGACTTTTTAAGGAAAAAGTGTTAGTCTGTAATCAAATTATCTTTTAATACTGTTCTTGAGGAAATAATTTTTAATTTTTAAATTAATTATATGCGAGTAGTAATTTTAGCCGGAGGGTCCGGATCAAGATTGTGGCCGATGAGTAGGTCAGATGTGCCGAAACAATTTTGTCGGTTAACATCAGATAAAACAATGCTGGAGGAAACCCTGGACAGATTTAAGGATTATCCGGCGGAAAAAAAATTTATCGCTACTACTGAAAAGTTGGTTGATGAAATCAAAGAAATGTTGCCGAATTTTCCGGAGGAGAATATTATTGTGGAACCGGAAAAAAGAGATACGGCACCGGCGATGGGTTTTAACGCCGTCCATCTTGGGTTGCAGGATATGGATGAGCCAATGGTCTTTGTAGCTTCCGATCAGCAAATTGGCAAAGTGGATGAATTTTTAAATGTTCTGGAGCAAGCGGAAAAAGTCATTAAAGAAACGGGAAAAATGTTAGACATTTCCATTTATCCCACCGAACCGAATACAGCTTTAGGTTATACTAAAGTGGGAGAAAAGAAAATTGAGAAAAATGGAGTGGAATTTTATGAATTTTTGGGACATAAAGAAAAACCGGACTTTGAAACGGCCAAACAATATTTACAAGACGGAGGATATTTTTGGCACGCCAACTATTATATGTGGACTCCGAGAAAATTTTTAGAAGCTTATGAAAAGTATGCTCCGGAAATGTTTCAGAGTTTAAAGGCGATTGAAGAGGAATTGAAGGGTGAGGCCAGACAAGATAAAATCGCGGAACTATACGGACAAATGGAAAAAATTTCCATTGATTATGCCATTGCGGAAAAAATGAATCCGAAAGATGTTTTGATTATTAAGGGGGAGTTTGGCTGGCGAGATATTGGTACTTGGGATACTCTTTACGAGGATTTATTACCTCAACAAGCTGATGAGCAAAAAAATATCGTTAAAGGTGATGCTGTTATTTTAGATACTTCCGGAACGATGATTTATGGCAAAAAAGATAAGGTTGTCGCTACCATTGGTGTTGATGATATGGTTATCATTGATACGGACGATGCTTTATTGGTTTGCCCCAAATCAAGAGCGCAAGATGTTAAAAAAGTGATTGCGGAATTGAAAGAGAGGGGAGATTTGAAAAAAATTTAGTAAAATTATAATTGGCATTCGCCGGTTGGCAATTTAAAAGTTATGGAAATAATGGTCGGATCACTGGATTTATAGTGGCCCGACCATTATATTTCACTACACCTTTCAGACCGACATCCACCGGTTAAAATCAGCATCCGCCGGTTAAGAATTTTAACCGAGCATACGCCGGTCAAGACCAGCATTCGCCGGTCAAGAATTATAAATCAATTTTAAATGATTTAATGTTGAAAATTGATTTGGCGTTGAAGAGGAGTTTAAAGACTAAATTTTGATTGACAATGAAAAAAATAGAGGATGATGAGATATAAAGTGAGGTAAGATTTTAGGAATTTAAGAAGCTGAAAATTTAGGAGTTTAAAATATTTTATAATTTGAAAATTTAAAAGTATGAGCAAGAATTTAAAAGTTTTGGGGGTAATAATTTTACTAATCGGCTTGGCTGTTGCCGGGTGGTTTTTGTATACTGTTTCGCAGTCGCAGAACGGTGCGGATAAAACGCAGAGCAGTACGAAGAGTCAAAAGGCGGAAATGAAGAATGATGTTGGGATGCTTGAAGGTAAAGAACAAGTGCAAGAAGTTACAAAAGAAAATGAGGCAATAAAACCAAAATTTGGAATTGATGATTCTGGATTAAAATATAATGATGATGGGAGTATTGATACAAGTGATTGGAAAGTGTCAGACACTTTGATTGAGTTTAGATATCCTGAGAGTTGGGTTGAATTAGATGGAGTGTACAATACACCCGAACCTAATTACCCAGCACTTCCAGGTCAAATAAGTATTACTATGACTGGATTTGGGGCACCATTTGATATTGATATAAATAATAAAGAGAATAAAACAATTGACGAGCTATTGATCAATGCAGTTAATCATGCGGTTAGTGATACTGAAAAATATGTAAAAAAATATAATGGAACTTGCCAGAAGTATAAGTCAGACAAGTTTAACATATATTTAAAATGTAAATATAGAAAAGATGATGTATTAAATATGTATTTCGAACGAACTTTTGTACATTACAATAGACAGAATGGAGAGAAGAGTGGCGGTAGTGCCGGCTTAAATATAGAGTTTGGTGACATAAATACTTTGAAAAGTAATAAAAAAATTGTTAACCAAATCCTAAAAAGTGCTTATATTGGACAAATAATTGGTGATGAAGCACTTAGTGTAAAAGATTTTTATATAAAGTAAAAACTGGATTTTATCCTACAAAACATTTTGTAAATAGGTTGTTAATTGTTTTGTAGGATAAAATTCCTGCTAGTTGATTGAACTTTGAAAATTAAATAGAGACAATAATGTCTCAAGAATCATCAATTCTACTATGGAGGTAGGAAATTATGAAGAAGGTAGTTAGCATTAGTTTTTTAATTGCCATAATAATGATGTTGATAAATAGCACATCATTATTTGCTGGCGATGAAACTTGTCATGGACTTAATTCTCCGGGAAATAGTTATCGTTGTGGTATTGGAAATGGAAATTGTACATGGTATGCTGCGCATAGAAGACCAGATTTAAATTTTCCCATTGACGGAAGAAATGCTGGCACATGGATTAAACATGCAAAGAATTTTGGATTTGTAATTGGTGACTTGCCAGTTCCCGGTGCTATTGCTGTAGTGAACATGGGAAAAACCGGTCATGTTGTTTACGTATACGTAGAGGATCGTTATTAAGGTCCAATAACGGTAGATTATGGGCTTCCTTTTTTATCTACGGAGCAGGATTATACTGGAAGTTTCAAATATAAATCCATAGGCAATAAAATATTCGAAGCAATTTACGCTTTCTCTCGAAAGGGATACTACAAGAGGCAAAATTCGGCAACTGGTTTTGGTAAGGAAAATAAAGTTTATGGTTTTATCTATCCAACTCGAACCATAAAATACGCTGACGATTATCGTTTGGTTTTAATGCGTAAGGACGGTGCAATTCCAGAAACTTATGCTGATGTTGACCAAGCGACGATGTACCTGTTGGAAGAAAATAGACACTTACATGTCATTAAATTTGGTAATAAAAACTGGGCACAGTTACTTTGTTATAACTCTAAAGATAGAGGAGTGTTACAGGATGCTGATGATATAGCTGTTTATATAGCTAAAAGAAAAGGTGCCTCAGAAATATTTGACGGTATAGGTAGTGGTGGAAGTATCGGTGGTGATGCCGGTAATCAAAGGGAGGGCACCGGCTCCGGTTACAACAATGATCATGGGGATGGTCCTTGGGCGGGCTATGCTCATCATGTGGGTCTTAAATACATGAAAATCGGAAAGAAATCTTCTGACCGCTGGAAGGGATCCAAGGTTTGGTCCATAAATCAAAAGGTGGTTTATGGGGTAAGTAAGCGAAATGACGTTGATAAAAATAAGAAGTAATTTACAATAAAATAGACTAAGAGGTGTTATAATTAAACATATTTTAATGAAAATTAATCATAAAAAATTGAATGTTGTATTAGAAGTGGTCATTATTTTAATGGCCGGCTGGTTTGTGATATTTAATAGAAATATAGTAAAGAAATGTGAGAATGCTATGTCTGAAGATAATGAAAAATCAGAAGTGGTAAATTCTGGAGTAAGAGGTGATAAAGGTGATCAAGATATAGCGGATAGAATTGAGTTGCCTGAATTGAAGTATAAAGATATATTCAGTATTGACGTTGAAAAATATAATAAACTTACAACAAAAGGTGTTATTGATTTTGTAAATTTTGTAACTAAAGACAAATTAAGTATACACAAAAATGAAGTTGAAAGTTTTGGTTTTAAGTATGGTGGCTTAATTACAAAGGGTGTTATTGTGAGGAATGTTCCTGTTGCTATGCGATCGAACGCAGACGTTGTTGTTTTGGATATTTGGAATGACCAAAATAAAAAACAAAGATTTGTTTTAACATTTAAATATATTTGCAAGGGGAGTGGTTGTGGGTGGATTTATCGACCGGTGGAAGAGTTAGAGATGGAGGGCGTTATTGTTAAATTATTAACTGAACAATATTTTAAAGAATAAAACATAATTTTGCCCACAACTCCATAAATCAATTGGTGGTTTATGGAATGTGGGCATAATTGCTCAAACATAGTTCCTTGAAAACAAAAGAGGTGAAAGATGCAGAGCAGAAAAATTGTAGTTTATGCAATATTGTTCGCCTGTTGTTTTATTGGTTGCGATTTTCTTTAACACCCATTGCCAAAGTATTAAAAATGGGATAGAGTAAGTAAGGAAGCATTTGGCAATCTGGCAAATTTTTCCCAATGAAAAGTGAGGGGTAAAAAGGGGTGAAATATTGGAAATGGAATTTGAAAATGGTCGTAAAAAAAGAGTGATGAAAAGATAAAAATTTAAATAATCAATTTATAAAATTAAATAAATCACAAGTCAGGTACAAGTTTGGGTGTAAATTTAAGTCAAGTTTGTAATTGATTTGTGAGTTGAGTAAAAATATGAAATTTTTAGATAAAATATTCGGCAGGGGTCTAAATAAAGAATTAAAACGAATTGAAGCCATTGTGGCGGAAATCAATGCACAAGAAGAAAATGTGAAAAAATTATCGGACGAAGATTTTCCCAAAAAGACGGAGGAATTAAAAAGGCGAGTAGAAGAAGTTATTGAATATAAGGAAGATAAAGACAGAATTCTTTTAACCGATGAGCAAAAAGAAAAAGAGAAAAAAAAGATTGAAAAAAAATTGGCGGAAATTTTGCCGGAAGCCTTTGCTTTGGTGCGGGAAGCGGCTTGGCGGGTTATTAAGGAGCGACACTATGATGTACAGTTAATCGGAGGAGTTGTTTTACATGAAGGAAAAATTGCGGAAATGAAAACCGGTGAAGGAAAAACTTTGGCAGCTACTTTGCCGGCCTACTTAAACGCCCTAACCGGACGAGGGGTGCATATTGTGACGGTTAATGATTACCTTTCCAAAAGAGATGCCAACTGGATGGGAGCAGTTTTTCATTTTTTGGGATTGTCCACCGCTTGCTTAAATCACGATGTTTCTTATAAATACAGTCCGGTAAAAGTTGATGACGATGAAGTAACGGTGGAAATGGAAAATCTCCAATCGGTAAGCAGACGAGAGGCCTACGAGTGTGATATTCTTTACGGGACAAATAATGAATTCGGATTTGATTATTTGCGAGATAATATGGCGCCGACGGTGGAACAAGTGGTGCAACGACCGCTGAATTATGCCGTTGTTGATGAAGTTGATTCCATTTTAATTGATGAAGCACGGACGCCTTTAATTATTTCAGCGCCGGACGACGAATCTACTAAAATGTATCAACAATTTGCCGGTGTAGTGCCGAGATTAAAGGAAAATGATGACTACAATGTTGATGAAAAACTAAAAAGCGTAACCTTAACACAAGCGGGTATTGATAAGGTGGAGAAAATTTTGGGAATTGGCAATATTTATGCCGAAGGAAAAGTTTCTTATGTTCATCATTTGGAGCAAGCCCTTAAAGCACATATTTTGTTTAAGCGAGATAAAGATTATGTTGTTAAGGACGGAGAAATAATTATCGTAGATGAATTTACGGGACGGTTGATGCCCGGACGACGCTATAGCGAAGGTTTACATCAAGCCATTGAAGCCAAAGAGGGTGTTCAGGTTCAACGAGAATCCAGAACTTTGGCAACCATCACTTTCCAAAATTATTTCCGAATGTATAACAAGCTATCCGGAATGACCGGAACGGCGATGTCCTCGGCGGAAGAGCTGTTCAAAGTTTATAACTTGGAAGTGGTGGAAATTCCCACTCACAAACCGACCATCAGAGATGATCGCAGAGATGTGGTTTATAAAAATGAAAAGGGCAAAATGGAAGCGATTGTGGAAAAAATCGGAGAATTAAATAAAAAAGGACAACCGGTGTTGGTAGGAACGATTGCCATAGAAAAATCGGAATATTTATCCGATTTGTTAAAGCGACGAGGCATTAAACACGAAGTTTTAAATGCCAAAAATCACGAAAGGGAAGCACAAATTATCAAGAATGCCGGCAGTTTCGGAGCGGTAACTATCGCTACCAATATGGCGGGAAGAGGAACAGATATTAAGCCGGATCAAAAAGCCAAAGAAGCCGGCGGACTTTACATTATCGGTTCGGAGCGTCATGAAGCCAGAAGGATTGACGATCAGTTGCGGGGACGAGCGGGTAGGCAAGGAGATCCTGGGGTCAGTCAATTTTTTGTTTCTTTGGAAGATGAGTTGATGCGACGATTTGGTGGAGACAAAATGAAAAGTATAATGGAAAAATTGGGGCTACCGGATGATCAGCCCATTGAAAACAAAATGATTTCCAAATCTATTGAATCGGCTCAAGGTAAAATTGAAGGATTTAATTTTGATATGCGTAAACGAGTTTTGGAATATGACGATGTAATGAATAAACAAAGGGAAACTATTTACAAAAAGCGTTTAAATATTTTACAGAAAGAAGATATTTTTCCGGAGGTACAAAAATTGTTTACGGAAGATATAGATGCTTTGGTCGGAGCTTTGACTGCCGGAGATGATGAGGATGCTTGGGATATTAAAGAGTTGGCGGAGGAACTGAATGCCATTACCGGTGATGACAAACAGGAAGTGCGACGAGAATTGGAAGAAGTAATGAAACGAGATATAACCGGCAAAGAAAAACGGTCGGCAATCAAAGATTTATTATTAACAAAAGTACAAAAAGCTTACGATAAAAAACAAAATGAAATTGGGCAAGAACAGATGCAGTTGATTGTAAAGAATTTATACTTGAAAAATATTGATAGTTTTTGGATGGATCATTTGGAGCATATGGACAGGGTAAGGGAGGGAATCGGTTTTCAGGGTTATGCCCAGATTGATCCGTTAATCATTTACAAAAAAGAGGCCTACGGTATTTTCCAAACCTTATTGGCAAATATCAATCGTTCAGTGGTGTCGGCTATTTTTAAAGTGGAAGCAATTCCCCGAGAAAATGTTGTTAGCTTGGGCGATAATTTTAATTACAGCGGAGGAGAAGATTCAGTCGGCTTTAACGCTATCCCTATGGAGACCGGCAGTTCTCAAGATAACATTGCTTCAATCGAAGAAGCAGGTTCGGATAATAATTCTCGGGAAGAAAAAAAATCCCAACCGATTGTTAATCAAAACAAAGAGGTCGGCAGAAATGATCCCTGTCCTTGCGGAAGCGGAAAAAAATATAAAAAATGTTGCGGAAAATAAAATTTATCCATCATTGCGAACATTAAATTAAAAAGGGAAATTTGGAGGTAGTTTCAATAAACGGGAAATTTTAAACAATAATGCAAACAAAAACAAAAAACAGTCAACAGACGATAAAAAATATTCAAACGGCTTTTTTTCTGAATATTACTTTTACCATCATAGAAATTATCGGCGGTTTACTGACGAACAGTATGGCGATTTTATCAGATGCTTTACATGACTTGGGAGATTCATTTTCCTTCGGAATGTCTTGGTGGCTGGAAAAATATTCCGACAAAAAAAGAACAGAACGATTTTCTTACGGTTACAAAAGATTTTCTCTGTTGGGAGCTTTTATTAATGCCCTTGTTTTAATAATCGGCTCCATTTTTATTCTTTGGCAAACAATACCACGATTAATTCATCCCGTTCCCATCAACACTAAGGGGATGATAGGATTGTCTTTATTGGGGATAGCAGTCAATGGCTATTCGGCTTATCGCACCAGACGAGGAGAAAGTATGAATGAAAAAATGGTTTCTTTAAACTTGCTGGAAGATGTTTTGGGATGGAGTGTCATCTTTATTGTTAGTATTGTAATGTCATTTACAGAATTGATGATATTGGATCCGATTTTGTCAATTGGAGTAATGGTCTTTATCGGATTGGGCATTATGAAAAATATGAAACAAATAGGATTACTGTTTTTACAAGCCGTACCCGGCAATATTAGTTCGAAACATTTAAAGAAGGAATTGTTGAAACTAACTCAAATAAAAGACGTACACGATATACATATCTGGTCGTTGGATGGAGAAAGGCATATTTTAAGCGCTCATATTGTTGTTGATAAAGACATTCCCAAAGAGGAATTGAGAGACTTAAGGAAACGAGTAAAAAACAGATTGATTAAATTGGGCATCGGACACTCCACTTTAGAAGTGGAATTTGCCGGAGAAAAATGTTTGGATGATAAAACTATGATTTATTAATAATCATTAGAAAACAATTCAGAGATGTGAATTGTGACAGCATTGCCAACTCTACCGATGCTATGTTAATATTAAGACATAGTTTGGGATTGGATATGACCGGAACGGGGTGGTGTGAGTAATTTTGCGGACAATATCCCGTCGGATAATGAAAGTAATCCCAGAATAAATAATCATCTTTAGAATGTAAATTAAAAAATAAAAATAAATGAATCAAGTCAACAAGTTTTTAACAGTAGTTAAATTATTCACTTTGGGAGTATCTTGTTTATTATTTACAAATTCAGTCCAAGCATATAATCCACCAATTGGAATTCCGGATCCCGGAAATACTTGGGGTGGTGGATTACATCCCATTGATACTCCATCCCCCGATGTAAATACAAAATGTCCTTTGTGGCCAAGTGAAGCAAGTACTGAGTGTTATTATATTGATAATACAAACAGCAACGCAACAGATACCGATAATCCATACGGTTATCCCGATAAACCGAGAATGACTGTTCCGGAAGATACTTATTCTGCCGGTTCATATATTGAGATTCACGGAGGACCATATAATGATACATATTTAAATATATCCTGCCTTGGGACGGAAAGTAATCCTTGCTGGCTCAGGGGAACATCAGCAGATATGCCAATTTTTCCAAAAGCGGTCATTATTAAGGATTCCTCGTACCTTATTGCAGAGTATTTGGATTTTAATGGAGGAGATAGTTCGGGAGGACTTAATATTGCCGGCAATAGCCATCATATAACTATTCGAAATTCTCAATTTAGAAACAAAACTTATGTTTCCAATAGTGCCGGCATTGGGATTAAGCCGGATTTGGGCGATTCATTGCATGATGTTGTTATTTATGGGTGTAATTTTGAAGACTTGGGCGACTGGACGGTATCGGATTCCGATCCGGATTATCATGGAATTGTACCAAGTTTGTGGGGAAGGGATAGTACTACTGAAGAGTATAATGTCTGGATATTAAATAACACTTTTTATCATCTTAGTGGCGATGGAGTGCAAGTTAATTCCGGTAATTGGGAAGAAAGCTATAAGTATTTGCACCATATTTATATTGGAAGAAATACGGCCCATGCCTTAAGGCAGTCAGGTTTTTGGAGTAAGCAAGCTAGTGATGTAATTATATCAGAAAATACTGCTTATGATTTTGAAAAACATGGAGGT
>Ga0256914_1002789_pt1 | contig 14339 bp, 10 predicted proteins | sample HulkmetaG_FD_191571 | JGI IMG/M metagenome (GOLD analysis project Ga0256914, IMG submission 191571) | Hydrothermal chimney microbial communities from Main Endeavour vent field at the Juan de Fuca Ridge, Pacific Ocean - Hulk | ecosystem: Environmental > Aquatic > Marine > Hydrothermal vents ... | reverse complement strand
GAACATCCTGAACCCTGCCTTGACGGCCCGGGCCTTCCTTTTCTTTTCCTACCCTGCCTGGATCTCGGGCGATGAGGTATGGGTGGCCGGGCTGAAGCACGGCCTGCAGGCCGTCGACGGTTTTTCCGGGGCTACCCCGCTGGCCTTGGCCGCTGCCGGAAAGATCGAACAGTTGCCGTCGGCGATGCAGATGTTCCTCGGCACCATCCCGGGATCCATCGGTGAGACCTCCACACTGGCCATCCTGCTGGGGGCCCTCTTCCTGGTTTATACCGGTATTGCCAGCTGGAAGATCATGGTCTCGGCCTTTGCGGGTGGACTGGCGATGGGGCTGATCCTCAATGCTTTTGCGGTGAATCCCTACATGGAGGTGCCGGCATGGGAGCACCTGCTGATGGGTGGTTTCGCTTTCGGGATGGTCTTCATGGCCACCGATCCCGTTACCGCTGCCCAGACCGAACGCGGCAAGTGGATCTACGGCTTCCTGACCGGTTTCATCGCCATCCTCATTCGTGTGCTCAACCCGGCCTATCCCGAGGGAGTGATGCTGGCCATCCTGCTGATGAACGTCTTCGCTCCCCTCATCGACCACTATGTGGTGGAGGCCAACATCAAACGCAGGCTGAAAAGAGCTAAAGTAACCGTCCAATAAATACCACCATGAGAGACTTCAGTAACACTTATATCTTCGTCTTTTCCACGGTGATGATCGTCATTGTGGCCGTATTGCTCTCGTCGGCGGCGATGTTGCTGCAGCCGTTGCAGAAACGCAATGTGGAACTGGAGAAGAAACAGAGCATCCTCGCCTCCATCCGTGTGGAGGCTTCCCGTAAGGAGGCCGAGAAGCTGTATGACAAATACATCACCGGGAGTTTTGTGGTGAACGCCAAAGGTGAGAGAGTGGACGGTGTGGAAGCCTTCGGCATAGACATGGCCGCAGAGATCCGCAAACCTGTCGGGGAGCGTCATCTGCCGCTTTATATCGCCACCCTTGACGATGGTTCGCACAAGGTGATCGTGCCGGTGCGAGGCAAAGGATTGTGGGGACCGGTGTACGGATATATCTCCTTCAACGACGACTATAACACCATCTACGGAGCTACCTTCGGTCATGACAAGGAAACCCCGGGCCTGGGAGCGGAGATCGCCACACGTCCTTTCCAGGAACAGTTCGTAGGGAAGCGCATCTTTGATGAGCAGGGTGATTTCGTTTCCATCCGCATCGTCAAGGGAGGGGCTGCTCCCGACGACCCGCACGGGGTGGATGCCATCTCGGGAGGGACCCTCACCAGCAAAGGTCTGGAGGCTACCATCCGCGACTGCCTGTCGGGTTATGTCGCTTATTTCAAAAAACAACAGAAACAAAAAATGACAGCCAACGATGAGTGAGAAAGAACCTCTGTTTTCGAGCAAGAACCTGAAGCTGATTACCGATCCGCTGAACACCAACAATCCCATTACGGTGCAGGTGCTGGGTATCTGTTCGGCGCTGGCCATCACCGTCAAGCTGGAGCCGGCCATAGTGATGGCTCTTTCGGTGATGGCGGTGCTGGCCGTATCGAATGTGGTGATCTCCCTGCTGCGCAAGAGCATTCCGCCGCGCATCCGCATCATCGTGCAGCTGGTGGTCATCGCCTCGATGGTGATCCTGGTCGACCAGTTCCTCAAAGCTTTTGCCTACGATGTGAGCAAGCAGCTGTCGGTGTTCGTGGGACTGATCATCACCAACTGCATCATCATGGGGCGTCTGGAGGCCTTCGCCATGGCCAACAAACCGTGGCCGTCGTTCCTCGATGCCATCGGGAACGCTTCGGGATACGGAATGATCCTCATCATCGTGGCTTTCTTCCGCGAACTCTTCGGCTCGGGCACCCTCTTTGGTTTTCCGGTGCTCGAGAAGATCGGGCTGTACAAGATCGGCTATGAGAACAACGGACTGATGATCCTGCCTCCCATGGCGCTGATCACCATCGGCATCATCATCTGGGTACAGCGCAGCCGCAACCGTCAACTCATCGAAGAAAAATAAACACCTACCGGTATGGAAAACCTTGTGAACATATTCGTCAAGTCGATCTTCATCGACAACATGATCTTTGCCTATTTCCTGGGCATGTGTTCCTACCTGGCTGTTTCGAAGACCGTGAAGACTTCGATGGGGCTGGGGCTGGCCGTCACCTTTGTGCTGACGATCACCGTGCCGGTGGATTACTTGCTGCAGAACTATCTCCTGAAGCCGGGGGCTTTGACCTGGCTGGGGCCTCAGTTCGCCGATGTCGATCTGAGCTTTCTGTCGTTCATCATGTTCATTGCCGTGATCGCGTCGATGGTGCAGCTGGTGGAGATGATCGTGGAGAAGTACACGCCGGCGCTCTACAACTCGCTGGGCATCTTCCTTCCCCTGATCGCGGTCAACTGTGCCATTCTGGGGGGGTCGCTTTTCATGCAGGAGCGTGACTATCAGTCGGTGGCCGAAGCCACCGCGTTCGGGCTGGGGTCGGGCATCGGCTGGCTGCTGGCCATCATCGGGATGGCGGCCATCCGCGAGAAGATCCGCTATTCCGAAGTGCCCAAGCCCCTGCGGGGCCTCGGCATCACCTTCATCATCACCGGCCTCATGGGCATCGCCTTCATGAGCTTTATGGGTATTAAACTTTAATTAAACTTTTCCGAAATGATCCTCTTAGCGAATACGGTCCTGGTAGTCCTGACCTCGGTCGTGGTCTTTCTTGTGGTCATCCTGTTGCTGGTGATCATCCTGTTGTATGCGCGCAAGAAACTGACGCCCCAGGGGGAGGTGACGATCACCATCAACGACGAGAAGAAGGTGAAGGTCCAGCCGGGCACCTCCTTGCTCTCGACACTGGCGGCCAACAACATTTTTCTGCCGTCGGCCTGCGGAGGACAGGGCACCTGCGGTATGTGCAAGGTACAGGTGCTTGAAGGCGGCGGCGAGATCCTGCCCACCGAGACAGGTTTCTTCACCCGCAAGGAACAGCAGCAACACTGGCGGCTGGCATGCCAGGTCAAGGTCAAGGAGGATATGTCGATCCATGTGCCCGAGGCCGTGCTGGGCGTTAAAAAGATGGAATGCGAGGTCATCTCCAACCGAAATGTGGCTACCTTCATCAAAGAGTTCAAACTTGCACTCCCCCCGGGCGAACATCTCAACTTCAAGGCCGGTGGTTACGTCCAGATCGATGTGCCGAAGATCACGGTCTACTTCAAGGATATCGATGTAGAAGAGGAATACCGCGACGAATGGGACAAGTACAAGATGTGGGATCTCAAGATGGTCAATACCGAGGAGACCTTCCGTGCCTATTCGATGGCCAACCATCCTGCCGAGGGCGACATCATCATGCTCAACGTTCGCATAGCCACTCCACCGTGGGATCCCGCCAAGGGCGCCTTCAAGAACGTCAACCCCGGTGTCTGCTCCTCCTACATCTTCTCCCGCAAGCCGGGCGACAAGGTGAAGGTCTCCGGACCTTACGGTGAGTTCTTCATCAAGGATACCGACCGTGAGATGATGTACATCGGCGGCGGGGCCGGGATGGCTCCCATGCGTTCCCATATCTTTCACCTTTTCCATACGCTCAAGACCAAGCGGAAGGTTACTTTCTGGTACGGAGCCCGCTCCAAGAGGGAGATCTTCTATGAGGAACATTTCCGCGATATCGAACGCAAGTTCGATAATTTCAAGTTTACCATTGCCCTGTCCGAGCCCAAGCCTGAGGACAACTGGACGGGCGATGTGGGTTTCATCCACCAGGTCGTCTACGACAAATATCTCAGCAAGCACGAGGAACCCGAGGAGATTGAGTACTATCTCTGTGGTCCGCCGATGATGATCGATGCTGTGCTGAAGATGCTGTACGATCTGGGTGTGCCGGATGAGATGATCGCTTACGACGACTTCGGCGGATGAGAAGGGTCATCTTTTCTGCGGCACTGCTGGCGCTGATCATCTCGGCCGTTTTCCTGCACTATCGTTACCGTCAGGTAGCCTTCCTGGCCATCGACGGCTTCACCCAGGGTACCACCTACCACATCGTGATCAAGCAGCCACTGGGGGTGCTGCTGCGGGGACGCCGCCTGGTGGAGAAGGAGGAGCTCGACTCGTTGCTGCACCGTTTCGATCTTTCCCTTTCGGGTTATTTGCCGTCCTCGGTCATCTCGCGTATCAACCGCAACGACCCGGAGGTGCGTACCGATTCTCTTTTCAATGAGTGTTTCCGTATGGCGCGGCGTATCTGGCGGGAGAGCGGCGGGGCTTTCGACATTACGGTAGGGCCTCTGGTGGATGCCTGGGGGTTTGGCCCGGAAGGTCCTCTTCCTGTGGACAGTGCCGTGATCGACTCGCTCCTGCAGTTCGTGGGTATGGAGAAGGTGCGGCTCGAGGGGAACCGTGTGGAGAAGACCGATCCCCGCGTACGGCTGGATGTCAATGCCATCGCCCAGGGCTATTCGGTGGATGTGGTGGCGGAATGGCTGAAAAGAAGGGGTGCCCGCAGCTGCCTGGTGGAGATAGGCGGCGAGGTGCGGGCATGCGGCAGCAAAGGACCGGGCGATCCGTGGAAGGTGGGTATCGACAAGCCCATCGACAACAACAACATCCCCGGCGCCCGTCTGCAGGCGGTGGTGAAGCTCCGCAACAAAGCTCTCGCCACCTCGGGCAACTACCGCAAGTTCTACATCCGTGACGGCGTCAAATATGGCCACGAGATCGATCCTCATACAGGCTATCCGGCCCGTAACCGTCTGCTGAGCGTCACGGTGGTGGCCGACAGTTGCATCCTGGCCGACGGCTATGCCACAGCCTTCATGGTGATGGGACTGGAACGCAGCAGGGATTTCGTCCTGCGACACAACAACCTCGAGGCTTTTTTCATCTTCTCCGACGAACAGGGCAACTATCGTACCCTGGCTACACCGGGATTTGAGAGGATGCTGGTCGAGCGGTGAGCATATGATGCCCGCAATGTCCGGATTCTATAGATTTGTTGCTGGCATTGGGGTATTGAACACACCCCCGGCCCCTCTCAAGAGGGAAGTCTCTCCATACAAACCTAATGCCGCCACGCAGTGGCCAATGACAGCCGAAGGCGAATTACGGACGAAGTCCTAATGATCGCTTTTTCTTTGTTCATTCTATCCCTACGGGATGTCCGGGGTAATTTATTGGCATCGTAACAGGCAATGAATTGCCTGCCTACCGTCGTTCCGTCCCTCCGGGACGTTTTGTCAATGCAACGGACCGAAGTCCCGTAGGGACTTATTGATAATAGGCAGCCACTTCAGTGGCTGTGCATCAGGGCATATCTCCCTACCCGACGCCCTGTAGGGGCAGAATGACGCTCCTGCGGAGCCAATGACAGCCCCGCACAGGGGCGAATGACGGCCGTAAGGCCAAATGACGTTCGAAGGATTTATGACAGGCCGCAGGCCGAATTTTTGAGATTGCTTCGGCGCTGGGTGCCTCGCAATGGCTCCTGCGGAGCCAATGACGCTCCGTCAGGAGTATATTGACAGCTATACCTTTACGCCGATGACCAGGATATCATCGGTTTGTTCCACGTTGCCTTTCCAGGCGGTGAAACGTTCCTCGAGGATCTTTTTCTGGTCGTTCGCAGGCAGGTGGGCGATCTCTTCAAGCCAGCTTTTGAAACGTCCGGACATCAGCTTTTTCTCTTCTTCTCCGCCCATCTGGTCGGCAAAACCGTCTGAGAAGAGGTAGAACATGTCACCGGGCCGGAGGGGGATGGTATGGTTGGTGAAGGGGCGTTCACGGTAATGGATGGCCACGGGCTGCCGGTCGGCCTTGTATTCCTGCAGACGGTCATCACGGACCAGGTAAAGAGGGTTGTATGCTCCGGCGTACTGAAGTTCTTTTCGCAAAGGGTTGTACATCACGAGCGACATGTCCATGCCGTCGCGCTGGCCGGTGGGTTCGGTCTGTCCCAGGGCGCTCTTCACTTTATTGCGTAGCCTTTCCAGGACATCGGAAGCACAGCAGATACCTCCTTCGCTGACCACTTCGTTGAGGAAAGAGATCCCCAGAATGCTCATGAAAGCTCCCGGGACCCCGTGGCCCGTACAGTCGACCGCAGCGATCATTACCTGATCATCCAGCCGTCTTACCCAGTAAAAGTCGCCGCTGACGATATCCTTGGGATGATAAAGGATGAAATGTTCGGGCAGGATTCTTTTCAGAAAGGCCTCGTCGGGCAGAAGGGCCTGCTGGATCGTCTGTGCATACTCGATGCTGGCGGTGATCAGCTTGTTCTTCCCTTCGATGTCGTTGAGCAGACGGGCGATATCGTCGCGGGATTTCTTCAGCGCCAGGTGGGTCTTGACCCGTGCCAGCATCTCGCCCATGTTGAAGGGTTTGGTGATATAGTCGGAAGCCCCCATCTCAAAGGCCTTGATGATGCTCTCACTGTCGGTGTTGGCCGTGAGGAAGATGATGGGGATCTCGCGGGTTTTCTCGTTGGTTTTCAGTACCTGGCATACCTCGTAACCGTCCATGCCCGGCATGTTGATGTCCAGGAGGATCAGGTCGGGCGGGTTGTCGCTGAAGGCCAGCTGCAGAGCTCTTTCGCCATTGAGGGCGATCATCTTGCGGTAGCCGGTGAGGGCTGCCGCCAGGATGTCGATGTTCTCGGTGGCATCATCGACGATGAGGATACGGGGTACGGATGTAGGGTCCATATCTTTCATCCTTTAAGCTTTTTCAGCAGTTCATCGGCCAGCCGGGCAGCCTCGTCAAACTCATAGGAGGTGATCTTCCCGTTCAGTGCCTTCACCTCGGTACCCCAGCTATCGTCACTGAACCATTTCTGCAGAGCTTCGGCCCGGACGGTGGCGTCGAAATTGCCCTCATGGAGCATCTCACGGAGGCCGGTGAGCAGGGAGACCAGCTCTTCCGTGTCGGCTTCGGGGTCTTTCTGTTTCTCATTTTCCTGTGGGGTTGTTTTTCCCAGGAGTTTCTCGATAGAAGCGATCACGGGTGTGAGGAGCCGGCTCAGTTCGTCCGCAACATGCGTGATGTTGAGTGTATCACCCTTTTTTAATTTGTTGTCGAGCAGGGTGCTGTAACGATGTATCTCACGGGCACCGATGTTGCCGGCCACACCTTTGAGGGTATGGACCATCCGGCGGGCTTCTTCTTTTTCGCCTTTTTGCAGCTTCTCTTTCAGTTCTGCGGGGAAATCCCGGTAGCGCAAAGAGAATTTTCGCAACAATTTGTAATAGAGGGGGAGGTTATGGTTGATGCGCTGAAGGGCTTCCTCGTAATGGATGCTCTGGAGCTGATGAAGCCGTTGCTCAAGCGCTTCCTGATCCTTTTCTGTTTCCTGATCTTTCACGTAAGAAGGAATATGGTTTCCTGGCTCCGCGATGTATTTTCCCAGAGTACGATAGAACTCATCGGGGTCGATGGGTTTGGTGAGGAAGTCGTTCATGCCTGCCCTCAGGCATTTTTCTTTTACTCCGGCAATGGCGTCGGAGGTCATGGCCAGGATGGGCAAGTCCCTGTATTCTTTCATCCGGCGTATGGCACGGGTAGCGTCGTAGCCGTCCATCACGGGCATCTGCAGATCCATGAGCACCAGGGCAAAACGGGATGGGACACCTGAGTTCTTTACCATTTTTACGGCTTCGCGGCCGTTGGTGGCGATCTCGGCACGCATCCCCGCCGCCTCGAGCATACCCACGGCCACATCCTGGTTCACCTCGTTGTCCTCCACCAGGAGGACCAGGTTCCCCCGCAGACGGCTCACCAGTTTATCCGGCAGCTCGTTCCGCTCATCGTCTCCTGGCAGGGAATCTTTGCTGCCCAGCACCTTCATGATCGCATTGAGCAGTGAGGAGTAACTCACAGGTTTGGTGAGGAAGGTGTCGATATTCAGGCTGTCATCTTGACGGACCTTCTCTTTCAGGGTATCGTCGTTGTCGTAGGCCGACATCATGATGATGGACGGTTTGGGGTCGATCTCGGGATGTGAAGCGATCTTCCTGGCCAGAGAAAAGCCGTCCAGTCCCGGCATATACCAGTCGAGGATGACGATGTGGTAGGGGTCACTTCCGGCATGGACGAGTGCTCCCAGGGCTTCCTCTCCTCCCGGGGCCGTGGTCACCTTGAGACCAAAAGAACGGAGGGTCTCTGACAGGAGGTGAAGGGTGGTCTCGTTGTCGTCGACCAGCAGGACGCGGGTGTTGCGTATCTCGCTGGTGGTGATGAGGTGTTTGCTTTTCTGTTCCTTTTCTATACCGAACCAGGCGGTGAAGTAAAAAGTGCTTCCTTTGCCTTTCTCACTTTCCACCCAAATGGTGCCGCCCATCAGTTCGGCCAGGTTCTTGCTGATGGCCAGGCCCAGTCCCGATCCGCCGTACTTGCGGGTGGTCGAGACATCTGCCTGGGAGAAGCTTTTGAACAGTTTCTTCCGTTCTTCCGGTGACAGGCCGACACCCGTGTCGCGGACACTGAAACGGATTTTGATCCTGTTGCGTTTCTCTTCCTGTTTCTCAGCACGGATGATGATCTCACCCTTTTCGGTGAATTTGATGGCGTTGTTGGTCAGGTTGATGAGGATCTGGTTCAGCCGCAAGGGGTCACCACGCAGGATATGGGGCACGTCGGGTGCGATGCTGGTGATCAGTTCCAGTCCTTTCTGCGAGGCTTTGAAGATGACGATGTTGGAAAGGTCGTTGAAGACCTTCTCGAGGTCAAAAGCCGTGATCTCGAGTTCCAGTTTGCCGGCCTCGATCTTGGAAAAGTCGAGGATGTCGTTGAGGATGCCCAACAGGGTTTTGGCGGCCGAATGGACCTTTTGGAGGTTGACCTTCTGCTGGGGTGTTAAGGAGGTATGGAGGGTGAGGTGGGTGAGGCCGATGATGGCGTTCATCGGCGTGCGTATCTCATGGCTCATCCGGGCGAGGAAATCGCTCTTGGCCCGTGTGGCTGCCTCGGCTAAGTTCTTTGCCTCCTCCAGCTCCCGTTCGATCTTCTTGATGTCGGTGATGTCGACGATCCAGGTGAAGAAGGAGCGCTGTCCTTCATGTTCGGTGGGGAAAAAGCTGGCCAGCAGGTCGATGATCCGTCCTTCCTTGTCATAGGCCTGCAGCTGATAATTGATGATCTCTTTCCTTTCGTACATCACCTTACGGAAGAGCTTGTTACGCAGCTCCTTGTTCACGAGGATCCTTTTTTCGAGCAGTCCTTCGTCAATACCGAAAAGAGCCTTGGCCCGCTCGTTGGCATAGACCACTTCCCGGTCTTCCGTGACAAAAGCAAAGACCACCATACTGCTGTCGAGGATCTGTCGCAGACGGTATCGCTCTTTCTCCACCTCTTCGCGGGCTTTTTTCTGGAGGCTGATGTCGCGGAAGGAGGCAAGATAGACCTGGCGGCTGCCGAACAGCACGGTGGTGACGTTCACATCCACGGGCAGGACGGTCTCGCCGTCGGCTTTCAGGATCTCCGACTCGAAGCGGTAGGTGCCTGTCCGGGTGATTTGTGAAAAAACTTTTTCTTTCACCTCCCTGAGAGTGCCCGTGCGGGTGATACCATAAAGGAGATGCGTCAGCGGCAGTTGCAGGAACTCTTCCTTTGTGGTGCATCCCATCATGTTCATCGCGGCTCTGTTGCAGTCGAGCACCCGCTTCTTGTCGAAAATGATGTAAGCATCCGAAGAACTTTCAAAAAGGGTTTTGAACTGCTGCAGGCTCTTACGGACCCTTTCTCCTGCCCGAGTGAAGAATTTCCAGGCAAAGAAGAAGATGATGATGGTCACCAGGAAGGTCAGGCCCAGGAAGATCATGGTGATGCGGTGGGTCACCATCACGGGATGCAGGGCCTCTCGTTCGTCGATCTCGCTGATGAGTCCGATGCCCAGTTCATCGTCCCACATCCAGACCCCCAGCACCGGGGTTCCGCGAAAATCGGGGTAAGACTTAAGACTATGTCCTGTATGGTGTTGCAATACCTCCGCAGCGGCCAGGGTGAGCGGGCGTTTCTGGTTGGCAAGGGAAAGAGAGTCGGGGAGTTTTTTGGGTTTGGGCGGCACGCGTATCTCGATATGGATGTTGTCACGCGTACGCTTGCTGGCCGAGTCAAGCAGGACCTTCTGGCTCTTGTAATCGCTCTTGGTGATCATGTAACCGGTCTGGTCGATGTAGTAGGTTTCCACACTGGGAGCGAAACGGGCCGTGTTGGCGATGAGGGAGAACTCGCCGAAAGGATCCTTGGTGATCACCAGGGAGCCGATCACGTTCCCCTCTTCTCCGCGAACAGGTACGGCGATACCCATGATGGGCATGTTCGCCAGTCTGTCTCCCAGTTCTTTGGGCAGGTCGCTGACGGTATAGTTCACGGGTGGAAGGAACTGTTTCTCCCCCCGGTATATCTTCCGAAACCGGTCTGGGTAAAGATCGTAGAGATAGGCTTTCCTGCCCAACCGGTTCTTGTAGTAGGAGAAGAGCACTGTACCTGTGGTGTCGAGGATCGTGATCCCGAGGATGTCGTAAGCATCCATTCTTTTCTTGAAATATACCTGTAGCTCTTTCTGGACGGGAGAGTTGACCAGTGCTGCGCTGTCACCAGCCTGGGACAGCAGCTTCTTGGTGCGTTTGATGAGGTTGGTGTTGGAAGCCCAAAGCGTGGCATGGCTGTACTGGCGTTTCAGCCAGACTTCCTTGAGCAGCTTGTGGTTCGAATGAAGGACGTTCTCGAGGGAGGTGATGGTGTTGCGGCGGATCTCCGATTCGAAACGCCGGGCTATGATCCCTGCGAAAAAAAGGATCAGCAGGAAAAAACCGATGAGCAGGATCAGAAAGATGATCCGTACCTTCCGCAGCGGCAGGTCGCTCTCCTCTTCCTTGCGGAACATCCTGAAAAAAGCGTCGAATGGTTTCATGGGGAAGAGTAACGCCAGGCAGGAACAACAAAATGATCAGAGGAAGTTATGTGGTGTGGTGTGAGCATCGGATGGGATGATGAAAAGAAAAAAGGAGAGGGTTATTTCAGTCCTCCCTTGTAAAGACTGCAGTTGACACACCCTGCAAAATCCGAAGTTTTTCCTTTGCTGATCAGGGCCTCTTCGGTCCGAGGACAACGGATCCCTATCTTCTTCATCTGCGGGTTCTTGCCGATCTCGGTCACCGGAAAGGTGGCTTTCCTCGAGAAAAGGAGACGGAACGACATCGCCAGCATCGAGATACCTACGATAGTCGTTGATAATAGGATCAGCTTCAGGAACATTCGTTAACAAGATATAATCATATTCACAAATATAAGAAAATAATTGAACATTACCTGTGCCTGGCAGGAGAGCGGGTTCTATTTTTTTCGTGTACTCTCCTTGGCCAGCAGCCGTTGCAGGTTGTCTTCGAAATAGAGCGGGAAGAAAAAAGGGTTGAAACGGGGGTTGCTGTGACCGGTGAGGGTATGGTGGTCAAAATAGCCTCGGATGAACTCTTCGGGAAGGATGTAGACAGGATTGTCTTCGCGGGTATACGTGGGACGTGTTTTGCTGAGGGCCTCCGAAAAATGATAGCTGGTATGGCGCAGCCGCCGGCTGAAATCCTCCACCAGGCGGCTGTCGATCTGGATCACCACTGTGTAGTCGCCGTAAAACCGGCGGATCATCCTGAAGTAATTGAGTTCTATAAGATCGGTTCCGGAGACATGGTCGGAGGTGTGGAGGAGATGGTTCTCGAACACCAGCCCTTCCCGGAGGATCCGGCGGGCCCGTTCTTCGGTATCGGTATTGTGTAGAAAAGTGAAAAGCCGGTCGCTTCCGCCAATGAAATCCCGGAAGTGACGGATACCTTCCGAGATGTTGCCGGTATTGTTTGTTGTCTTTTTCCCACTCTGATCACCCATATGGGCCAAATTAAACCATTCGGGTCAGATATGCAATACGAGGAGGGGGAGAGAATAATTTTTCTATTGAAGAATTTGGGTTTATTTTTGTTGTCGTTGCAACAAAACGGAAGCGATATGGCAAAACGATACGATCTTTTGGTCATCGGCAGTGGTCCTGGGGGTTATGTGGCTGCCATTCGTGCTGCCCAGCTGGGCATGCAGGTAGGTGTGGTGGAGATGGCCGAGGTGGGCGGGGTGTGCCTCAACTGGGGCTGTATCCCCACCAAGGCCTTGCTCAAGAGTGCCCAGGTGTATGACTATTTGCGGCATGCTGCCGACTATGGTGTGAAGGTGGAAGGGGAGGCGAAACCCGATCTTCCGGCGATGGTGGCCCGAAGCCGCCAGGTGGCTGCCGGCATGAGCAAGGGGATCCAGTTCCTCTTCCGCAAGAACAAGATCGATACCCTGGCAGGGCGGGGACGTCTGGTGAGCCAGGGGGTCGTGGAGGTGAGCGACGGCGAGGGGGCCGGCACCTACGAAGCTCCTCACATCATTCTGGCTACCGGCGCTCGGGCAAGGGAACTGCCCCACCTGAAGATCGACGGCAAGAAGATCATCGGCTACCGGAAAGCCATGACCCTGGAGAAACAGCCCGCCTCGATGGTGGTGGTGGGCTCCGGCGCCATAGGCAGTGAGTTCGCCGCTTTCTACAATGCCATCGGTACACGCGTGACCCTGGTGGAGTTCCTACCCCGCGTGGTGCCCCTCGAGGATGAGGAGGTGTCGAAGCAGCTGGAACGGTCGTTCAAGAAAGCCGGTATCAAGGTGATGACCTCCTCGTCGGTGGAGAGTGTCGACACTTCGGGCAAGATGTGCAAGGTGCTGATCAAAACGAAAAAAGGGATGGTCGGGGAAGAGGCCGAGGTGGTGCTCTCGGCCGTGGGGGTGACCCCCAACCTGGAGAACCTCGGGCTGGAAGAGCTGGGGGTGCAGACAGAGAACGGCAAGATCAAGGTGGATCCCTGGTACCGGACCAACATCCCCGGCCTCTATGCTATTGGCGACATCGTGCCGGGCCCGGCCCTGGCCCATGCCGCCTCGGCCGAGGGGATCACCTGCGTGGAGAAGATTGCCGGCCTCGACCCCCGGCCGGTCGACTATCACAACATCCCCTCCGCCGTCTATACCTCGCCGGAGATCGCTTCGGTAGGCTATACCGAACAGCAGGCCAAAGAGGCCGGCTACGAGGTGAAAGTGGGGAAGTTCCCCTTCACGGCCTCGGGCAGGGCCAGTGCCGCCGGCAAGAAAGAGGGTTTCGTGAAACTCATCTTCGATGCAAAATACGGGGAGCTGCTGGGGGCCCATATGATAGGGGAGAACGTCACCGAAATGATCGCCGAGATCGTCGTGGCACGCAAGCTCGAAACCACTGGCCACGAACTGATCAAGGCGGTGCATCCCCATCCCACCATGTCGGAAGCCATCATGGAAGCTGCGGCTGCAGCCTATGGCGAGGTGATCCATTTGTAAAGAAAATCTTACAGTAAACTCCATGAAAGATGTCCCGGGGCATCCCGGAACACTGAACCTTATCTGAACAGAAATCATCATGAAGATCATTCACAGCGGCGCGAGATATTCGGCCATCGTCGGTATCGGCGAAGAACTGAAGAAAAGAATGCAGGAGACGGGAGAAGAGTATCTCCTGCTGAACCGGGGTGTCAATGCGGTGGTGCCCATCGACCTGACGGAGGTGGTCAGGAACATCGACTTCAACAGTCCGGCCATCCAGGTTTACCCGCCCAATGCGGGTGCACCCAACCTCAAGGAGGCGATCGACCGGGTCTATTTCCACGGCAAGGCCGATACGGGGCTGATCACCATCACAGGAGGATCGATGAGTGCCCTTGATCAGATCTTCACCATGCTGGATGTGGAGAAGGTGATGCTTCCCTCCTTCTACTGGGGGGCTTATGCCAACGTATGCCGTATCCGGGGCAGGGATTTCGATGTGTATCATACGCTTGAGGAACTGGAGGAGCGACAGGAGGAGCTGAAGGATTCGCTGGTGGTGATCTGCGATCCCAACAACCCGGTGGGCAACAAACTCTCCGACAAGGATGTGTTGCAGGTGATCCGTACCCTCAGCGAACAGGGCATCACGGTCGTATACGACAGCCCCTACCGCCGGGTCTTTTACGATGAAGATGATGAGATGTATGTCCGGCTCATGGACATGAAGGACGTGCTGATCGTGGAGAGCTTCAGCAAATGTGTGGGACTCAGCGGACAGCGTATCGGGTTCATCTGGTCGAACGACCCGGATTTCATCAGGGAGTTCAATCTGCGTATCCTGTATGTCCACAACGGGGTCAACGGCTTTGCCCAGCAGCTGGTATACCAGTTGCTTACCTCCCCCGAAGGAAAGAAAGCGGTGAAAGTTTTCAGGGAAAAAACCCGTGAGGATATC
>Ga0256914_1002788_pt1 | contig 14342 bp, 15 predicted proteins | sample HulkmetaG_FD_191571 | JGI IMG/M metagenome (GOLD analysis project Ga0256914, IMG submission 191571) | Hydrothermal chimney microbial communities from Main Endeavour vent field at the Juan de Fuca Ridge, Pacific Ocean - Hulk | ecosystem: Environmental > Aquatic > Marine > Hydrothermal vents ... | reverse complement strand
CCAAAATAGTTATAAATTCCAAGTGAACTCCTTAATCAAAGTAACATTAGAGTAACAATCATCCTCTACAATTACAGCATAAATAAAATTTTAACGGAGAAAAACAGTGAGAAATTATATAAAACTTGGAATGTTATCTTTGGCAACTTCAGCTCTTTTGGTCGGGTGTGGTAGTAGTGATTCATCAAACAATAGTAGTACATCTGAAAATCTTGAAACAGGTTATTTTATTGATGCACCTGTAAAAGGATTAGAGTATCAAACAGAATCAGGATATAAAGGTACCACTGATGAATATGGTAGATTTAAATATAAGAGTGGTGAAAAAGTAAACTTCAAAATTGGTAAACTTTCCCTTGGAGAAGCAACACCAGATCAAGAAGGATTAGTAACACCTGAATCTATTGCACAAAATGATGCAGATTTTAAAATTCAATTATTGAGAATATTACAAGCACTAGATAGTGATAGTAACCCTAGTAATGGGATTACTATCTCTTCTGATATTATAGATGCTCTAAGTAATATTTCTCAAGAGATAACAATTTTAGAACTAAAGGACGATAGTGCGATTTTAAAAGTAGATTCTCATCTTGCAGAGATACTCGATAAAGATTATGATGGGCATATTGATGTTGACGAGGAAAAAGCAGAAGATCACTTTCAAGAGAGTATAGCAAAGTGGAAAAGCGGAAATAAACCAGATAGCCAAAGTTTAGCTCAAGAACATGGTAATGGAAATAATAACTCCTCTTATCAAGGGCAAGGAAATGGAAATGGAAATGCTCAAGGAACGGGACATACAGATGCACAACACTCTAATGCAGGGGCATTTGATGTTAGCCAATATCCGACATCAACACTCACACAAGATGTAAAAGATGCTTTAGCTTACATGGGCAATGAAGAGAGGTTGGCGTATGATGTTTATATGAATCTATATAACTATCACTTAGAAAATGGTAATGAAATAAGACAATTTACAAATATAGCAACTAGATCTGAAATAAAACATGTAGAAATTGTTCAAGATTTAGTTAGAAAATATAATCTTAATCCAGAAGATACAACAAATGTTGAAAATCCTGTTGCTACCAAAGATATAGCATTTGAAGATATGCCTATGGGTAAATATGATGTAGCCTCTATTCAAGAACTATATGACATGCTTTATGCTAAAGGTATTCAATCTACACAAGATGCTCTAGAAGTTGGATGTATGGTAGAAGTTACTGATGTAAATGATCTTGATAGGTGGATCCTAAAAGCTCAAGAGGCAAATGCTCAAGATGTACTTGATGGATTTCAAATCTTAATTGAAGGAAGCTATAACCACTATTGGGCTTTTGATAAAGGTCTCAAAAACATGGGCGTAACTGAAGGTTGTGGTGTTCTTGGTGCAGACTATGCAAAAACCATTCAAGAGTATCCATCTTCTCATTAGACTAACTAAAAAACTTAAAGGCTATACTCTTGTATAGCCTCATGTACCAAACCATTAAGTAACTTGCCTGAAAAACCGATTTTAAAATAACTGCTAAGGCAATAATAACTTCATAATATAATCAAGTTATTGTTGCCTTAGTACTTAATTATTATCAGGAGAATCAAAATGGATATAGGAATTATTGGAGCTGGAAATGTAGGGATTGGAATAGCAGATGCTTTAGCTTATCTTGGAATTGGTAAAAAAGTTACAATTTTTAACCGCAATATAGATAAAGCTTTGGGTGAAATTTGGGATTTAAATGATTCTATACCTCTATTAAATAGTGATATGGAACTCTTTGCAACAGACAACTATAATGATTTAACAAAGTGTGATGTTATAGTTATAACTGTAGGAGCAAAACAGAGACCTGAACAATCAAGAATTGAACTTTTAGAAGAAAACCTCAAAATAACAAAAGAAATCATAGAAAATATTGATAAAGTCAACTTAGATGCATACATAATAGTTGTAACAAATCCTGTAGATATTTTAACAAGATTGGCTATAGAAATTTCTCAAAGAGACAAATCTAAAATCTTTGGAAGTGGAACTGTCCTTGATAGTATAAGACTTAAAGAGGCAATAGGTGAAAAATTAAATATAAATAGAAAAAATATTCATGCCTATATTATAGGAGAACATGGCGATAGTGAATTTCCTTTATGGTCTGCTTGTCATATAGGTCCTCTAAAATTAGAAGATTTCAATATAGAAAATTTGGAAGAGTTCAAAAAGGAGACAGCACTAAAAGTAAAAAATAGAGCATACAGTATAATAGAGAAAAAGGCTTCTACAAGACAAGCTATAGGAGTAAGTGTTGCAAATATTATAAAAGCTATTGCATTGGATGAAAAAAAGATTTTTACACTATCTACAAATATAGGAGAGCTATGTAAATGTATTAAAAAAGATGTTTGCCTATCAATCCCCTGTGTCCTTGGGAAAAATGGAATTGAAAAGAAACTTTTAATGAACTGCGAAGAAGATGAATTTGAATTACTCAAGCAGAGTGCTATGAAATTGGATAATATTTATAATTTATAAGATCTTTAAACTTGTTCCAAGTTTGTAAATTTGGAACAAGAAAAAATTAGAGTCCAAAAAAGTTTTTGATATACCCTCTCTCAGACTCATTTTGTAAAATTAATGTTTTTAGGGTTTTATTATTGTCATCTAAAATAGATAGATCATCTCCCTCTAATTTAAGATGTGATTTGCCCCACTGTTTTTCTAACTGATCAAATCTATGCATTACTTGACTTGATGGTGGTTTTTCAACTTTATCATTTTTTGTACTTGTGATGCTAAGACCTGTAAATCTTTTCTCTAGCCTATAAGGTATAAACTCTTTCAACTCATTATAAACTCTTGCATTTCTGCTCTCTGGTTTTGCTTCTTGATAAGCATTATAGAAAAAGAACAACATTCCTAACGCTAAGGCAATTGGCAATATAACTTTTAACATTTTAACTCCTTATAAATTCAATAAATCAAAAAGATTTAGTTTAAAATGTTCCCAAGTGAGAACTTTATGACCACCATTCTCTTTCATGAAGTTTTGAGCATCTTTTTCATATTGAAATGGAACTAAATCATCACCTTTTGGACTCATAAGGCGAGAGCCATAAACATAAAATGCTTTTTTGGCATCAATAACTCTTAAAGTACCATAATCTTGAACTCTAAGTACTTTAATATTCTCTTTACTTCTTTTATCTTTTGGTCTTTGAAGTCCTAAATCATGCCATTTATCATTTTTATAATAAAAAAGCATCATACATTTTACAGATGCAAAATGAAGTTTTTTACCATTGATAAGCTCTATTTCACTCATCCATCTAGGGTATTTATATGGCTTCATACCACATATTAGGTCTGTCTCATTTTTATCAGCTACAATTCCATCTGCATGGATAGCCATCGAAAATGAAATACTCATTAAAACTGCTAAAATTAGTTTTATCATAATAGATCTCTCTTTTTAAATAATTTATATCCCAAAATAGAAAATAGCGTTCCTAATAATACAGGATAAACAATAGAAAATAACATAAACATATTTTTACCAAAAATATCCAAAATATAGTAGGCAGTCGGTCCAATAACTGTAAGCTCTGGATCAAATAGCGAAATTGCACCAATTCTAAATGTTTCTAGTGGATTTGCTAATGCACTAAATATAATGACCTGTTCATCAACATTACTCTGCATCATAACACCAATAAGTACAATATCAATAAATGCCAAAAGAAGAATCCATACAAAAAATGCCGTACCCAAAGCAATATCTTGAGATTTAACTAGAGTAGAGATAAAAAAAGCAATACCCAAAAATACCCAAGTCAAAGCAAATAGAAGTGCAGAATATAATATCAACATCTCCCATGGCACAGCTGCACCTTTTACTATTCCCCAGATCACACCAATAATCATTGCCACAAATACAGGAAAAAATACTGTTACAAAACGCCCCAATAATTTACCCCAATAATAACTTTTTAGTGATACGGGAAATGAAAGCATATACTCCAAAACATGACTCTCTCTATCTCCTGCTATTGATCTTACTGTTGTAATCAAAATAAATATTGGAAGAATTACAATTGTCACTTGAATATATACCAAAAGCAACCGACTAAGACCTGAAAAGCCCATAACAACCGATTGAGTAACACCTGTAAGAAAAAATAGTGCTATAAGTCCACCAAAAACAAGACTATAAATATAAAACCACTTTGCACGAATAGACTCTTTAATATCAAGTCTTGCAACTAACCACAATGTATTCATTTACCTATACCTTTTTTTCTAGCCTCTAAAGCAATAGACCTTTTTACCATCTCATCATAATCTATAATCTCTTCATTCTTTGGTTCAGTTCCAGCTTTGTAAGCTGAAAAACCAAATGCCATTGGAGTAATACTTACTGTACTCCATTTAGCTTCTCGTGCATTTATCCACTCACCAGTTTTGACATCCATCACCCAAACAACAGCTTTATCAGCCCACTCTATTTCATCCTCTTCAAACCAAAGAACAAGACAGCCAATATCATCAAAATAGTAGGTTCGTCCTGTAATTGGATTGGTTGTTTGTGCGGCATATTGTCTCTCACTTACAACCATTTTACAACGAATGCACATATCTCTGTCCCAATGAACATCATGAGCACCTAAATCAACTTTTTTTTCACAACCCAAAAAAGAGAAAAATGTTAGAATAATAAGTAGAGATTTATAGTTTTTCATCACTCACTACTTTCCCTAAATCCATATAAACCACACGATTAACTAGATGTTCTATCTCATCCAAACGGTGAGTAATAAAAAGTAAAATTTTATCCTCTTTAACACTCTCCAAAAGCTTATAAAAACTATCTCTTCCTTTTGGATCAAGATTTGCTGTTGGTTCATCAAAAATTAAAATTTCACTATTTTTAGAGACTGCAATTGCAATAAGAAGTTTTTGTTTCATTCCGCCAGAGAGTTTAAAAAAAGATTTACTCATCTGATTTTCAATATCAAGCCCCATTTTATGTGCATTATCAACAATAGATGATACTGTACACCTACTACTTTTTGAGACATATTCAATTAACTCTTTGCAACTAAGTTTAATTGGAGGCGGAAGTTGTGGAATAAAACCTATATTTTGAACAACATCTACCCTATCAACAATAGGGTCAAAACCATTGACCCTAATTTGCCCACTATTTACATGATAATATCCAAGAATTGCTCTTACAAGTGTAGTTTTACCCGCACCATTTGGTCCCATAATAGCAACTCTATCACCTTTATCAAAAAAGATACTCACATCATCAAGTGATTTATCTTTATGAAACTTTTTTGTTATATTTTTTACTTCAATCATAGTAAATCTGTCAACCTAAAATTATATCCAAGTGCATCAGAGTGACATACATCAATACATCTTCCACACATAGTACAATCACCACTTAACACATGCTCTGTTTTTATCCCTTTTTCAGCTCTTCCCTTAGCATATTTGGCTTTTGTAAGTTCCAAAATATGTGGTTCAGGACAAACACCACTACATGCCATGCAGTGATCACAATTATCATTCCATTGTATCTTTGTAGCAGATGCCCAACCAAGAGCAGCATAAGTTGTCCCAACAGGGCAGATATAAGTACACCAAGCCCTCGAAGAGACAAATACATCAAATAAAAATACTACAAGAACCCAAATTAGAGCTACACTCCAACCATATACAATAGCACGGCTCATAATTCCTACAACACTAATACTCTCAAAAATAATATATCCACTAATAGCAGCCAAAACCAGAAAAAGAGCCCAAAAAACATATTTGATCTTATTACTATATAGTTTGCTATAGGGTCTTACATTAATTATTTTTTTATCAATTAACTTACGATGTAAACACTCTGCAATATCAGCCAATATACTATAAGGACATACCCACCCACAGTAGGTTCGTCCACCAATAAGTAGATAAACAATTACAATTGTTGCTGTTCCAATAATCATATTGATACCAAGCTCATGATGCACCATAAAAACTTCAAGCGAGGTATAAGGGTCAATCATATGAAACCCTAAAAACCTTGAAGCATTTAGAGTTCCTTCAAGAAATTGAATATCAAGAAAAAATGATAAAAAGAAAAAGAGATGAATTGAGATCACCGAAAACCACTTCCAAAAACGCCAACTTGGTCTTATTTTACCATCTGCATTTTTAATAAAAAATGTCTTTCTAAGTGGAGTCTTAACTAACTCTTTTCGACCTAAATTATATTTATCTATAAACATGATAATTTCCTATTTTTCTAATGCTTTAGCTCTCTCTTCAAACTCTGCAATCTCTTTTGCCAATGTATCTAAATCTTCATCACTTAAATTTTGTAACAATCCATACATAACATAATTTTTCTTCTCTCCACTTTTGAAAGCAGTAAGCATTGTAGAAATTTTCTCATAAGTATGACCAATAAGTTTAGGACCAATTCCACCCTCTCCATTATATCCATGACAAGAAGCACACTTACTTTTATAGAGTTGGCTAACTTTAAATCCACCAATATTTCCAGCTTTTTCACGAAGTGCTTTAAGCTTATCATTTGCTTCATTTTTCTTATCTTCCAACAAAGCTGAAGAGCTATCTATTTGAGTTATTGGTGCTGAAGTCAAAGTACCAGAATTTGCACTCTTTTTACCAAGCTCTACCAAAAGATCAGATTTTCTAAAAATCTCATTGACCTTTCCTACTGCATCTGTCTCTTTATCAACACTAATCAAATACCAAACTGTACCTAGTGTTACCACCAATGCCAATAGTGCTAAAATATGTCTTATCATTTGTTCTTCTCCTTTAATGCTCTTATCTCTTTATTAAATTGTGCCACCTCATCTGCGAGTGATTTTAACTTCTCTTCGCTCATGTTATTTACTAATTCATACATCAATATATTTTTACTTGGATCACTTCGATATTTAAGCATTTGAGAATAGATATAATCTCCATCTTTTTCTAAAAGAGAAGGTCCAATAACACCATTTGCATAATCATCATGACAAGCTGAACACTTCACCATAAAATCATGACTGAGTGCATTTTTTAGTAAATCAATTCTTATATATTGATATGGCGTTGCAGGGGTATGATCCCTCTCTACAACTGCGACTTTACCATCAACCACTTTATTCTTAACACGCTTTTGTGCATCTACTCTTGTAAAGGTTTCATCACTTGAAGAGTCACTATTATCTTTCTCATCATAAGCATAGTAGAAACCTTTTTTATCTTTTTTCAGCTCATCTTCATGTTTATCTTCAACCTCTTCTACCCTCTTTTGCCCCTGAGTAACTTTTATCTCAGAAACATCAACATTAGATACGACAGACTCCTTCTCTTTTGGTTTATCATCCCCACAACCAATCAAAAGAGCTGCTACAAAAATAGCATAAACTATTTTTCTCATCCCTTACCCCTTTTTATAATATTCATCATATTTTACTCTTGGCTTAATTGCCAATACAGATGTAGGACATACCTCTACACAAACCCCACACCCTACACATGCTTCCAAAATTTCTGGTTTTTTACCACCACTTTTTTCATCAGCTATCATTATAATTGCCTCACTAGCATTTGGCAATGGACACATATCAGCACATAGAGTACAAGCTTTCCCCTCAAATGTATCTAGTTTTTGAAGAACCTTCTCTTCAAGCTCTCTCTTATCTGACTTATCTGAAAACTCCTCCAATTTATAGTTATGTGCTTCACTAAATGTTAAAGTTTTTGTATGATCATAAATTCTATTAATCATATCTTTTGTAACAGTTTTGTTTTCAAGAGCTATACAAGCGTTCATTCTTGGAGTAATTGCAATTCCCATCTCTACTTTTTTGACATCTTCAACATGATGATCAAGTGCCCCACTAGGACAAGCCAAAACACAAGGAAGAAGAGGACACAAATAACAACCTCTTCTAAAAGGATCAATATGTGGAGTTCCTACACCATTCCCCTCATCTACATCTGCTAAAATGATAGAATCATAAGGGCATACTTGCAAACATTGCCCACACTTAATACAAAGTGACATAAAATCATCTTCATTTACCGCAGCGGGTGGACGAAGCAGAGGCTTATTATCAGCTTCAAGATACATAGCACCTCCTAATCCAGCAGCTACAACTCCACCAAGTATTCCTAATGCAGAGAGTTGTTTTATAAAATCTCTTCTACTATTTTGTTTACTCATCTTTTTATCCTTGGATTATTATCACTAAGTTGCAAAACTGGCTCAGAAAATGGTGCTAGTTTTGCCAAAAAATCTATAATAGCTATCACAGGAGAGCCATAAAAAAATTTTACACTTGGATTATAGAGCCACATCTTATCAGCATAAGCATATGCTTGATAGGGCGTATCTCCTATACCATCTTTATTTCTATCAAATCCCTCATAATCATCCCAATAATTTCCATCCCAAACATTTTTGGAAATTTTAGTCTTTTTAGAATCATTAACAACATTTTCCATATTTCCAACAAAATTATTATTTTTAATATCATTATTAAGACTAATTGCATGAAAATGAAGACCTTCTGCGTTATAGAGTATATTATTATCTTCAATCAAATTTCTCATACCATACTCAAATGGAGACCAATCAATATAAAACCCTTGGGCACAATAGATCACTGTATTATTTTTGATTGTAAAATTAGATGCCTCTTTTAGTCCAATACCCATACCAGTAGCACCTAATGAATTTTTGATAATATTCCCAGTAGCTACAGTATCTCTACTATACATAAAAAATATTCCTACAGAATTATGCTCATAAGTATTATTCCTCACAATATTAGCACCTGTGTACATAAAATGTAAAGAGTACCTACCATGCTCTCCAAAATTTTCTTCAATTATATTACCATGACTGTACCAAACAACCATATCACGGGTATAATATAAGTGGTTTTTTTTGATAAGATTATCATTGCTATACCACAATCTCAAACCATCTCCACGAAGCCCCAAATCAAAATCTTTAGACTTTATGCGATTACCCACAATTTTGGAATTAGTAACATTTTGCATATCAATACCAAAAAGACAATCATCTATATCACAATCAATAACCTCTACATATTTTACTTCAGCTATAGTAATAGCTGCATCTAAATTCTGATGCATCTCTCCACTGTGACGAATTTTAAGATTTTTGATAGTTACAAATGAACTTTTGATTCTAATAACCGTACTCTTACCACTTCCATATATAGTAGAACCCTCTTTGTGACCAATAATAGTCAGAGGTTTATTGATCTCAATATCACCTTTATATATCCCTTTTGGGAGATTAATAATAGAATTTGGACTTGCTTTGTCAATAACATCCTGTAAAATATTATTTGCACTTAAAATATTAAAACAGAGTGCTAAAATTATGACAAAACGCATATTTGCTCCTAATGCTCTATCTTATAAGCTTTTGCACGAGATAAAATTGCCAAAAGAGAAAAAAGACTAATTGCAACTAACAACCAAAATCCCGTTGTAGGATATGAGTGAGTAACAAACTGAGCTACCTTTCCATCTCCAAAAACTGTTGGCATAAAAGGTTTAATCTTAAATGCACCATAATCATGCATATTATGTCCAAACCAATATAACCAATAAGAGTATAGCCCTATAAATATTATAGGCAATGCCGCTGGAATAGCCATAAACAGTGAAAAGAACTTTGCATCATATACAATAAATAGAAACATTAAAAATGCGGTAATAACCAAGGCATAAGGAGCCAAAAGTCTCTCATAAGGTCCACCCCTCTCCATAGGATCCATTCCAATGTAGTGATTAATTGTATTCATTTCATGAACTTCACCACTAAATCCATCAAAATGGAAAAATACAGGAATTCCCTCAGGAAAAGCCTCTTTTGGATAGTTTGGAGCTTCAAGTGAAACTGACCAAATAGGAGTAGAAGCCATACCGAGTTCAGCAGCTTCATCAATCATCTTTTGAAGATCACCTTTTGCCTCTTTTGGCGTAGCATTACTAAAATATCTATCTTTATTGTAAAAGTTCCATAATGAAAAAGTTGCACTTGAGAGAGTATCCTCTTTCCCCTGCTCTATCTTCTCTATCGCACCATGAAAACCAACAGTTGGTATCACAAAACCATACAAAAATATACCTAAAGCAATAATCGCAAAAATTTTTGATTTTACCATGGATGAATTCATATCTATTTTCCCCCTAAAAAATTTAGCTTAGATCATTTGAAAAAATATTCAAATCATATAAGACAAATTTACTCTGAAATAGTATCATATATCTATTTTAAAACATTTGATATGAGTCAATAATAAGAAGTAAAAACACAAGAGGGGAGAGTCCCTCTTGCATTAAGAAATCTAAAATAGATTTGCGTTTTCATCAACCCATTTGAAGTATTCAATAATATTTTTAATCTCTTCATCCTTCATACCTTGATTAGGCATTTTAAGATTAAAGAAACCAATCATTGATTTTACATATGGCTCTTCAAATTTACTTTGAGGATCTTTAATGAAATTAGCAACCCACTTCTCTCCATTTTCGTGACGAGAAAGGACACCTGTAAGATCTGGTCCAGAACTTACCTTACCAACAACATGACAACCAGAACATCCACCTTCATGGAATGCTGCTTCACCAGCTTCTGCTGCAGGAGATTGTTTAGTAGCAATTTTTTTAGTTAATAAATCTTTTGCTCTAATTCCAACATCCGCAGTTTTTACCATATATTGCCAAATCATATTCTCAAATAGAATCGCTTTTTCAGTATCACCAGCTTTCATAGCTTCATCTGAAAGTTTTTTCTGCTCAGGAATTTTACCATATTGATCAAGTGCATCTGTTGCAAGAGCTGCAACTGTTGGATATTTATCAAAATGGTTATCTTTCAAGAACTTAACAACACTTTGGATAACTGCATCTGTCGCTGTATTTGTAGCTACGGTCGCATCATACTCTTTTTTAAGAGATTCAGGACTCATTGTTGCCATTTTAAGCTTTTTAGCAGATGTATACTTTTTGTTTGGATCTTTAACAAGCATATAACCCATCATCTCTAAGTGAAGAGCTGAACAAAACTCTGTACAGTAATATGGGAATACACCCTCTAAATCAGCTGTAAAGTGAACACTAGAAGTCTCACCTGGTTCAAGAGATGCATGAATATCATGATGATCTACTGTAAATCCATGAGTCTCATCTTCTGCTCTTTCAAGGTTTGTCAAGTGAATTGTCACTTTATCACCTTTATTTACAGTGAAATGTTCAGGATTAATATGAGATCTTACCAATGTAGCAAATACTGTTACATTATTACCATTTCTTTCAACTCTCTCTTCTCCTGCAAGTGTTTTACCTGGGTGTTGTTTACCTGTTTTAGAATCTGTACCCATTTTATAACGAACTGCTGGATGAAGTTTACTAGCTCTAATTGCAACAGCTTGATGTGGCTCTCCAAGAGGGAAAGGCATATCATAAAGAAGTTGCATCTTTTTACCTTTAATATCAATCAATTGATGATTTTGAGGATGAAGAGGTCCAACATTTGTAAACCTATCAATTGCCAATTTATTAAGTGCAATGATAAAATCCCCTTGAGGATCAGCCGATTTTCCTTCCATACCACAAAGGTGACCAATGTTGTAGTGAACATTTACTTTATCTAAAACTTTTAGATCTTTATAGTTCCATTTTACAACTTGTGAATCAACATATAGTGAAGTATAGATCTCACCATCAACATTTGAGTATTGATTATGTAGTGGCCCCAAGCCTAGCTCCACTTGACCGTGAAGTGCTTTTTTCATATCAAGAACAGGGATACCATACGGATCTTTACCCGCATAATCTTTGTTTTTGATCAAGTTACTAATCTTGTCCCAGCTATAAACTGACGCATGAGTATCAAGTTTTCCACAAACAACAATATATTTACCATCTGGAGAAACATCAACACCATGTGGAGATTTTGGCTCTGGAATTAAAAATAGTGCATCATTTGCAACAGCAACACTCATAGGAATTACTCTATGGTCATTGATAATTTTTACATTTTTTGGATCTTCAGCAAGTTTAGATAATTTTTTCCAATTATAAACATGAAGATAATCTGTATCATAACGACTCATACCAGCTTCAAAAGGAGGAAGACCTTTCTCAATACCACCTGTATACATCTCAGAGTTAAATGAGTTTGTAAATCCCCAACCATCACAAGCAGCTTTACCTGCATCTGTAAGATCTTGCATGTATGGAGGAAGCTCTAGTGAAAAAGAGTTTTTCTCTTCAATTTTTCCAATATCTTTGTTAAATTTCCAAAATGTCACACCACCACGATAAGTCTCTTTGTACTCTTCAATTGGATGATAGTTATTGTCAAATGGAGCTGCATATTGAGTAGCTTCCAAGATATAATCTGTATTTGGTGTTACAAATGCACCACCATGCTCAGATTTGAAGATTGGATTTACAACAATTTGCTTTGTCTCAAAATCATGAAGATCAATAACTGCAATTCTAGGATTTGCTTTGTCATTGATAAATAGATATTTACCATCATATTTACCATCTACTTCTGAAAGTGCTGGATGGTGAGTATCACCCCAATTTATCTCTCTACCTCTAATGTTACCTTGTCTAAGAATCTTAGTACTGTCAACATCATATCCATAACCTTGCCAAGGCTCTGGAGTAAATACAGCAATATACTTCAATAAACGCATTGAAGGGACACCATACGCAATCACCTGCCCTGATTGACCACCCGAACTAAACACAACATACTTATCATGCATACCCGTTGGTGTATAGGTCTTAGCAGCGGCTAAAAGATCGGTTTGACTAAGCCCTCTCTCTTTCATCACTTTCTCAAGTGCTGATTCAGCCGAAGCTATTGTTACACTTACTGCTAAACCAAGTGCAACTGCTGTTAGTTTGCTTACTAACGACTTCATATATATACCTCCTTAATAAAATAAAATCCTGCGTCTTGATTATACCATGCAGAATATAGGAAATAGATTGACATAAATCAAATATAGATAAGTAATAGTTAGAAGAAGCTTTATAAAATCTTATAGTTTTTTAATATTTTGAAAATAATCTTTTGCTTTTTTCTCTAAAAGTACCATTCTCTCTTTACCTTTTGGCATACTTTTACGAAGATTTTTCATTTCAAAAAGAAATTGAGATATTGAACTAGGAATAATATTTTCCAAAAATATTCTAAGTTGCTTAGCAACAGCAGGTGAAGCTCCTGATGTTGAGACTGCTATTGTTAGGTCTCCATTTTTAATATAAGAGGGAAAGATAAAATCACAATAATTTACTGAATCTACAGAGTTGCAAAGTATCCCTTTTTCTCTTGATTCATTATAGACCTGCTCTTGTACTTTTATATCATCTACAGCCACAATAACTATACCAAAACCATCAATATCACCTTTATGATATATCTTATTCATATAGTCTAGACTATTTTCAGTGATTAATTTTTGCATTAAAGAAGAGAGATCGGGGGCTAGCACACTAACCTCTTTGGTAAAATCCAACATTCGTTGTAATTTTTCCGTAGCGATTTTTCCACCCCCAACAATTAAAACCTTGACATTTTTTAGTTTTATAAATGCAGGGAAATAACTCATCTCATCTCCTTTAAAAATACCAACCAAACAGATGATGAAAATTCTATCATAAAAGAGAAGACTAAAAATTGATAAATATCAAATATTAAAATTTTTTCCAAAAATGTCTACTAAAAAGTAAAACAACAGTATAAAATTCTAATCTTCCCGCAATCATAGCAATTGATAATATAAATTTGTCAAACCCACTAAAAAATTCATAATTTTGAGAAGGACCTGTAAGGGCAAATCCTGGTCCTATATTTCCAACTGTTGCCAAAGCTGTTGATATAGATGTCATAGAGTCAAAACCTCTTGAAAAAAGATAAATAGTTACAACTATATTGGTAATTATATATAGAAAAATAAATCCTACTGTAGAATTTATAATTGAAGATGATACCTTTTGTCCATCAATAAAAATTCCAACCATAGCATTTGGATGTAATATCTTTTTGAACTGCATAGAGAGATTTTTGAATAAAACAATATATCTTATAACTTTCACTCCACCTGCTGTAGAACTTGCATTTCCACCTACTAACATAGCGATAAAAACAAGAGTCATTGATATATTCCCCCACTGCTCATAATCAAGAGTTGCAAAACCTGTAGTAGTCAATACTGAAGCAATTGTAAAACATGAGTGTGTAAAGGCATGAGAAATA
>Ga0256914_1002787_pt1 | contig 14349 bp, 4 predicted proteins | sample HulkmetaG_FD_191571 | JGI IMG/M metagenome (GOLD analysis project Ga0256914, IMG submission 191571) | Hydrothermal chimney microbial communities from Main Endeavour vent field at the Juan de Fuca Ridge, Pacific Ocean - Hulk | ecosystem: Environmental > Aquatic > Marine > Hydrothermal vents ... | reverse complement strand
TCCGCCGGCGTGCCGGTGGCCTTTCGCCCGCTGCCCTACGGGTGGTTTCCGTTTCCGGCGGCCAACAGCCCGCTGATGCGCCTGCCTTACATCGCCTTCGATCCCCAGGGCCGGATTCATTATGACGACGACTGGAAGCCGGTCCGGCCGGGCGAGGTGATCAGCGTGAGCCGGGGCAGCATTTTCTACGCCCGGGACGCGCGGGGACAAATCAGTCTCGCGAGCGGGCCGGACATCGTGTTGACCCCGCCCACGAACCGGGTGGACATCGAGATCAATTGGCTGACCGGGCGGGCCCGGGTGCAGAAAGTGGAAATGCCATGAAGACGACCCGGAAACCAGCGGACCGCCGGGAGGCGGCGTTTACGATGGTGGAAATCGCCATCAGCATCGCGGTGGTGGCCTTCGCGCTGGTGGCCATCATCGGCGTGCTGCCCACCGGCTTCCAGATCCAGCGGGAGAACCGCGAGGACACGATCATCAACCAGGAGGGAATGCTGTGGCTGGAGGCCATCCGCAGCGGCGCGCGCGGGATGGATTATCTGACCAACCACGTGGTGTTCATCCGCCAGATCCAGCGCTGGGGCGGGCAGACCCGCACCAACACCTACCGCTACCGGGCGGGCTACGCGAGCGGCATCGAGATCGTGGGGCTGTTGACCCAGCCCAAATACGTGCAGGACGGCCAGGGCAACTGGATGACCAGCCGCGCGCAGGCGTTGGTGCGGGCCATCAGCGGCTCGGCGATCGGGAAAAGCCTGACCAACGAATTTGCGTTCACCTACCTGCTGGAGGTGGAGGCGGTGCCCTACAACCCGTTCGCCCCCGCGGAGACCAACTGGCAGAGCGGCGGCCTGGACCAGGTGGAGTGGGTGGTCCGCTCGAACAACTGGGTGGTGGCGCGGAATTTGGAACGCAACGCATGGGCCCTGCGGCTCACGTTGTCCTGGCCGGCGGAGGAACTGGGCCGGGACCGGCTTCGCGTGGGCCGGGGACGGCGGGTCTTTCGCGTGTTGAACAGCGGTTGGATGCAGCGGGACGAGCTGCCCGACGCGCCGCCGCTCCACCTGATGCAACCTTCGGAATTTCGGCGGGCAAAATGAACCAGAAACCGACCAACCCGACCCGGCGGCGGCGGGGCTTCTCCCTGCTGGAGCTCATGCTGGCCGTCTCGATCATGAGCATCATCGTGGTGGCGCTCTACGGGATGTTCTACCAGGTGCAGCGGGGGCTCCGGGCCAACGTCACCCAGGTGGACGTGCTCGAGGGCTCGCGCGCGGCGCTCGACATCCTGAGCCGGGACGTGGCGGCCATGGGCCCGTGCGACCGGGCGTGGGGCACGAACCTCGTCGGCTACATCAGCCCCGCCTACTGGCCGCCCACCCTGCAGGTGATGGCGGGGGGGCGGTCGGTCCGCACGAACGTGCTGCAGGAAGTGGCCTTCCTCACGCGGTACGGCCGGGAGTTCACCGCCCTCAGCTACCGGGTGATCGAGGCCAACAACGGCGTCGGGGTGCTGGCCCGTTACGCCACCAACGCCCGTCCGTGGGAGGTGGACCCCACCAACCTCATCGCCGCCGCCCTCAACCAGCCTCCGCGCCGGTTCACGCCGGTGCTCGACGGGGTGATCCATTTTCAGGCCGTGCCGTACGACGCCTACGGCCTGCCCATGATCGCGCGGCCCACGAACATCTACGCCCCGGAAGTGGTGCTGGAGCCGGATTTCGGCGGGCACACGCGATACGCCTTTCTCAGCAACGCCCTGCCGGCCTACCTCGAAATCGAGCTGGGGGTGCTGGAGCCGCGGACGTTGGAGCAGTTCAAGACCTTCCCCCGGGGGTCGGATCGCGCGAAGCAATTTTTGGCCGAACACGCCGGCCAGGTGCACCTGTTCCGACAACGGGTGCCGGTGCGGCGGGGAGCCGGGATGCGTCCTGTTTTTAGCCCATGAAATCACAAACACAACGTGGCGTGGCGCTGGTCATCACCCTGGTGATGCTCTCGGTGGTGACCCTCATGGCCGTCACCTTTCTGGCCATCAGCCGGCGGGAAAAGAGCGCGGTGGCCGTGGCCGGGTATCAGACCACTTCGAAACTGATGGCCGACACCGCCGTGGCCGAGGCCGAGGCGGACATCGTGGCGCGCATGCTGGCGCACCACACCCTGCTGGACTACGATTTCCGCGTTTCCACCAACCTCTGGGCGCCCTCCGGGTTCAACACGGCCCAGACGGGCGACCTGCCGAATTTCACCAACGTCAACTACCTCTTCCCCGAGGGAAATCCGAACGGCTCGCTCACCGAGGAGCAGCGGGCCCGGGCGCTGGGCAATTTGATGTTTCTTCCGCGGGCGCCGGTGTTCGTGCCGCGGCGCGGCCCTTCGGGCTCCACGTTGGATTTCCCCTTCTACCTCGACCTGAACCGCAACGGCCGCTACGACACCAACGGCTACCTGCCCGCCCTGGACGCGCAAGGACAGCCCGTCCTGGCCCCCGACGAGCAGGGGCGGCCGCGGCCGCTGACCAATCATTGCGTGGGCGATCCCGAATGGATCGGGGTGCTGGAGCATCCGGACGCGCCCCACTCGGGCACCAACCGCTTCATCGGCCGCTACGCCTATCTCGTGCTGCCCGCCGGCAAGAGCCTCGACCTGAATTTCATGCACAACAACGCCGCCCGCCGCACGCTGGGCGGGCTGGCCTACTACCGCAACCAGGGGGTGGGTTCGTGGGAGCTGAACCTCGCCGCCTTCCTGCGCGACCTGAACACCAACGCCTGGACGAGTTACAGCTACGGCGGGTTCGGCGGCCAGCCGATGACCGACTCCTTCGAGGACGCCTGGCAGTTCCTCCGCTACCGTTACGCCGGCAATTACCGGAACCTCTTCAGCGTGGACCAGCTCTTCGCCTCCGGGGCCGCGGCGGTTTTCCGGCAGGACTACGTGGACGCCTACACGGACGGCCCGCCGTGGAACGGCTGGCGCGCGCCCACGGCGGACAACGACCGCACCTCGGAACCGTGGCCGGGCAGCGACAATCCCCGGGCGTATTTCGAGCTCAACGACCTGTTCGACACCAACAAGGTTCCGGTGAGCTGGCTCAACCGGCTGCGCACGGTGCAGACCGGACGCTCCTCCTATGACCGCTACACCTTCTACCGGATGTTGAGCCAGTTGGGGACCGATTCCGTCCCCGCCGCGCGCGACAAGATCAACATCAACTACGACACCCGGCCGCCGCGCGGCGTCACCAACCTGGCGCCGTGGCAGCCCCTGGACTTCTTCGAGACGGTGGCCCAGCGCCTGTTGGAGGCCAGCATGCGCCCGACGAATTTCGTGAACGCCGACGGCCGGATCACGCCGGGCTACGTCATCGGTGACACCCTGGTGCACAGCAATTTCTCGCTCACCAACATCATGCTCTACCCGGTGAACGAGTACACCCCCTCGGTGCACCGGTTGTTGCAGCTCGCGGTCAACCTGTATGACGCCACCACCAACCGCGTCGCCCTGACGGACTATCCCTACCTGCCCACGGTGATCAAGCCCACCTTCCGCGTGGACGGCACCAACGTCTTCATCGGCGGCTATCACGAGGTGACGAACACCACCTTCCTCAACCGCTTCGTGCTGCGGGATTTGAGCAGCCCCACCGACCGGGCGGCCCTGGCCAACGAGCCGGACGGGGTGGTGTACGACGTGCCGTTTTTGATCGGCGCCAAGAAGGGATTCCCGAATTTCAACGAGTTCGCGATGCTCAACGCCGCCCAGATCAGCCGGCGCGCCGAGGTGGTCAAGCGGTCGCTGGCCGACCGGGTTCCCTTCCAGACCAACCTCAGCTATCTCATCGCCGTCTCCAATCGCTTTGGCCTGGAGTTCTGGAATTCCTATTCGAACACCTTCCGCCGGCCGCTCCAACTGCGACTGGCGGGCGATGTCCGCATGATGCTGACCAACTCGCACGTGTTCGGCGGCGCCTTGTGGGCCCGGCGGTATCCCTACCAGACCAATCAGTTGATGACGCCCTGGCCGGGCAAGCAGTTCCAGGTGCCCGTTTTCCGGAGCGTGGTCTTCCTGCCCGAGTCGGCTTACGACCCCCTGCCGCGGCCGCACCTCGTGCCCGGCGGCACGAACGCCTACTTCCGGCGCGGGCTCGGCTTTTACGTGCCGCAGATGGATTTGCTCATCAGCAACCGGTTCTACGCGGCGTTGATTGACGTGCAGGCCGACCGGCTGGTGGATTTCGTGGCCTTCGCCCATTTGGGCACCCACATGGACCTGACCCGCGCCCTGGCGGGGCGGCCGCAAACCCCGGGCGCCTCGGGCGTGAGCGCCGAGCCCGGCAACCTCTGGCTCACCAACCGGGTGCAAAACCTCAACACCCCCTTGGCGCCCACCCTGGGCGTGATCAACCAGATGGAAATCTCGCTGGGCAACATCCCCATCAGCGCCCAGCAATGGCGCAGCTACAGCCGCACCGGGCCGGGCGCGAACGACAAGCCGAAGGCCATTGACGTCTTCCGCGAGTTCGTGGGCCTGACGCCGCTGGTGTACCGCACCCCGCGTCAACGCCGGCAGGTGCGCTCCGAGCTGGTGGGCCGCATCGCCATGCAGGCGCCGTTCACCCCCACCCGCAAGGTGTACCAGGAAATCACGTGGCAGGTGAACGACCCGCTGGTGCATTACCTCGCGGCCGACCTCCTGGATCCGCACAACCGGCCCAACGATCCCCAGCGGACCAACTCCATCCGGTTCGCGGTGCCGCCCAGCATCGCGCTGACCAACTCGAACCTCGGCCTGCTGAACAACCGCTTCCGCCCGTGGGGCGGCAATCCGCAGCAGTCCTACGACCGCCTGGCCTCCGATCCCGGCGCCAAGGATCCCGGCGTGTACGGCTCGGACGACTGGGATTTCCCGACCAACAAGTTCCCCAACCTCGGCTGGATCGGCCGGGTGCACCGGGGCACGCCGTGGCAGACGGTGTATCTGAAGTCGGCGGTGACCGACACCAACCGCTGGTTCCTCTACGCCGGCAGCCTGGGCACCCATCCCACCAACGACTGGCGGCTGGTGGGCCTCTTCACCACGGCCCTCAACGACAACGCCTCGCGCGGGCTGCTCTCGGTGAACCAATCCGGGCTGGCGGCGTGGTCGGCGGTGTTGAGCGGCGTGTCGGTGCTGACCAACACCACTCCGGAAATGGGGCGGCGGACCAACAACGCGGTCACCTTCTCCGAGCTGTTCATCCAGCCCGACACCCCGCAGTTGCGCGCCATCGTGGACGGCATCAACCGGACCCGCCGGGAGGAGCGGTGGCAGGGCGGCTATCCGATTGCCGCCTTCCGTCACCTGGGACGGATTCTGGCCACGCCGGAGCTGACGCTGCGTTCGCCCTACATCAGCACGAACAACCTGATGAACGACGCCATCCTCGAGCGCATTCCGCAGCAGGTGCTCTCGCTGCTGAAGGAGGACGAGCCGCGGTTCACGGTGTATGCCTTCGGCCAGGCGCTGCGGGAGGCGCCGGATTCGGTGTATCTGGGTTCCGGCCCGCTCCACCGCATGTGTTTCAATTACGAGGTCACCGGCGAGTTTGTGAGCAAATCCGTGATCCGGATCGAGGGGACCCCCGCCCACCCGCGCGTGGTGGTGGAGGACTACAACGAAATTTCCAGCGAATAATTCACGGCTTTCCTGCTTATGAAGGCGAAATATTGGGCGGTGCTCAGCGTGGTCTGTTTCCTGGCGGCCATCGGTTTTTGGTTGAAAGGAAACGAACGCACGCGACGGATGCGTGAACCGGGGGCGCCCGCCGTCGCGCCCACGAACGCCGGTCCCCGGACCGGGACGGTCCGGTTGTTGAGTCCGCGCGCGTTGCGGAGTTCGCCCGAGGCCCTGGCCCGCGCGGCGCGCGGCCCCGTGCTGGGTTCGCGGCCCGCGCCCGCCGCCGATCGGGCCCCGGTCGGCAACGTGCCCGATCCCGAATTCCCCTTCCGCCTGCGCAACACGGGCGCCCCGCTCGCGGCGCTGCTCCACGATGATCACGCCATCCTGCTGCGCAACGCGCTGATTGACACCACCGCCCGCCCGCCGGAACCGCCGGCGCACTTGCGGGCCCACGGCGATCCGGGCAGCTACATCGTGCAGTCGCGCGGCCCCATCCGCTCCGCCTTCCGCCGGGCCATCCAGTCCACCGGCGGGCGCGTCATCTCCTACCTGCCGAACAACGCCTATCTCGTGGAGGCGCCCGCCCCGACCGCCGACCGGTTGCGGGAGCTGCCGATGGTGCAGGCCGTTCTGCCGTATGAGCCCTACTACAAGCTGGCCGGTTCGTTGCTGCAACCGGCGGTGGCGCGCGATCCCGTGCCCGCGGGGAGCCGCTTTCATCTCACCCTCTTTCCCGACACGACGGCGGCCGTGGAAAACGAGCTGGCGGCCTTGGACGCCACGGTGGTGGCGCAAAGCCGCACCCCGTTCGGACCCCGCCTGACCGTCGAGGCCTCCGGCGGCGAGCTGGCCGACCTGGCCGGACTGGCCGGCGTGCAGCTGATCGAGCCGGTCGCCCCGCGCGTGCTGCTCAACGACCTGAGCCGGGAACGGCTGGGCGTGGGACCGGCGGCGCCCGGCACCAACGACGTCTCCTATTTCGGCCTGACCGGCAGCAACATCTGGGTGAACATCAACGACACCGGCGTGGACGCCCGGCATCCCGACCTGGCGGGGCGGGTCTTCGGCGATTCCACCAACGTGCTGGCCGATCCGACCGGACACGGCACCCACGTGGCCGGCACCATTGCCAGCAGCGGCGGGCACAGTCCGTTGGGCGGCACCAACGGAATTCCCGGGTCGCCGCCCGGGGCCGACTTCCGCGGCCAGGCCCCCGACGCCAAACTGTTCGCGCTGGCGGTGGACCTGACCACCGGGCCGGAGATTTCCGACACCTATCTGCAGGAGACCGCCGCCCGGACCAACTACCTCGCCCTTTCCCGCACCAATCCGCTGATCTCGAACAACAGTTGGGGCTACCGGTTGCAGTTCGATTACGACACCGCCGCCGCCACCTATGACGCCGCCGCGCGGGACGCCATCCCGGACGAACCCGGCTCGCAACCGCTGCTGTTCGTCTTTGCCGCCGGCAACGAGGGCAACGGCAACGACGTGGGCCAGGGCGGCGAGCCGGGCACCATCACCTCGCCGGGCACCAGCAAGAACGGCATCACGGTGGGCGCCATTGACAGTCCCCGCTACATCACCAACGAGGTGCCCTATCTGGACGGGAACCAGATCGTGACCAACGCCCTCTGGCTGGGCGAGACGGACAGCGACGACGAGGTGGCGCCCTTCTCGAGCCGCGGCAACGTGGGCTTGGGCATCGAGGGGCTCACCGGACGGTTCAAGCCGGATGTGGTCGCCCCGGGCGCGTTCATCGCCTCGACCCGCGCCTCCGGCTGGACGCCGCAGTTTCTGGCCACCAACGAGATCGTCAACGTGATCCGCGAGCAGGTCGTGACGCCCGACGCGTGGAACGATTACTCCATCCAGGTCCCGGCCAACACCACCAAGCTGATCATCGAGACCCGTCCCCCGGCCAGCTCCTCCGATCCGCTGCCGCGTCTGCGCATCTTCGCCCGCTACGGCGATTTTCCCGAGCCGCTCGATTTCCGGGGGTTCAACCGCGCTGAAATCACCGATCCGCGCGAGGGCACGTGGTTTTACAGCATCGGCAACAACACCGCCAGCAACGTCAATTTCAACGTCTTCACGAAACTGGTGCTCGTCACCACGGAGCAGGATTACCTCGACACGATCGCCGACCTGAACGAACCCCTCGCGCCGGATTACCGCTTTGCCTCCGGCACCAGCTCGGCGGCCGCGAACATCTCCGGCCTGCTGGCGCTGGTGCAGCAGTTCTTCGAGCAGACGCTCCAGAAGCCCTATTCGCCGGCGCTGCTCAAGGCGCTGCTCATCAACCGCGCCCACTCGCTCAGCCCGGCCTATGATTTGCAGACCCGGCGCGCGATCAATTACCAGGGCTGGGGCATTCCCGAGCTGCCGTGGGTGCTGCCGCCCGCCCTCACCAACAGCACCGACGAGACCGACTGGCCGGTGCGCTGGGTGGACCAGAACCCCACCAACGCCCTGGCCACCGGCGAGGTCCACACCTACGAGCTGAAGATTCCCGAGGACGCCCGGCAGTCCGATCTGCGCCTCACGCTGGTGTGGACCGACCCCCCCGGCAACCCCGCCGCCTCGGTCAAGCTGGTGAACGACCTCGACCTCGTCCTTTCCAACACCGTCACGGGCGAGTTCTATGTGGGCAACGAAATCGCGGCGGGCAGCGATTACAACACGCCGCACGTGCCGGAGGCGGCTCCGCCCGACGAGGGCGCGGGCGCGGGCGCGGTCGGTTTGCTGGAGGAAGAGGAGCCGGACACCAATGTCGTCCAGGAGGTCCTCTTCGACACGGTCAACAACGTGGAAAACATCTTTCTGCGCCGCCCGCTCGGGACCAATTACGTCCTGCAAGTGCTGGGCCGCCGGGTCAACGTGAACGCCGTCACCGCGCATCCGGACGGCGTGGTGCAGGACTACGCGCTGGTGGTGTCCCTGACCTCGGCCACCAACGGCATCGAATTCGCCCGGACGGATCCGGGCGAGTCGTTCCGTCCGCCGGTCACCACCATCACCAACGGCATCCCCCTGATGGGCCAGTTGGTGGGCGCCAATTCCCCGCTTCAGGGCACCGCCGACGGCGTGACCAATCAGTGGCACTTCTTTGCCTTCACCAACACCCCGCTGCCGGAGCTGGGCGGTCAGACGAACAACGGCCAGTACGTGGCGTTCATCACCTTCTCGCCGCCGGAAAAGGCCATCCTGCGCGAGGACACGGCGGACATTGACCTCTACGTGAGCCGCGATGACGACGGCCTGCTGGAGCTGAATCCCGCCTCCCTCGCGGCGGCGGACAAGTCGCTCCTGCGCGGCGGCACCGAGATGGTCGCCTACACGAACTCCTACATCGGCGAACGCTTCTACGTGGGGGTGAAGGCGGAGGATTACCAGGCGGCGGAGTTTTCGCTCATCGGCATCTCCTCGGACCAGCCGTTTGGCAATCTCGACGACGAGGGCAACGTGGTGCTGCGCGGGCTGCCCGTGCCGGCGGCCATTCCCGACGGCTCGCCCGTCCGGCCCGGCGCGGTGCAGGTGTTTGCCGTGGGCGTCTTTCCCGGACAGGTGGGGCAGGTGGTGGTGGACACCACCGTCCGGCACGAGGCGCTGGGCGACCTGTACACCGAGCTGTGGCACGCCAATCACGCGGTGGGCCTCCACAATCACGCCAGCGGCAACCTTTTCCCCGACGGCGTCCTGACGGCGCGCTACGACGATTCGCAGTCCGGCGAATACTACGACGTGCAGGAGTCCGACGGTCCGGGCACGCTGCTCGACTTCCTCGGCGCGCGGATGGAGGGGCCGTGGATCTTCACGGCGGTGGACAACGCCCTCAGCCGCACCGGCGCGGTGGAGGAGGTGTTCGTCCGGGTGCGTCCCAACCCCGACCTGCTCTCCGGCTGGTTTGACACCGTGCTGCCCAACCAGTTCCGCTATTACTTCATTGACGTGCCCGCCGATGCCTCGTTGCTCACGGTCACCCTTTCCCAGATGACCGGGCCGCTGGACGTGTATCTCCGGCGCGGCAGTCCGCCCACGCTGAATGATTACGACAAACACGCCCGCCTGCGTCCGCCGGGCGGGGTGCTCACGCTGGGCACCACGGATTCACCGCCGCTGACGGCCGGGCGCTACTACATCGGAGTGTTCAACCCCACGGCCGTGCCGGTGGACTATTACATCAAGGTGCGCATTGACCGGGACCTGACCCAGTTGCTGCGCGAGGAATACCGCAACGAGGAACCGCTGGAACTGGGCGACGACCGCCGCACCACGCTGACCAATTCCGTGGCCGTGCCGCTCACGGTCACCGAGGTCAACGTGGGCCTGCGGGTGGATCACCCCCGGGTCTCGGACCTCGACTTCCACCTCGTGGGGCCGGACGGCACCCGCATCCTGCTGGTGGAAAATCGCGGGCGCACCAACCGGCAGCAGTTGGGCTTCGAATCCGTCAGCACCAACTTCCAGCACGTGGCGCTCACCTACGACCGCGGCAGCGGCGTGGCCGCGCTCTACCTCGACGGCGAGCTGCAGGCGCGCCAGAACATCGGCGATCTGCGGCTGGACACCGCCGACTCCCTGTATCTGGGCCGGCGGCCCGCCACCAACGCCCCTCCCGCCGCCTACGTGGGCTTGCTGGACCAGGTGTCCCTGCACCGCCGGGCGCTGCTGCCGGGCGAGGTGCGCGCCATCGCCCGTTTCGGCGGCGCGGGCCTGCCGATGGATTCGCTGGTGAGCTGGTGGCTCTTTGACGGCAACGGCGACGATGTGCTGACCAACAACCCCGCCCGCATCGAAGGGCCGGCCTTCGTGGCCGGAGTGAGCGGCGAGGCGCTCGCCTTCCGCGCGCCCACCGACTTGGTGCGCATCACCAATCACAACGGCCTGGATGTGGGCGCCGGCGATGGATTCACCCTCGACGGCTGGATCAATCCCGCCGACCTCTCCTCCAACCGCACCCTCGCGGTGTGGAGCAACGGCACCAACACCCTCGGCGTCGAGTTCGGCATCCTGCCGGGCAACGACACCAACGTGCCGCCGGGCCTGCTCTACGCGAACCTGCGCGACCGGGCCGGCCAGGACCACTGGGTGTTCGGCGCCGGGCAGGGGCTCATCCTCACCAACTCCATCCTGACCAACATCCATTACGTCACCCTGACCGACAACACCAACATCGCGCAGGTGCCGATCAAGTTCGCCGAGCCGGACACCAACCTGAATTACGCGGCCACCAACCGCCTCCTCAGCGGGTTCGAAACCGTCCGCGCCAATCCGCTGGCGAGTTTCACCGACAACGACACCTTCGACGGCTGGCTGGTGGTGAGCAACGGCCCGGTGGCGGTCTTCAACGCGCCTTTCCTGGCGGACACCGGCACCAACGTGCTGGCCTTGGAAAACGCCACCCTCGTGCGCGAGATACCCACCGTGCCGGGGCGGATTTACAACCTCGAATACGCCCACCGCAGCCAGCCCACGCTGCCGGACATGGTGGCGTGGTGGCGCGGCGAAGGCGACGCCACCGACTGGGTGGGCCCGCACGACGGCACGGTGGACGGCGCCGTTCCGTTCGCCCCCGCGATGGTGGGCGAGGGCATGGTGTTTCGCCGCGATTTGGGCCGCGTGATCGTGTCCGACGCCCCGGACCTGTCCTTCTCCGACACGCTCAGCATCGAGTTCTGGTTCCGGCCCCTGGCCGCGCCGTTTGGGGGCGGGATCCTGGCCAAGCGCGACGAGGTCGCCACCAACGGGGTGAATTACGCCGTCAGCCTCTCGAACAGCGGTCTGGATCTCTGGTTTGACGATCCCGCCGTGACGGATCCCGATTCCGAGGTGCCCGGCGGCCGGGAGGGCATCCGGGTTGCCGCGCCCGCGGCGAACATGTTCCACCACTTCGTGGGCGTGCTGCGGCAGGTGAGCGACGATCGCGTGTCGTTGCAGATCTTCCTCGACGGGCTGCGGGTGCACGGCAAGGAGCTTTCCGGCGTGCTGGGCCACGGCATCAATGCCGGCCCCCTGTTGCTGGGCGCCACGCAGGTGGACAGCGAGGGCTTCAACGGATTCCTCGACGAGATCACCCTCTATCACCGGGCGCTCACCGAGGAGGACGCCGCGCTGCTTTACAGCTTCGGTCCGCTGGGCAAGGCCCTCGCGCCCACCGGCCCGGTGACGCTGCTGGCCATCGAGGGCAACACCCTGGCGGGCGCGATGTCCGCCAACGAATGGGAGACCAACTCGATCATCTTCTACGCGCGGAGCGACGTGACCCGCCTGGGACTCATCGCCCAGGCCCCGGGCGCGATCTTCGATTCCTTCGCGTTGCGGGAGATGCCGAACACCACCTTCCTCTCCGAGGAGCCGCTCAAGCCGTTGCTCGGCCAGAGCGCCGCCGGCGAGTGGAAGCTCGAAGTCACCGACACCCGGGTGGGCCCGGTGGATGATCCCATCACGCCGGAGCTGGTCAGCTGGCAGTTGCAGCTCAGTTTCGGGCCGCCGGTCATTCCGGCGATCACCCTGACCAACGGCGTGCCCTACACGAACACCCTGGGCCAGCACGAGGGAGCCTTCTTCATCGTGGAAGTGCCCGGCGCGGCCAGTTTCGCCACCAACCGCCTCTTCGCGAGCCAGGGGCTGGACCTGTGGTTCAACCAGAGCGGCATCCCCGGCCTGACCACCAACGGCAACTTCCTGCTGCTCACCAATGCCTTGGAGGGCACGACCGTGATTGCCACGAATCAGACCCAGTGGCTCGACACGAATGACCAGGTGGCGGCCACCGCCCCCCTGCCGCTGCTCGTGCCCGGGCAGCGCTATTACCTGGCGCTGACCAACGTCAATCCGGCCGCCGATTATGTCATCCAGGTGGATTTCGACGCCTTGGACACCAACATCCTCGGCATCACCGACCTGCCCTTCGGCGCCACGATTCAGACCAACATCCTGGCGACGAACGTGATGCAGTTCTACCGCTACCGCGTCACCACCAACGCCATCGCCGCCTCGTTCGAGGTCGTGCCCACCAACGGCAACGTCAACCTCTATGTCCGGCGGGCCGAACCGGTGCGCGATCCGCTGCCCACGCCGTTCCAGTACGATTACGCCAGCGAAAATCCCGGCAGCCTGCCCGAGATCATTCAGGTCACCACCAACTCCTTCGTGCCGCTGACTCCGGGCGACTGGTACCTCGGCGTGCTCAACGTGGACACCCAGCGGGTGGATTACGCCGTGCGGGTGGTGGAGACCGACCGGGACACCACCACCATCATTGACCTCGACGACGGCGTGCCGGTGGCCGAAACCGCCGCGCCCAACGCGCCGATCACGAAGTACTTCCGCTTCGTCGTCACCAACGCCGTCCCGGCGGTCGAGTTCGACCTCGCGCGGGTCACCGGGCGGGCCGCCTTGCTGGTCAAGCAGGAGGGGCGGCCCACGCTGCTGGATTTCGACTTCCAGGACGAAGCGGCGCCGGGCGCGCCGGCCCGGTTGCTCATCCAGACCAGCTCCCTGGTGCCGTCCGTGCAGGGCGAGTGGTATCTGGCCGTGGTGGACCGCGACGCCGTGCCCATCACCTACGAGGTGACGGCGCGCCGCGTCACGGATCTCACGCCGACGGTCGTCCCGTTGAGCGACGGCGTCGAGGTGACCGCCACCATCCCGGCCGACATGCCGATTGCCGGGTTCCCGGCGCGGCTGGACTACTACCGCTTCACCGTCAGTCCGGACGCCACCCAGGCCACGTTCACCCTGACGCCGGTCAACGCCAACGTGGACCTCTACCTCCGGCAGGGACTGCCCTTGCCGGACCTGGGCAACTTCGACTATGTCAGCGCCGGGTTCGGCACGACGCCCGACGTCATCGTGGTGACGCCCGACAGCGTCCCGGTGCCGCTGGCGCCCGGCGACTGGTACCTCGGCGTGCTCAACCAGACCGGGGTGTCCGTCACCTACGGCATCCGGGCCGACGAGCTTCGCGGCGGTTCCATTCCGCCGTTCACCCTGACGCCGGTGCTGGATGCCGCCAATGGCCATCTGACGCTCACCTGGACCGCCGCGCCGGGGCTGCGATTCCGGGCGCAATACGCCACGAGCATCCCTGCCGACGGCCCCATTCAGTGGGTGGACATCCCGGGCGAAATCACCTCCGCCGACGGAAACTATCAGTTCATGGACGATGGGTCCCTGACCGGCGGCGATTTGCCCTTCAAGATCTACCGGATCGTTTTGATTCCGTGACGGTTCGTCTCGCTTCACCCGCCCCCATCGCGATCACCGCGCGATGGGGGCTTTTGCGTGTCGCCTCATGGCCGGAGACGCCGCGCCGCGGGGTGCTGGCCGGAGGAGAGACCGGATCGAACAACGAAACGAAAGCCGGGCGCCCGCTCCCCCGAAATTTTCCGGGCCGTTCCGCGAGGCTCCCTTGCCCGTTTGGCGGGGGAGGATTCGCGGTTGCCCGTGGGCCGGCCGCCGGGTAGCTTCGGTTCCCGGTCAGAGAAGCCGAATCAAGTTGCGCCATGTCTGAATCGCTCGATCGCCGGGGTTTTCTGCGGAAAACCGCCCTGTCCGCTTCCGCCGCCACGACCGCCGCCCTGACGTGGCGGTTCGAGGAGCGGGCGTTGCGCGCTCAAGCGGCCCAACCGAAGCCGGCCTCCCCGTCGCCCGCGTCCCCGGCGCCGCCCTTCCCCCAAG
>Ga0256914_1002786_pt1 | contig 14349 bp, 12 predicted proteins | sample HulkmetaG_FD_191571 | JGI IMG/M metagenome (GOLD analysis project Ga0256914, IMG submission 191571) | Hydrothermal chimney microbial communities from Main Endeavour vent field at the Juan de Fuca Ridge, Pacific Ocean - Hulk | ecosystem: Environmental > Aquatic > Marine > Hydrothermal vents ... | reverse complement strand
TAGTTAACTCCTTCCTAACAAAACATATATAACCTTTAAAAACCAATCACTCAATAATCGAAATGATCGAAATTCAAAAAGAAACTTTATGCTGCCCCATGTATGGAACAGCATAAAGTCAAAGCGAACGTAAAAATACGATCAAGGAGTGCGCGTTATTCCCTATACGTAAACCTTACTAATCCACCGCTCCTTTTGTAAGTCCCCTTATTATGTGCCGCTGGAAAAAGAGATAAAAGAGTAACATAGGAAGAGCTGTAACCACAGTTCCTGTCATTGTAAGAGGTATATCAATGGTATATGTTCCCTGGAAGAGAAGCAATCCCACAGCCAAAGGGTCTTTAGAAGGAGTGGGTATTAAAACTAACGGGATTATATACGAGTTCCAGGTCCACACGGTAGTGAGGGCACCCGACGTAATAATAGCTGGTTTAGCAATTGGAACAAGTATACTCCACAGTATCCGCCAATTAGTCGCTCCATCCACCAAAGCTGCATCAATAAGATCCCTAGGCAGCCCCAAGAAGAAAGAACGCAGGATTAGAGTAGAAAAGGCTGCACTCATCGCAAGCTGAGGGAGTATAGCTGCTGTATAAGTATCAAGAAGCTTCAAGGTATTCATTAATCTGTATAGAGGTATCATTATAAACTCAGAAGCTATCATTACCCCCAGTACTGTAGAGAGCAAAACCATTAATTTCCTCAATGGCAGTTCCAAAAATACCAATGAATAGGCAGCCATTATTGCAAAAATCAAAGACACGAGAACCGTCGGCGCCGTTATATAAAAGGTATTTCGAAAAAACATTCCAAATCTATACTTAAATAGAACATCGTAGTAATTCTCGATATGCCATATCTTAGGAAGAGCAAGAGGACCACGAATAATAATATCAATATGCTCTCTAAAACTTCCAAGAAGCATTATGAAAAAAGGAAGGAGAACTATAAACGCAATAACTATCAAAAAAACATATAGAAATAAATGGGTTACTCTTGCTCTCAAATTGCGCATCAATTTATTCTCTCTCCCCAATTCTCATTGACAAGCCCGAAATTACAAAAACAATAACGGCCAAAACCGCGACTACAGAAGATGCATACCCTATATCATGTTGAACAAAGGCAAGTTGATACGCGTAGAGTGATATAGGCCTCGTACCAAACGCACCTCCAGTGGCTGCAGAAACTATCCCAAATACATTTGTACTCAGGGCTCTTATCATAGTCATTATAATGACCACAACAATCTCATACTTCAGTGCCGGAAGAGTTATATGAAAAAACTGCTGAACAGAATTAGCCCCATCTAACTGAGCTGAGGCATAGAAATCCTCGTCGATTTTTTGAATCCCCGCTACAAATATTATTATACAGAAACCCGTCCAAAGCCATACCCCAATAAAGCCGACCGCCACAGGTGCCGTAGCACTACTCCCCAACCACGCATGTTGAAACGACTCCAACCCCACAAGATCAAGAACCTGATTCACAACTCCAAACTGCGGAGCGTAAATCCAACCAAATATGGTACCGACAGCAACAGAAGCTATTACCTGTGGTGTGAAAAATATAGTTCTAAATATTCTCACTCCCCTTATATTTGCCCTGGCAACCACCGATGAAACAATTAGACCAAACAGTGTAGGAATAAAACTGAAAAACAATATGTACACAAGATTAGCTCTAAATGAAATCCAAAACTTCGCATCTTTAAATATGCCTATATAATTGGTAATAGCAACAAAACTCATCCTTCCTACACCATCCCACTGAAAAAAACTGTACCGAAACGAATTAAATAGGGGATAGAGAAGAAAAATTATTATAACAATAAGACTCGGAGCGAGATATAGATATGAGAGAACATACTTATGCAACTTACCACCGTTTATATCCTTCATAAACCTCTATCCTCGCCCCTTGTTACCTTTATAACTGTCTTTAAAAACCAATCATTTCTTCGGTTTTGGTTTGTTCTTCTGCCAGTTCAGATAATCCGCCTCCAATTTATTAACAAACTCCTTAGGAGTGATCTTCATTCCCATCAAGCTTCTTCCTCCCTCGGCAAGAGTGTCCCACATAGTCGGCGTTGTCCAATCAAGGAAGAAAGTCATATGCCCGGATTCGTTAATTTTATTCCAATCATCCAACAGATCGTAGTAAAGAGTGTTTTTATCTATTCCTTTAAGACTTACGGGAATTCTTGCCGGTAAAACGGAATTTTCCTTCTGCAATCTAACCGTCGTATCCGAGGTAAGAAGTATATTCATAAATTCCGCATCAAGATCCTTATATTTTGAATATTTGCTCATGCCAAAGGGTGTCGTTGCACCACCAACCTGCGGTGAAAAGGGCTCTCCCTTTTTATAGGGAGGAAAAGGAAACAATCCAGCATTTATGTTAGAATCCGCAATCTCCGTACTGTACCAGCTTCCCTGGACAAACATTGCAGATTTCCCCGCCATAAAGAGGGCAAGATCATCCGAGCCTTTAAGTCCTAGAAATCCCTTAACAAAATATCCTTTTCTAACCCAATCCTGTATAATCTTTGCCGCCTCGATATTGCCCGGGATTACAAAACTTCGATCTGCCTTCCAACGTAGAACTATATCCTCTAGATACTTTTGAGCCTCCTCTATTCCCATATCGTGAGAGAGCACACTTGCCTGAACAAGAGCATAGAGATGAAAAAATCTGTAATCTTTGAGCCCCGCCAGAGCAATAGGAGCAATACCAACTCCTTTTAACTTTTCACATACGTTTTCAAATTCGTCCAGACTTTTAGGTATGCCTAAACCGTTACCTTTAAACATATCCTTATTGTAGTACACACCAACCAATTCTCCATCAAAAGAAACACCGTAAATATGACCCGTTCCAAATACCGTCCCATCCTCACTGTACCTTACCCTGTTCCATAGAGATGGATTCAGTAATTTTTTTGTCCATCCGTATTTTTCCGCATAGGGATCAAGATTAACAAGATGTCCTCCCCTCACAAGGGGACCCTCCATTTGCTCCCCGGAGTTTACGACCATCATGTCGGGCCCCTTTTTGGCAGAGAGAGCGGGAATTATCATGGTTGTTAAATCTTTAAGAGGCCTTACTGTCCGTTGGATGTCCACATTGGGATGTAGCTTTTTAAACTGCTCTATGGCTGCTTTAACAACAGGATCTCTCGTTTTACCGGAGTAATCATCCCACATTTGCAGGGTAATTTTTTCTGCCCGTTTACCCTTTTCCTGAGAACCAGTTGCAAAAACACCGGATAAAGAAAAAAACAACACAACCAGGACAAGCAAAACAAAATTTAATTTCTCTTTTTTGTTCATTTTTAGATACCTCCCTTGATATCGTTTTGTGAAATCTTAGTATGGAAACTACAAATACAGAAGTTACCCAGGTAACTTTCGAGTACTCTTTTATCTAGTACTTAAGTACCACCCACGACTTCATTTCACCAGGAGGGCATAAACTATATAAGCTCTTTGAACATTTTCATAATCTGAAGTCTATTATGAACACCTAATTTGGAATAGATAGTACTGACATGATTCTTAACCGTCTGCTCGGATATATAAAGACGATGGGAAATCTCCTGGTTATCCATCCCCTCAACGATAAGGGAAAGAATTTCCCGTTCTCTTTTACTTAATTCCTTAACCATGGAATATCTATAATCATTAAAATCATCCGGCTGAATAAGCTTTACAAGCTTGGACTTTATAACAGGGGAAATTAATACGGTATCTGCATTTACGGCTCTAATCGCAGCAATCAACTCATTAGGTGGCATATCTTTTAACAGATATCCAACTGCCCCGAATCGAAGAGCCTCATAAACGTAATCATCATCGTCAAACGTAGTGAGTATAATAATTTTAGTACCAGGATACTCTCTATGGATAATCTTGGTAGCTTCTACTCCATCCATTACAGGCATTCTAATATCAAGAAGCACTATATGGGGATTTTTTTCTTTTAATAGTTTAATAGCCTCTTCACCGTCATATGCAACCCCTACCACCTCGATATCACCGGCATTGGTCTCCAATACTATTTTAAGACTATCAACAAAAAGTATCTGATCATCAACGAGAAGAAGTTTTATCTTATCCATAATCTGTCAGATTTACCTCCAAACGATACTATAAATCACCACCTGTAGGAATCCAAACAGCGAGCTCAAATCCATCAATAACATTATGAGCTTCTATTCTACCGCCCATACTACTTACCCTTTCTGTCATTCCAAGAAGACCTATCCCTTTTTTAACCTTGCTACTACCACTTCCGTTATCACGAATTGTCACGTAAATACCTGTTTCATCCCGCCAAAAGCGAATCCAGATCTCCGTCGCCTTACCATGCCTAAAGGCATTGGTCATTCCCTCTTGTACCAATCGATACATCAATTCACCATACTGTTTACCAAGCTCCCATGGCATATTTCCGAAATCCACATTGATTTTCACACGAGTCGCCTCTCCAAAAGCCTTTACGATTTTATTTATAGCTCTTAAACCTGAAATCTCAGATCCTTCATCTTCTCTAAGTAGATGGAGAGCTCTTCTAACTTCCCTCAAACCATCCTGTGCCTGTTTCTTCACCCCATCGGCAAGCTCATTTATTTTTCCTATCGCATGTGGGCCGGTTTTAATCAATGAAGTTATCGCCTCCATCATCATTATCACATTGGTAAGGGTATATCCAATAGTATCATGAATCTCTCTTGTAACACGCTTTCTCTCACTTATCTTAGAAGTTTCCTCTTGCCGTATTGCATACTGTTGAAAACCAATATTAGCACTCATAAGCTGCTTAACTGCCTCATCCATACGTTCAACCTGCGAAATTTGTATCTTCAGATTTTCCAAAAGCTTTTTCACCAGATACGAAAACACAAGGATCACAATCGCATACAATCCTAGAGAAATCATACTATCCGGTGAAGGAGCAGGGTATACTCTTCCCCACGCTACAGCGGACCTTTGCAACAAAAGGCTCAGTACTATTATAGTAATACTCGTAAAAAGATTATATGGAGAAACAATATAAAAAACCGTTTCAACGACAAGGACAATCAGAATTGAAAGTTCTATACCAAGATAGCTAGAAAGAGGATATCCCATTAAGATAAACACAACAGTATGAGAAAAAACAATAAGTACAACATATTTTTTCCCTTTCAATACTCTGACAACACCACTTAATAGAAAAGAAAGAAGTAAGAGAACAAAAAATTGAGGGAAAAACTCAGTAGGCAAATCTAAAGGCTTAAACATTATCAAAAACTGAACAGCCGCAACCACATGACAAATCACCGAAAGAGAAACAAATAATAAATTAAGGAAATTCACTTTCGACAAAAAATTTCTTCTCATCCGAAATGCACTATAAAAAGTGTAACTTATCACAGTTTTATTTGCAATCTACTTTATGTGCTGCCCCAATCGCAACATTATCTCTTCTGTTAATCACAACATATTTCGCCAAACTCCACACCAAAAAACTTCAAAAAAACAAATTGGTGTGCTACACTCTGCCAAAATGTGAAACAAAAAACTACTATTTACTAAAGGAAGAAAGAATGCGTGCCATAATCACAGTAATAGGAAGAGACAGGGTAGGAATAATTGCAAAAATAAGTACCGTCCTCGCAGATAACAATGCTAACATACTAGATATAAGCCAGACAATTCTTCAGGAGTACTTTACCATGATGATGTTGGTAGATCTTTCCGGAATAACCGTAGGGTTGGAAGAGCTAAAGAAAAAACTCTCAGAGGAGGGGGAAAAACTTGGAGTAACGGTGAGGGTGCAACACGAAGACCTTTTCAGATCTATGCACAGGATATAACTCAAGAGGAACACACAAGAAAGGATAGAAGAAAATGATAAGCTCATACGAGATTCTCGAGACCATCCAGATGATAGAGGATGAAAAACTGGACATAAGAACCATAACAGTTGGTATTTCACTGTTTGATTGTGCGGACTCCAATGGCAAACGTGCAAGAAATAAGATATACGATAAAATAACAAGGGTTGCTCAAGATCTTGTAAAAGTCGGAGACGATATAGAGGCTGAATATGGTATTCCCATAATAAATAAGCGGGTATCGGTTAGCCCAATCTCCCTTATAGCAGCAGCCTCCGGGGAGAGAGACTACACCGAATTTGCAGTAACTCTAGATAGAGCGGCCAAGGAGATCGGAATCGATTTCATAGGAGGTTTCTCTGCACTGGTACACAAGGGCTATGCAGGGGGAGAGTGCACTCTAATTCAATCCATACCACAAGCTCTAAGTAACACAGATAAGGTTTGTTCCTCTGTAAACATCGGAACCACCAGAGCGGGAATCAATATGGATGCCGTAAGAGAGATGGGGTTCATCATTAAAAAAACTGCAGAGTTAACCGCCACAGACGGGGGTATCGGATGTGCAAAACTCGTCGTGTTTGCAAATGCACCGGAGGATAATCCCTTTATGGCAGGGGCATTCCACGGAGTCGGAGAGGGAGAGGCTGCCATTAATGTAGGGGTAAGCGGACCGGGGGTTGTAAAGGCAGCATTAGAACGGGTCCGTGGCGAAAATATGGAAACCGTAGCAGAAACCATAAAGAAAATGGCATTTAAGATAACACGAGTCGGACAACTGGTAGCAAGAGAGGCCTCTAAGAGACTAAATATACCCTTTGGGATAGTGGATCTCTCCCTTGCCCCCACTCCGGCTATAGGAGATAGTGTGGCACACATCCTCGAAGAGATGGGCATAGAGAGCTGCGGCGCACCCGGAACAACAGCAGCACTAGCTATTCTAAACGATGCGGTAAAAAAGGGTGGTATTATGGCTTCCTCACAGGTAGGGGGATTAAGTGGTTCCTTCATTCCTGTAAGTGAAGATGCAGGAATGATAGAGGCGGTCAAACGAGGCTCCCTATCTATAGAAAAATTGGAGGCTATGACTGCTGTTTGCTCTGTTGGTCTCGATATGATAGCAATTCCCGGAGATACACCCGCCGAGACCATCGCCGCAATTATAGCCGATGAAGCTGCAATAGGGGTAGTTAACGGTAAAACCACCGCCGTAAGGATTATCCCCGCTCCAGGCAAAGGGGTAGGCGATACGGTAGAGTTTGGTGGCCTTCTGGGAAAAGCTCCTGTCATGGAGGTAAGTAAATTCTCCAGTGCCAACTTTATAAATAGAGGAGGGAGAATTCCCGCTCCACTTACAAGCCTCAAAAATTAGAGAGCACCCCGGGTGTAAGACCTTACACCCGGTTCAGAGAACCTAATTTTCCAATTCGTCTATTCTCTTAAAACTATCACGTAACTGAGAATACAACCCATGATATATCGAATACAACCTATCATAGGCCTCAAAATTTTCCCTATTGGGCTTATTCACACTCTCTACTGTCAAAAGAGAGGCGGCCTCTTTAAAATTACTCCACAAGCCTGTACCAACACCCGCAACAACAGCAGCTCCATACGCGGCTCCCTCTCTGCTCCCGCTTACCGTCTCCACTCTCATCTTAAAAACGTCGGCATGAATCTGACGCCATACATTAGACTGAGCCCCCCCACCGGAGGTTGCAACATGATCGAAAGTCATCCCTAACCGACCAAATATCTCATTTACATCCCGTAAACTAAAGATGACCCCCTCCATCACACTCCTAAAAAGTTCTCTCTTAGAGGTACCCAAGGTAAGTCCCACAAATGCTCCCCTGGCAGTCGGGTCGGTATAGGGACACCTCTCTCCACTCAGATAAGGGAGAAAAAACACCCCACCGGCTCCTATGGGAGCACCGGCAGCCTCCCTATCAATTATGGAATACACACTCTCCCCCGTCAATTTTTCAACCTCCCCCTCGCTATGGGCAAAAACCTCCTTAGCCCACTTCAAAGACCCCGCTGCGGAGAGGGTAACACCCATAGCATGCCACGTCCCGGGTACCACGTTACAGAATACCTGTAACAACCCATCCGGATTATCCTTATAGTTTTCAAGGGTGGTAGACACAATACCGGAGGTTCCAAGTACCGTCATGCATATATCACCCGAGACAACGCCGGTACCAACCCCCTGAATAACCGCATCTCCCCCACCGCCTACTACCTTCAATCCCCTGGGGAGTCCAAGCATATCGGCGATACTATCAAGTACACCTCCACTCACCTCCGTCGACTCATAACTCTCGGGGAAAAAATCAGGAGGGATATCAAGTATATCAAGAAGCTCCCTGGACCATCGCCTGTTTCTAACATCAAAGAAACCGGTGCCCGAGGCATCCGAGACCTCCGTTGCAATTACACCCGTCAATTTATAGCGTATATAGTCCTTTGGATTAACTACCTTTTTTATCTTTTCATAATTCTCAGGCTCGTTCTCTCTAAGCCATAAAACCTTACCCCCCGTGTATCCGGGAAGCATTCTATTGTTGGTATACTTTAAAAGCTCAGTTTCACCGCCAACCCTCTCGTATATCTCATTACACTGAGACTCCGTTCTTTGATCATTCCACAGTATAGCCGGACGAATAACATTATAATCCTTATCAAGAGCCACAAGCCCATGCATCTGCCCCGTTAAACCAATCCCTTTTAAAGCCCTTATTTCACTTCTATACTTTGAGGTTATTCCTCTAATAGTTTTAACAACAGCCCCCCACCAGTCCTCCGGCTTTTGCTCAGACCATCCGTGGCGGAGAGAAAATAGGGGATACTCTTCCAGCTCGCTGGCGATAACCTTTCCCCTCTCATCTACAAGAATAGTTTTACACCCACTTGTACCTATATCTATACCCATAACATACCCAGAAACCATACATACACCTCCCCAAATTTTCAAATGCTTACTTAGAGTTATAGATTAAAAGAAATAAAAAGGAGTAGCAAGTTACTTCGCGGAAGTTCTAGGCACTAAGACCCTCAGGCTTTAAGATTGCCTATATACTCAACTCCATACCTATCATAATCCTCGAAGGTATTTAGGTTGAGAAAAGAATCCCTCTCCGCATCGGAGATAGAGATAAAACAACAATTTTCTATCTGCTCAATAAACCTATGTATCGAATAGTCCTTTTTATTATACCACCTCTCCCCAGGAAACCTCATCGAGGAGGTTAGATCCATACGCCTCTCCAATTCCACAATCAGATCCTTAGAATAGATAGAAAACAGAGGCTCCATAAATTTTTTTCCTCCCTCTATCCATACAGGCACAATGGCCTCACAACCACCCCTAGGTTGACACACTCCGTCATCAACCAAGCTACCCTCCACGCAGGCAAACATCTTTACAATAAGTCTTGCATCTACAAACGGCATATCAACGGCACAAACAAAAACATAGCCATACAAAGAAGACAAAAGAGCCGTGTATAATCCACCTAAAGGTCCAACTCCCTTAACGGTATCCTCCACAAACCGAAGATTCTTATAATCCTCCAGCACCCCAAAGCACCTGGAATCCACCCTTGCCCTATCGGTAACGATAAAAACATCATCACTCAGGTGATAAACCCTCTCTACCACTCTTTTTATCATGGGTTCACCGGCAATACGAAGAAGTCCCTTATTCACCCCTCCCATCCGAGTGGCTTTTCCACCGGCGAGTATGGCAATTGATAACGGTAGGGAATTAAAAGACATGTTCAATTTCTGGAAATTTTTCTATTCTCCCCCAGCTAAACACAGGCCCATCCACACATACGTACAGCCCACCTATATTACAGTGGCCACATTTACCAATTCCACACTTCATATACCGCTCGAGGGTAAGTATGACATCGTCCTTCTTGAATCCCCGTTTCACCAAACCAATCGCAGCGAATTTCATCATCACAGGGGGACCGCACACAATAGCAACACTACCCCCTCCGTCCACTCCCACAGCATCATCGTAGAGCGAGGTAACAAGTCCAACCCGCCCTTTCCATTTATCATCCCCTCTATCGACAGTCACATACACAGAAATATCATCTCGCTTTTCCCACTCCGCAAGCTCATCCTTAAAGCATATATCATCTGGTGTTTTTGCCCCGTAGAGAATTTTCACATCTTTAAACCGCTCTCTGTTTTCAAGCACCAATCTTATCATTCCTCTAATTGGAGCAAGCCCTATCCCTCCGGAAACGAAAACAAGAGAACGACCAAACAATTCTTCAAAGGGAAAACTATTACCGTATGGCCCACGTACATAGAAAACATCATCCTGCTTCAACCTATGGAGTGCAGTGGTAAGATGTCCAGACTTACGCACAGTTAACTCAAAAAAACCTCTCTCCCCCGGCGAAGAGGAGATAGAGATAGGAGCCTCACCGACACCAAGAACAGACACCTGAACAAACTGCCCCTGCTTGTAGTTAAAACTATTCTTCAAATCTTCATCGATAAAGCTAACCCTGAAGGTCTTAGTGTCATGGGTCTCCTCTCTAACGGATATTATCTTAATAGGATATGGCAAATACTCATTACTAATCCGCACCGTATCGCCCCCCAAGGGAATTTACTCGCTCTACAAAGGCGGACATCCCTATATCAACGGGACACACTGATAAACATCTACCACAACCGACACATCCACTCCTCCCGTGAAAATCCACATCGTACCTTAACTTATGCTCATATCGTCTTGCAGTACGGATATATGCCTTCTCCCGGGGATTATGGCCGCTTGCCTCCCGGGTGTAGCCACTAAATACACACCCATCCCATACTCTAACCCTCTCTCCGGCTACTTCAGTCACCCCAATCTCTTCCGCAAGGGAAAGATTACTCGTATCGTACACATTAAAACAGGTACATGTAGGACACGCATAGAGACAGGCCCCACAGTATATACACCTATTTGCTATCTCGTTATAAATGGGAAGCAGCCTGTTAGACTGTAAGGGTTTCTCCGATTCCTCCCTCACTATTTCCAGAGCAGTTTCAAAATCCACCTTGAGGTTGATATTCTCCCTAGCCTCTTTAAAAATCCCTTCCAATTTTTCAGAGAGTTCTAGCTGATCTTGCTCCTTAAAGAATTCCCCAGTCTCCTTAACAAGTTTCTCACCCCTAGCAGATGCTACCTCCACAATAAATCCCCCATCGATCTTTACAAACTGAAGATCGAACCCTACCTTATCACTATCAAGATACGGGCCTGTACCGGTAGAAGAGCAAAAACAGGCATTCGGTTCCGGAGGTGTTAGGCACGCAGTTACGATAAAGAGGGCACCCTTAAATTTTCTAACATAGTAATAATCCTCGATGTTCGTAGTAAAAAAACTATTACTCAACTGAAGGGCATAAAAATCACAGGGCTTAACCCCAAAAACAAGTCTTGGTTTTGCCCCGCTTCCCCTTTTTTCAACCTCAAGTTTATCATCCCTCCATTTAAACATTACCTCAGATTGGGGGAAAAATATCTCCTTGGGGGAAATGAGCGGGCGAGATGACATATCCAGCAAATCCGGGGGAATCTCTCTACTGGCATCAATCCTCTCAAAAAGGGTATCCCCACCCCTTTGAACAATCGGGGCATACACCTCCCATCTATCGGTTAATTTTTTTAAGAGACCAGGAATCTGCTTTTCTTCTATAAAGTACAACATCTTACAAACTCTTCTCTATTTTTACCGCACAAACCTTCAATTCCGGGATTTTAGCCTCAGGGTCCAAGGCCCTTATAGTGAGTAAATTGGCAGCCGATTCCTTAAAATGAAAGGGGATAAATACAGAGCCGGATGCCACATACTCCGTTATACGCACCTTAACATTTATTTCTCCCCTTCTCGAGGAGACCTTAACCATCTCACCATCCCTAATCCCCATTCGCCTCGCATCCTCTGGATGCATCTCTATGTAGTTCTCCGGTACCTCTCTTGTCAAAGTACTCGTCCTTCGGGTCATTGTACCGGTATGAAAGTGCCAATAGGTTCTACCAGTAGTAAGCAGAAAGGGATACTCTCCATCTGGAAGCTCCGGAGGTTCTCTATACTCAGCCGGAAGAAAGAGCCCCTTACCTCTGGTAAACCTATCCTTGTGAAGGTAAGGTGTCCCCGGATGATCTCTGCTTGGACAGGGCCACTGAAGCCCAAAGGGTTCAAGCCTTTCATAGGTTATCCCTCCGTATATCGGGGTTAGAGAGGCAATTTCATCCATAATCTCTTTAGGACTGGTATACCCCATACCAGCATAACCCGCCGCTTTGGCAACACCGGATATAATCTTCCAATCTGGCATAGAATTACCCACAGGTTCCATAACCTTTCTGATCCGTTGTACCCGCCTCTCCGTATTGGTAAAGGTTCCATCTTTCTCCGCAAATGAAGATGCCGGAAAGACTACATCGGCATACCTTGCCGTTTCACTTAAAAACAAATCTTGAACCACAAGAAACTCCACATTCTCAATACAGCGTCTAACGTGGTTCAAATCCGGATCACTAAGTGCAGGGTTTTCTCCCATAATGTAAATAGCCTTAATCTTCCCCCTACAGGCACCTTCAAACATCTCCGTAATCGTTAGACCCGGTTTTTCCGGCAGGTAATCAACACCCCATGCCTTTCTGAACTTCTCTCTCGCCACCGGGTCCACAACCTTCTGGTATCCGCTGTATACATCGGGAAGCCCTCCCATATCACACGCTCCCTGCACATTGTTCTGTCCTCTCAACGGATTTACACCTGTAGCAGGAAACCCCACGTGCCCGGTTAACATTGCAAGATTCGCAAGAGATTTTACATTATCAACACCAGCGGCGTGTTGGGTTATTCCCATGGAAAAAACAATCATAGCCCTTTTGGTTGTGGCATATATATGAGCGGCCTCTTCAAGAATCGCTGCAGGAACTCCGGTTATCTTCTCTACATACCCGGGGTCATACCTCTCCACTACTTTTTTTAACCTATCGTAGCCCTCTGTTCTCTCTCTTATATACTCCCTATCCTCCAGACCATCCCGTATAATTATATGCATCAGCCCATTTATCCAGGCCACATCGGTTCCGCCTCTTATCCGGGCATGGAGATAAGCATACTTTGAGAGTCTTATTTTTCTGGGATCAAAGAGTAAGAGTTTTGCACCTCTATCCTGTACAGATTTTATTATCCGCGAACCTATAAGGGGATGTTGTCCCGTAGTATCCGAACCGGTAACGAGAAAGCAATCAGCATGTTCAAAATCCTCTATCGAGTTGGTCATTGCCCCGGAGCCCATCGTAGCGGCTAATCCCGCCACAGTGGAGGCATGACAGAGCCGCGCGCAGTGATCCACATTATTGGTACCAAAAACAGCGCGTGAGAGTTTCATCATTAAATAATTCTCTTCGTTGGTAGCCTTGGCAGATGTGAGAAACGCTAAACTATCCCCTCCAAACTTCTCCTTGTAGTAATTAAGCCTCTCACCAACAATCCTGAAGGCCTCATCCCAGGAGGTAGTCACAAACCTCCCCTTCTTTTTGACGAGAGGCGACGTCAACCTCTCTCTACTATTTATAAACTCAAAGGAATTCCATCCCTTAACACAGAGGCTTCCTTTAGAGACGGGATGATTCTTACTAGGAACGGACGAAACCACCCGGCTACCGTCGGACTCCAGGTATAATCCACATCCACACCCACAGTAGATACAGGTGGTTAACTCTCTAGACATTTGGTTTCCCACTATGCGAATATAGTATTACTCTAATATATTAACATATTTATACAGCTTGTCCATAGCCAACCCCAAATATTTACTAATCCGAATAGATCCCCTCGATAACTCTATTGACCTCCATTGCATATTCTCCATCTACCGGTATAGGGCTGCCGTTTAAAATTGCCTCCGTAACTGCCTCTATATAGGGCTGATGGAGGTTTGGGTGAGCCGGATGATTTTCCACTATCTCTTTTCCTCCGACCCTAAGGACAAGAAGATCACCGTTAAGTTTAGGGATACGTATAGATCCCCTGCTTCCAAAAATATCCAGGCTATCCATTGACTCGTAAACCCCTGTTGTAACGGTTAGCATAGCGGTAACGCTCCCACTAAAAGAAACAATACCAACAGAGGTATCCTCTACCTCTCTATTAAAAATTATGTTCCTATTAACCCCCTTAACACTTTCCACATTATCGCTACCAAAAAGATTGATAAGAACCTCAATCCTATGGCAACCAAAATCCATAAGAGGCCCGCCACCTGCTTTATCCAGTTCTACGAGCCAGTCTCTGGAATCACCTCGTTTTATATCAAAGTACTCAAAGGCCTTCAAATCCACCACCACCGGTTTGCCTATAATGCCCTCGTTCAATATTTCTTTAACCCGCCTGATAATCGGATAGAAATGTCTGTAATAGGCTATACTG
>Ga0256914_1002785_pt1 | contig 14351 bp, 5 predicted proteins | sample HulkmetaG_FD_191571 | JGI IMG/M metagenome (GOLD analysis project Ga0256914, IMG submission 191571) | Hydrothermal chimney microbial communities from Main Endeavour vent field at the Juan de Fuca Ridge, Pacific Ocean - Hulk | ecosystem: Environmental > Aquatic > Marine > Hydrothermal vents ... | reverse complement strand
GACCATGGCTTGGGCCTGCATGACCGTGTTGACAGGAAATCGTCCCAGATACATGTCGGCCAGCAAATCATCATATGTTGCGTCATCTTCCAAGGTGACAAAACGATTGTCGGCAGCGGTTTCGCCAGTGATACGGCCAATAATGCGCAAAGAAATGGGGATATAGGTGTTAAAGCTATTTCCCTTATAATTACGCATATCGTAGGTTCCGTCGCCAATCAAGAGCACATATTCGGGACGTGTTGTCCAATAATGGTAAGCATAGCTCAAAAAATCATGGATTGCTTCAGCAGACATCATACCGCCATTGAACTGGTCGTAAATTTGACGGGCATCGATGAGGGCCACGGTGTAGTCATTAGCTCGATAGGTGGCTAGTTCCTCAGCCGGGGCCCAAAAATCGTGGTGTGTGATGATGATGTAATCGGCAGCGTTGCTGGTATCTAACAGATTGGCGAGTGTGTAGCTAGAGGCAGGGTAGATGACAGGCTCGATGCGGGTGGGCACTTGCCAAGCTGTGGGCGAAACAGCCAGAAGAGGGGCGGCAGTGCTATCGACAGCAATGGTGTAGGGGCCTGAACCGCTCATGGCAGCATTTTTCAGCCGTTTAACGTTCGCTAAATCACTTATATTGTAAACCGCAGGTGCATCGCTGACAAACTGGCCTATCTGATATTGTCGTATGGTTGTGTTGCCATTCTGTGCAATGAGTTGATCATCCTCGGCGGTATAGGTATCGTAGTAAGTTATTTCAATCCAATCAGGATAGACCTCATCGACGGCGCCGCCGGCTGTAATATGATTAGTAACTGTAATGTTAACAGAGTTTGTACCTTCCTGAAAGTAGGACTGAGGGACGGTGGCGGTAGCAGTAAAGAGGGTTGCCCCCACCCAGCTCGTGTCATCGTGATAGACTTGATGGTTGTTCACTGCTAGGGCCAAATCATGGGTTTTGCCATCAATCTTGCTAACCAGTGTAACGGTAAGACTTCCAGAAAAGGTGCCCGTAGCAATGTTGGCAGCAGAAAATGTGTAAGTCTTGGTGCAACTGGTGTTGGCAATGGCTTGGATGTTCTGCCAGAACCAATGGTCAGCGCTACTGGAATCAGGCGACTGGGGTAAATAGGCGAGGTTTTTTTCCAGATGTATCGAATGTGGAAAGGTCGTTGCCACGTTGCTACCAGGCGCAGCATCAATTTCGAGCATGCGTTTGCCATTAATGCCGCCATAAGTTAGCCAAAATACATTGTCGCCAGTGTATTTGTTCGTTGGCAGCAATTCATCGTAAAAAAGTTCATCGAGGTTACGACCATAGAATAGGATGCGATCGTCAGTGTTGAATTGACCGTCAGACTCACCGGTAACCTGGATGGCAATCTCATTTCCCATCCAGAACATGCGAAAGGTGCGAGGGTCCAGTGTATCGACAGGAAGGCCTGCTGCGCTCAGATAGTTGTAATCCAGTTGGAAGAGGCCTTCGTGTCTGTCGGGGCCAATGATCACGCGAAAGCCGGGCGAAGGGGGCTGCCATGGCGTAGCTGCTTGGGTTTCTGCGGGGCCTGCCCAAACAGCTTCTGGCAGGTAGAAGTATCCGATGGTTAAGAGCGCAAATGTTGCAATAAAAACAAAACTACGAAGCAAAAGCGTGGAGGATTTTCTTGGCATATTCGTTTTGCACTGGGATGAATGAGAGCGTTAATGATGGAATCCAGAAGGAAACACATTCCCTCAACTGTAACCGGGAATGGCTTCCAATGCAAAACTTGTAACGCTTAAAATGTGGTGTCGAGATCTGTTTCAATCATCCCATATCGCTCAGTTGTTCCGTCCAGGTGCAAAATTTCGAGCTGATAGCGATAGTGTCCATCAAAGTCAGGTTGGTCGATAAGATGGTAGCTTGCACCGATATCTGCGCCAGCGTGTTGTGCCAGTATGATTTCGGTGTTGATTTTCTCGAAAGTGCCGCCATTGTCACTGCGCAGAACGTTAAATCCAAAGATATTGATCTCACTTGCAGATTGCCATTTCAGCATCACCGCGCTTCTGCTGGAAACCAGCGAAAATCCCCCCATGGATTCTCCAACAGGATTATGGATGTTGACAGAGTCGCTTGATGATTGATCGGCAAGGGTGGCGGTGATGGTATTCGCGCCGTTGGGGCCATCGGGGTCGGCGACGATATCATGTGCTCGCGCTGTGTTGAGGGTTATATCATCTGGTAAATCGCTTGTTTGGTTTTTGGCAATAAAATTAACGATGACGACGAAATGATCGCCAGCCAATAAGGGTGTTCCAAAGGAATCGGTTAGATCAGACCAATCCAGTGCGCCATCATCCAGAGTATCGTCAGCAGCGGGCGTGGCTGAAACAAATCGCAGGTAGTTAGTGTCATACACATCTTGCAATGGTACGGCAGTAAGCCATGATTGCCCGGTATTGGTGATACGGATGGTGAAACTTACGGCATCGCCCGGTGTTATTTCGGTATCGACCGTGGTATTTTTCTTGGTGATGGTGTAGCTGGTGGGAAAGGTCATTCCGGCATCGACGCCGGTTTCGACCATACCAGCGGACAATGTTAGAAGGTCGGTCTCACCGGAAGTGCTATTGGCATCACTATCTTTGTCACTGGTGGTTTGCGCCTTGGGACTGATAGACCATGTGGCATCGGGCGTGGTAAACTGAACTTTGTAATCATCGGCGTCCAGGCCCTCAAAACGATAAAAGCCATCCATATCAGTTGTTGTTACTGCCAGTACACTTCCACCGGCATCTTTTAGGGTCACTGTAATGCCCTGCAATGGCGGTTCTCCGGCATCTTGCACACCATCGGCGTTGACATCCCACCAGACATAGTTGCCCAAATTGACGGTATTTGTTCTGAGCTTGAGCGCAGGGTCGCCCAGAAGCATGAAGCCATCTGCTTCGGTTTCATTTCCGGCATTCAGAGCATTTTGTTTTGCCCACGTAAGGGCTTTGCCTAGCTCTTTGATGTTGCTTTGGAAGACAGCTTTGAAGAAGCCTTTTTCCAGGGTATCATGTTTGCGCGGAAAGCCGTAGTAGGTAGGTGAGATGGTGGCTACCGGGCCAACACCCAGCTTGCGAACGCCATATTCACTGACCGCTGTGTCAGCGGGATCGTGAAAGTTTCCTTCGTCACACCCCATCGACAGCATGACTGGTAGTTCACAGGCATTGGTGTTGGTCAGTTGATCGACGGCGGATTCGTTCCAAATTTGCTCGACTGCCCAGAAGTTTTTTGTGGAGTGCCCCACATAGCTCACCAATAGTGCTCCGGTATCATTCTGCTCGTCAATAAGCTGCTGACGGCACTCATCGCCACTGGTAGCATTGCCGTCGGACGCGTAGTTGCAGGTTTTTCCCAGATATCTTTTGGTATAAGTGTAAGGAGCGGGTAAGTATTTGACTGTATTAGTTGGGGCATCGACATAGCCGTCGGCAATGCCATCAGAAAGCTGCCAATAGAGTTCGCCATCTTCATCATCGGCGGCAAAGATAACATTTTGCGGATGTGTTGCGCAGGTAGCGGTTTCGTAGTTGATCGTTTTATCGACCATAGCTTGCGCTTCGTCGGGCGAGTTGACCGGGAACCGCCCCAGGTGCATATCGGGAAGAAGGTCGCCGTAGGTGGTGTCGTTTTCTAAGGTTACAAACCGATTTTCAGAGGCTGTTTCACCGGTGATGCTGCCCACAAGATGCAAGAACACAGGGATGTAGGTGGGAAAGCTGGAACCACGGTAGTTCCGCATATCATACGTGCCATCGCCTATCAGCAAAACAAAAGTCGGGCGTTTGGCCCAATGATTGTAGGTGTAGCTCAAAAAATCATGGATCGCTTCGGCAGACATAACGCTGCCATTGAATTGATCATAGATTTGCTGGGCATCGACCATAACCACATGGTATTCAGCCGCCCGATGGTTTGCCAGTTGCAAGGCTTCTGCCCAAAAATCTCTATGTGTAATGATGATGTAATCTGCCGCGTTACTGGTATCCAATAAATTTTCAGGGGTGTAGGCCGATGCAAGATAGGTGACAGCTTCGATGCTGGTGGGTGTTTGGCGGGCGGCTGGCACCAGGGTAAGCAATCGAGCAGCAGCGCTATCAAAAGCAATGGTAAAGGGGCCCGAACCTGTAATACTACCATTTTGTACACGCCGTACGTTTTTGAGATCACTCACATCATAAACAGCAAGCTCGTTGCTATCAAAGTTTGAGATTTGTTGCTGCTGCACGGCCCCAGTCAAATTGGTAGAAACCAAGTTATTATTTTCAGATACAAAGGTATCGTAGTAGGTTACGTCCATCCAATTGGGATAAACAACATCCACAGCCCCGCCAGAGTTGGGGTTATTGGTAACCTTCACAGTAATGGTGTTGGAACCCTCTTGAAAATAGGCTTGCGGCACTACGGCTGTGGCAATAAAGGCTGTATTGCCAACCCAATCGGTGTTGTTATGATAAACTTCGTGCCCATTGACCAACAGAGTGAGATCATGTTGCTTATTTTTGATGACGCTAAAAAGTTTGACTTTCAGGCTACCTGTCACAATATCGGTAGCAATATTGTTAGCGCTAAATGTGTAGTCTTTTGACTTACTTCCTGAACCAAAGGCAGTAATTTTCTGCCAAAACCAATGGTCTTCGCCCTCGACATAGGGACGAGTGGGAACGTAGTAATGATTTTGTTCCAAATGTTGTTTATGTGGAAAAACGCTGGCCACGGCGCTAACTGGCGAGCCATCCACCAATTGCATACGCTTGCCATTGGGCCCGCCGTAGCTAAGCCAATAGCTATTCGTGCCGCTGTATTTATTGGTCTCCACCAGGCCATCGAAAAAGAGGTCATCCAGGTTGCGCCCGTAAAACAGAATGCTATCATCAGCATCGAAATGGTTATCGGCTTCGCCAGTGACTTCGATAGCAACCTCTTCTCCCATCCAGAATAATCTGAATGTGTGAGGATCAAGCGTATCGACAGGAAGTCCGGCGCTGGCGAGAGCGTTATAATCCAGTTGGTACAATCCCTCTGGCTTGGTCGTGTCGACAGTGATGCGATAACCAGGCTGCTGTGGGGCCCACTGTGATGCAGCAGTCGTCACAACTGGCGCAGCGACAGGGCTTTGCGCCGGAGCTGCCCAAACCTGAATCCCCAAAAAAAGATAGACCGCCCCCAATAAGAGCGCAGTGGTGGTCAAAACAATCGAAGTGGAAATAATTTTCATATGTCTTGTAAACATAAATAATCCCAGGCCCAAAATACATCGCCTGAACCAATCAATGTATAATAGCGTTAAATTAAAGTAGCTCATGTTGTGCACCCACTGATTGATGGCCTGATTCTAGAGCAAGACATTTGTTGTCTTTTAGCGACGACAACCATGGACCAACGTGGATGAAAATTCAGCCATCCTGCTTCGTCTCTTTTCGTCTTAGCAGCCATCCATCTCTGGCCAAACAGCAAAAGGCGAGGACTCTCAACCGTGGTAGCATCAAATTACGTAACATCAGTAAAGTAACTATCTAGGTTTCCTGATTAGCCACGAGAACACCAAGGCACAACGGCACGAAGTAAAGAAAGCGCTTCGTCGCCTTCGAGCCCTCGTGGCTAAGGGTTGACCATCATTACTTGAGTTGAACATAAATCCCTGATACATTCTCAGGCCTCCTCAGGCATACGCCCGAAGAGGCCTGTTATCATCTATCCGAGCGGGAACTCAAAATAGATGGTTATGTTGCCTACACTTAGAAGGAAGTATCAAGATTCACCTGAACAGCGCCATAATGGGCTACACTACCATCCAGGAAGACAATTTCCAAGACATAGTTATAGCTGTCATCCGAGACACTGCGGTCGACAAATCGATAGCTTGCTCCAAGATCGGCACCAGCATACTGTGCAAAGATGAGGCTATCATTCACCTGTTCAAAGCTGCCGCCATTGGCACTGCGCAACATGTTGAAGCCAAGAATGGAAGCCTCGCTTGCAGATTGCCAGCGGATTTGAACGGCATTGCCAGCAACAAGCGCAGCAAAACTGCTCATACTTTCGCCCACGGGGTTAAGAATGGTAACAGGATCATCATCCGATTGGTTGGGCAGGGGGCCAGTCGCACCATTCGGTCCAGTCGGGCCATCAGGATCAGTCATCACATCGTGAGCGGTGGCAGTGTTAATAGTCTCGTGGTTAGGCAAATTCTGCGTATGATGCTTGGCAGTGAAATTAACCACAACGCTGAAGCTGGCACCTGGCGCCAAATCGTTGCCATAGCTGGCAGTCAAATCAGTCCAATCAATGGTTCCATCATCAACATTGTCATCTGAAGCAGTATCAGCGTTAACATAAGCCAGATAAGTCGTATCGTAAGTATCACGCAGAGGCAGAACAGCTAACCAGGTTTTACCAGTATTCTTGATGGTAATAGTAAAGCTGATAGGATCACCAGGGGTCAATTCGCTGGCCGCAGTGGTGTTCTTTTTCGTTATGGTGTAACTTGAAGGGATGCTCATGCCAGCATCGACAGTATCGTCATCCTCGCCAGAACTTAGTGTTGTGGTATCAGTTTGTCCTGTGGCAGTGTCAGCATTGCTGTCTTTTGCGTCGTCAGTCCCCTGCTCTTTGGGGCTAATAGTCCAGTCGTTGTTAGGCTTGGTGAAGACAACGCTGTAATTACCTGGTTCCAGATCGGTGAAGCTGTAGTCACCATTTGCATCGGTGATGTCGGTAGCAATCGTTGTTCCACTACCATCTTTCAGGGTAACAGTAACGCCCTTGATGCCTGGCTCGCCAGCATCTTGAATGCCGTCTTCGTTCAAATCCCACCACACTTTGTCGCCGAGGCTGGCCAGCTTGTAAAAACCAGCATCCCAGGTAGGATCGTTTTCACCAGAATCCAGGGTGGTCACATTCGTCACCCCAGTGGTTGCATCGGCATCACTGTCAGTGGGATCTGAAGCAGAGCCTGCGGTGCTGGGGCTGGCTTTATCGTAGCCAGTGGGCTTGGTGAACTGGACAAAGTAATCGCCAGGAACCAAATCATCAAACTCATAAAGACCGGAGGCGTCGGTGGTATCGGTGGCAATGGCAGCACCATCATCAGCGCCAGGTTCAGCAACACCATCGCCATCAACATCTTTGTACAGCTTGACAGTTACGCCCTGAATCGCGGATTCACCGGTATCCTGCACGCCATCTGCATCTTTATCTTCCCAGACATAATCACCCAGTTTGGCATATTTATAGAAACCGGCATCCCAGGTAGGATCATTCTCGCCAGAAATCAGGGTGGTCACATCGGTCAGGCCGGTGGTTGCATCGGCATCACTGTCAGTGGGATCTGAAGCAGAGCCTGCGGTGCTGGGGCTGGCTTTATCGTAGCCAGTGGGCTTGGTGAACTGGACAAAGTAATCGCCAGGAACCAAATTATCAAACTCATAAAGACCGGAGGCGTCGGTGGTATCGGTGGCAATGGCAGCACCATCATCAGCGCCAGGTTCAGCAACACCATCGCCATCAACATCTTTGTACAGCTTGACGGTTACACCCTGAATCGGGGATTCACCGGCATCCTGCACGCCATCTGCATCTTTATCTTCCCAGACATAATCACCCAGTTTGGCATATTTATAGAAACCGGCATCCCAGGTAGGATCATTCTCGCCAGAAATCAGGGTGGTCACATCGGTCAGGCCGGTGGTTGCATCGGCATCACTGTCAGTGGGATCTGAAGCAGAGCCTGCGGTGCTGGGGCTGGCTTTATCGTAGCCAGTGGGCTTGGTGAACTGGACAAAGTAATCGCCAGGAACCAAATTATCAAACTCATAAAGACCGGAGGCGTCGGTGGTATCGGTGGCAATGGCAGCGCCATCATCAGCGCCAGGTTCAGCAACACCATCGCCATCAACATCTTTGTACAGCTTGACGGTTACACCCTGAATCGGGGATTCACCGGCATCCTGCACGCCATCTGCGTCGGTATCTTCCCAGACATAATCACCCAGTTTGGCATATTTATAGAAACCGGCATCCCAGGTAGGATCATTCTCGCCAGAGGACAGGGTGGTCACATCGGTTAGGCCGGTGGTCTCATCGGCATCACTGTCAGTAGGATCTGAAGCAGAGCCTGCGGTGCTGGGGCTGGCTTTATCGTAGCCAGTGGGCTTGGTGAACTGGACAAAGTAATCGCCAGGAACCAAATCATCAAAACCATAAAGACCGGAGGCGTCGGTGGTATCGGTAGCAATGGCGGCACCATCATCAGCGCCAGGTTCAGCAACACCATCGCCATCAACATCTTTGTACAGCTTGACGGTTACGCCCTGAATCGGGGATTCACCGGCATCCTGCACGCCATCTGCGTCGGTGTCTTCCCAGACATAGTCACCCAGACTGGCATAGAGAACAACATCGGCATCATCGCTGTCAGTAACGTTATCACCAGGCAAGTCAGTGCCATCACTGCTAGTAGGATTCGCCGTGACAGTGGCGATATTGGTGACATCGGCAGTGACATTAGTCACAGTGTGCGTACAGGATTGTGAGGCGTTGGGGGCAAGAGGCCCGGTAATCGTACACACAGTAAAGTCATCAGCGGTGTTGCCGGCAGTGCCATTATCATCACGGATGACAATATCGGAAAGATGTGTTTCGCCGGTATTGGTGATGGTATAGGTGTACTGTACGTCATCTCCGGAGTTGATGTAGTCGATGGTACCATCGGGAGCGGAATCGGCAACTTTAATCAACTTGATGCCTGGCAGAGCATAGCCAAAGTCAGCATTATTGTAGTCCATAATTGGATCACTCAAAATAACAACGCGAGGTTCTTCACCACTATAATCCTCGGAAGCTAAGTCGCCGGTATAGACATAATGCTCCAAAGCACCGCCAGAGGCAAAGTTGCTATCAGGAATTTCTACCCAATAAATATTACCATTGGCTGTAATGCTGAGAAAATCGTACCATCCATGCTCGACACCGGTGGTGCTACTATCGTCACCGGTTGTCAAAGTATTAACAAGTGTGTCATCACCGCCGGGCTCAAAAACGCCATCGTTGTCATCCAAGTATAATTTGACCACGACGCCATCGATACCCGAGCTCCCCCACTCTACGCTCTCATCTTTGGTACCGTTGACATTGCTATCATGCCAAACAAAGTCACCCAGGGTCGAGGCACCTCGCGGAGTTGAGGGATCGGCATGGCTAACCGTTAGTTGTGTAAACAGCGCCAAGGCCAGTACGCCCACGATGAAGGAAAGTGTACGAACCACGTTAGGGAAGGTTGATCGGTTTTTCATTCGAAAACAAGCTCCTGTAGAAAACTAAAAGACTAAAAAAGGGGTAACTGCTCATGCCCCTCCCCGAGAGGAACCGCTAAGACCACAAAGATGTAAAGACAGGAAGAAGATGGTCAAAAATCTTTTGTGCCTTTCTTTTCTTCGGGCCTTCGTGGCCAAAAACAGGAAGAGAGCTGTACGGTTACAAAAAAGTTACTTTACTAATTGAAATTTACAACAAACGCGACATCATTACACAGATACACCTCCTCAACTTTGCAGAAGTCACATCACTAACAATACGTCTTCTGTCGGCCAGGAAGAAAGTGAATAAGACTAGTTAATCAGGGTGGAGATCACACGTTTTCACACATATTGCACAAAAGCGGCACACGACGTGCTTGAAATAGCCAGGGGGTCATACTCACAAGCGCAAGCGCACATTGAAAAAGAGTTCTTTTACTCGCCAAGTCATAGAATGGGTGTATCTGAAAAAACAATCCACAGATGTTGCATTACCACGGGCCGGTTTTGCCAATTGCTCCATCCAACATAAGGCAACCACGTATAGCTGGATTTCATAGCATCCCGTTGCGTAATCTTTACTTCTCAAAATTTTAGAACACTCTTCCCGAATTGTCAAGTTTTACCTGTCGTATTCGACAGCTATGACATCAAAATGCGTTTGTCTGCCCCGCTGACACCTGGAATCAACTTTTTATTGATCTTTCGCCAATTTTCCTCATAATTATCGGTGCCGATTGCTGATGTGAGCTGGAAGCCTGGTCTCTCTGAGCGGATGTGGCCTCCCGGGGGAAGGAGTCGCTTATGGGCTAACCTCATCAAGTGAAACCATCACTCGCACCAATGTACCTTTTCCTGGCGAAGAATTGACAATGAGCTCACCATCAATAGCATCGACCCGTTCAGCAATGCCCAACATGCCCAAATGCCCCTCGCGGGCCAGTTCCATCCATCCAGTCGGCGGCGTAAACCCAACACCGTCATCTTCAATCTCCAGGATAATCTGGTTTTCCTGCATAAAGAGACGAACCCATATTTTAGTGGCCCGGGCATGTTTCATAATATTCTGCACAGCCTCTTGATAAATACGGAAAAGGGCTAATTTGCGCTCTTGCGAAATAACGGTCTTTGCGCTAATCAAATCGGGGTAGAAGTTCAAATCAGGATAAGACTCCCGCAGGTTACTGATATGAGATCGAATAGCACCTTCGAGGCCAAAGGTGTCAAGTGCAGGCGGACGCAGTTCAAAACTAAAGAAACGCAGTTGTTTTTCAATGCCCATGAGCCCGGCCTCGACATCATCTAATGTTGAATCATTCTGCACATGTTGCATTTTTCGCCAGATAGCTAACTGATAAATAACGCTGTAAATATCTTGAATAGGACCATCATGCAGGAGACGGGCCAATTCAAGACGCTCGCGTTCACGGTTTTCGGATAAACGCAATTTGGTCTCTACCAGTTCTTTCTGGATGGCTTTCATCACATCTAGCTGTTCGCGCAACGCTTCTACCAGGTTGATGTTTTCTACAGCTAATGAAATGTGCCCGGCCAACGTACTAAGAATATCCCAATCCTCCTTGTCAAGGGGTTCATTGCCCAAACGGTTTCCCAATAGCAAAATACCCGTCAGCGACGCATCACCATGAATTAAAGGAACCCAAATATGTACACGTCCATCGGCAAATGCAGCGGCCCGCTCATCCATAGCAAACGGCTCGCCAGTATCCCCCGAAAATAATCGGCGATTTAAGCAAGGTTCTCCAATTGCAGCAAGTTTGCGTACAATGTACTCATCTTTGCCAAAAACAAATAACTCGATATCTTCTTTTGAATAGCCAAATGACTGATAAGGGCGCAAACTTCCTTTTTCGACCCACAATAACGCAGCTTCATGAAATCGCATAGTGCGGGCATTTTGCAAAAGGCTTTGGGCTAATCGCTCAAGACGAACGGTACCACTGAGATAATGGCTATTCTGTTGAATAATCGAACGGTAGTCGTACCAATGGCGATAGAAAAAGTGGTTCAACCAACGATCCAGTCCACGCTTAATCAACTCACCCCAAACGATTGCCACCATCATCACAATGATTCCGGCAGTAAAATGAATCCACCGGTAAACCGCGGTAGAGAATAGCTGGAGCATTATCTCGACCGAGACAAAATAGACTGCCAACAGTACCCCGGCTGTTGTGAGATACAAGAGCGTCTGTTTTAAAAGATGATCGAAGGCATCCAGACTTTCTTCATAAACTGCATACGCATACGAAACTGGTAACAGAATCAAAAATGGGAACGTCCAAATATAATCAACAAGAGGGCGTTCGACAAGGAGCTGAGGCAGAAACGACAACGTTAGCAATGGCAGTACACTAAACATCATCCCTGCAATAAGCAACCGCTGTTGGCGCAGCGTGTGCATAGATGTTTTGGCACGCGGAAAAAACAGGCTGGCCAACGCTACAAAGAGAACAATGCCGGTAAAAAGGAGCCTTTTTGAATTAATGAAGTCAAGCCAGGGATTATTTAACTCAAAATAGGTTACAAGGTAGTATACAATGCTCAGGAGGGCCGCTGTAGCATAGACTAAATTGCGTAATGCACGAATTAACCATCTATTGCGAGGCCAGGGAAAAATGAGGTAAAAATGCAAAAATAGGGGGGTTAGTAAAAGCAATGCTATCGAGAAGATATAGTTTTCGATTGAATTGTTCTTAAAACTTGAAATAACACCGGCAGAAAACATAAGGGCGGCAGTTTGCCCTACAAAGAAGAATACTCGGGAGACAGCGGGTGTCGATGTCACCGACCATACAATAAGTGAAACAAGCCAAAAAACAAATCCTACAATAATCGGTTCGATATCGGGTAATGCCTTCCGAAAGGACATTGCTGCCAATTTGACTGGGAAGAATAATAATTGCGCGCCCTGCTTATCTGAATCTCGTATCACTACATAAACTGCGGTATCCCCGGGATGCAGCTCGGTATAGAGTGTGCCCAAGGATGAAACCACAACACCATCTACATTGATAATCTCATCTCCCACAAGCAATCCAGATTTAGCAGCAGGAGACTCAGGGTCTATATCCAAGATATGATAATCACCAGACAAAGTAATCCCGCTATAAGGCATACTCAAAATCATCCAGCCGCTCCAAAAAAGAACTGCCAGATTGATAAGGGCGATAAAGGTAAACCCAATCCTCAAAACTTTAGAATTTTGATGAAAGGAATCAGCAAAACTCATTGTCTGTAATCTGCCACAGTTACCTGTGAGGGATTTAATGATAGGCGTGTGAGCCATTTTTCCAGCTCTTTGCGCAATGGCTGACGAAGTCCCATCTCTGCCAAAGCAGATGTGGCCCGACGGCGATAGCGCATTATTTCGGCCATCATGTAAACTTCGCCACCTAATGCCCGAATCAAGTTTCGTGCATCTTGCTCCGCTAGTAAATCGCCAGCCGCCCGTTGAAGTAGATTGCGCAAGCGTTCTCTTTCTGGAGGCGAAGCAACCGACAATGCGTAGTATGCTGGGAATGTGGCCTGTCCAGAAGCAAGATCGCCACTGGTCCCCTTCTGCCTGAAATCTTGCAGATCATCATTAAGCTGCAACATCATACCCAAACTGTAGCCAAAAGATTCCATTAACGAGAGTATGTTTTCATCGCTTGTGGCACAACGAGCCCCCGCCCATGCCGCCAACTGAAAAAAACTTCCCGATTTAGCTGCCATGATGCGCCGATAATCTTCAATCGTTTGATTAAATTTTTCCGCAATATCCAGGTGCTGCCCAATACACATCTGTAAAATAATGCGATTAAATTCCTGAACGAATATCTGGCTAATCACTGCTTCAGATGCTGAGACCAGGTTTTCCACTAAGGCGATGTCAGCGATGGACATAAATCCCGTAGCAAGATTTGTTGCAACGGCCGGCGAGATGATTTTCCCACCTATGACAACCTCATCACCATCTTCAACATCATCCAAGAGTTTTGCGGCTATGTGCAATGAACGCCAAGCAGCAGCTACTGGAACAGCATCATCCGCACGCCCACCAGCGGCAATGCACGTATGAATTGGCAGCATTGTCAATGAATAAGAGGGCGTCTCGTATTTTTGTAATTCCTTTAGATGCGCAATCATCAGGTGCAAAAATCTATCGTTCTCAGTTAGCGTCGAGGAGAGAACGATAGTTTCAAGCAAGTCGTATATTTGCGTAATTGTCGTAATTGCGGACAAATTATTACCACGTAGTAAAAGGGGGGTGTTAGTTGGTAACTATCTGGAGTTTGGCAAAATGGAATCAGCACTAAAATGCGCCATCGCAACCACAGATTTCACGAATTTTTCTTGTTGGCGTCGTTACACAACAAGTCAATGACTGTCAAATAACTTTTGGAATGTAACTATTCACGTTCCCTGATTAGCCACGAAGATGACGAAGAAAGAAAACTTCCTCTCTTCGTCATCTTCGAGCCTGCGTACCAAGGATTGAATGTCACTATCTGTATCGGTAACGACTAACGTACCCGACTTCAATCACCACAAAGGCACAAAGACACTAAGAACACCAAGCATTTCAAACCTTTTTCTTTCTTTGTGGCTTCGTGTCTTAGTGGTTTCTAGCCGGGCTACCTTAGTCGTAACAATGAATCTTAGAAAAGATGACAACGCATCAGACGAAGGTAGACGAAGCGAACGTCGTCACTATTTGTCAATCTTCGTCCATGCTCGTCATAATGCGCATCTACTTAGCCAGCTGATGGTGCTAAAAGTTTGGACGTGATTCAAATTTGTCTGCATTGAGTGTAAGGGACGAGCACTCAGCAGACCAATCACGTCCAAACTTTTAAAATAATAGCGCTGGAAGCGTTTTTTAGCTGATGCTATCTAATTCGGCACCGTGCCAGCCAAAGGGGCCGTTGGTGTCGGCTACGCCTTCGGGCAACTGGGAGCCATGCCAGCCAAAGGGGCCGTTGGTGTCGGCTACGCCTTCGGGCAACTGGGAGCCATGCCAG
>Ga0256914_1002784_pt1 | contig 14357 bp, 13 predicted proteins | sample HulkmetaG_FD_191571 | JGI IMG/M metagenome (GOLD analysis project Ga0256914, IMG submission 191571) | Hydrothermal chimney microbial communities from Main Endeavour vent field at the Juan de Fuca Ridge, Pacific Ocean - Hulk | ecosystem: Environmental > Aquatic > Marine > Hydrothermal vents ... | reverse complement strand
TACGGCCTCTTCGCCGTTCCCCTCAGGGATGTGGTGCGCATTCACTCCTCTTCCGGAACCACCGGGCTGGCCACGGTGGTGGGATATACCGGGAACGACCTGAAAAACTGGGCCAACCTGGTGGCGCGTATCTTGACCGCCGCCGGTGTCACCAAGGATGATGTGATTCAGATCGCCTTTGGTTACGGTCTTTTTACCGGTGGTTTCGGACTCCATTACGGTGCCGAACGGCTGGGCGCCTCGGTGATTCCCATTTCCGCCGGCAACACCAGGCGGCAGATCCGGATCATGCAGGACTTCAAGACCACCGCCCTTGTCTGCACCCCAAGTTACGCCCTGGTCATCGCCGATACCATGATGGAGATGGGCGTCAATCCCAACGGTCTTTCCCTGCGGTACGGTCTTTTCGGGGCCGAGCCCTGGTCCGAGGCCATGCGCCGTGAGATCCACGAAAAACTGGGGATTATCGCCACCGACAACTACGGCCTTTCCGAGATTATGGGGCCGGGCGTGGCCGGTGAATGCCGGGAGTGCAACGGCCTGCATATCAACGAGGATCACTTTCTGGTGGAGATCCTCCACCCCGATACCCTGGAGCCGGTGGAACCCGGAGAGATCGGTGAGCTGGTGATCACCACCTTGACCAAGGAGGCCTTTCCCATGATCCGTTACCGCACCCGGGATCTCACCCGCCTCATCACCGAGCCGTGCGGTTGCGGCCGCACCCTCTATCGCATACAGCGAATTATCGGCCGTTCCGACGATATGTTGATCATCAAGGGCGTCAATGTCTTTCCCATCCAGATCGAAAAGGTACTCTTTGAAATCGAGGGCACCGAACCCCATTACCAGATTATCGTGGACCGGAAGGATCATTCCGACCGGATCACCGTCCTGGTGGAGGTTAACGAATCGATTTTCTTCGATACCATGAAGAAGCAGCGGGCCATGGTGGACAAGATCAAAAACCGGCTGGCCACCGAACTGGGCATCAGCGTGAATGTCAAGTTGGTGGAGGAAAAAACCCTGGAGCGTACCCACGGCAAGAGTACCCGGGTGATCGACAACCGACAGCTGTAGCCGCCTTCCCAAACCGCTGCCGGCGGACACTTCCGGCAACATCATTGACTACTTGTGGTTCCACTGTGTGGTGGTCCGCCGTACTTCCGTTTCCCTTTCTCTTTTTTCTCTTTTTTTATATCCCTCTGTGATGATTGGATATTTCCCCTTTGCGGCAAAATAACTCCTTCTGGTCCCGATATTGCTTTTGCCCCTTGGGTAAGAGCTGACGGCCCGGGATGTTACCGGCGGCCTCTTCCCCGGCAACCCTCGGATGAAAGGCGGCTGCGGAAGTATGGTTCCGGGAGCTCACCGGGCGAAAACAACAACTGAGAAAAAGGAGGAAGATCCATGTCGTCACGAGCGCAGCAAAACATGCCCACCCTGATTCTGGGAGGTATCATGTTGGCTTATGGATTAATCGCCAAAACCGGCGTTATGTTGCCGATACTCAAGTATCTGCACACCCATAAGTCGATGGAGTTACAGGTCACCATGGGGCTGACCCTGGGAATTATCGGAATTGTCGCCGCCCTCATCAACATGATCCGTGAGCCGCAGGACACCATTCTCGACCGTTTCGTCCTGCAGCCCATCGGCGGGATTCTGTTGCTCCTGCTCCTGGCCATGGCGGTGCGTTGGTACCTGGAACCCCTGGTCAAGATCATGAGCAAGGCCCTGCAGCCCGCCCTGGGGTTCAAGATCTACAAGGTACTCAATCTCAACTACGTAGTCCTTGGTCTTTTGATCGGGGTCATCGTCACCAACACCTACGGTATCCCCAGGTTTGCGGCATCCGGTGTCAAGTGCGCCCGTTTCGTCCTCAAGATGGGGGTTATCATGCTCGGAGCCCGCTACAGTTTTGCCGAACTGGCCAAGCTTGGCGTCTACAGTGTCTGGCTCATCGGCATTTTCGTCCTCGGTACGGTCTTTCTGGTCCTCTGGTTCGGTAACCTTTTCAAACAGCCGAAAACCATGACGGGGGTGTTGTCCGCCGGTATGGGAGTCTGCGGGGTCTCCGCCACCGTGGCCGTGGCCCCGGTGGTCAAGGCGCGGAGCGCGGAAATGGCCTATACCATCGGCACCATTCTCTCCTTCGGCATCATCTGTATGTTCGTCTTCCCCACCATCGGCAAGATGGCGGGAATGAATCCGGTGCAGTTCGGCGCCTGGGCCGGCACCGGCATCCTCAACTCGGCCCAGGTTGCGGCCGCAGCCCTGGCATTCAACGCCGTTGATATCAAGACGCTCAAAGTTGCAGAAATATTCAACATTACCAGGGTTCTCTTTCTGCCCATCATCGTGCTCGTCCTTGCCACCTGGTTCGGCAAGGAGGCCGGCCAGAAACTGAGTTTCAAAACCGTGGTCATCGACAAGTTTCCCATCTTTATCCTCGGTTTTCTGCTGCTGTTCGCCATGTCTTCCATGGGGCTTTTTTCGCCGCCTTCCCACTACAAGGGCAAGTTCATCGATGTGAGCTACAACGACCGCAGCCAGATCACCAGCGAGGAATTCGAGGTGCTTGACAAGGCGCTCAAGGAGAACACCATAACCGGTCTGTCCGCAAGTCAGATGGAAGCCGTCCGCGACCTGCACCGGCAAAAGCAGATCGCCGGAAATTTCGACGAACGCAATGACAAAAAACTCTTCGATAAGGTGGGTCGGGCGCGTATGACCGAACTGGAGTCGATTCTGGCGGCTGCCAAGGCCAAAAAGATCCAACTGGCTGCGGATGTCAAACATGTGATCAAACATGCCGTCAAGCAGGTACACAAGAAGTCCAAGACCGTTTCCACCCTCACCGACTGCATGATCTGGTTTTTTGCCTTCGGCCTGATCGGGCTCGGCATGCAGATCACCAAGAAGGCCATCTTTCAGGCCGGCGGCTGGCCACTGGTGATTGGAGGGATTTCGGGTATCATCAAGGCTACCCTCTCCTTCTTTGTGGTGCTCTGGCTGGTAAAGGATGTTGTGTTGAACTAGGAATTACTGATGGAGGATGACGATATGTCGAAGGAAAAGAAAGCCCCTGAAACAACCCATGACGATAAAGACCGGGCCGGTATCGGTCCGGATGCCGATACCGAAAAACTGGAGGAAAGGGCGCTCTCGGTATTTTCCAGCGAGAGAAACGAGGATATCACCGCCCTGATCCTGTGCCTGATCACCACATTTCTGGTGCTGGCCTCCACCAAGTGGCATCTGTTCTAGATGCGTCGAGGGCGTCCGCCGCAGATCGGCGAGACGCAGGCGGCAGCCCGTAACCGCGGTTACGGGCTGCCGGCGTCTTTTTTTCTGTTCCGCATCAGCTGGAGTCGCCCCGTTTTTAATCATCACCCAAAAAAGCCCATGTACGACCATATATTACTCTGCACCCACGGTTCGCCCGGTGCCCGCAAGGCGGAGGATTATGTCTTCGGAAAACTGCTCTCCCACGCGCCCGCTGCCGGGGTGACCGTTCTCACCATCATCGACCGGGACTGGACTCTGATGACCGGCGACGACTGGCTCAACACCTCCCGTACCCGCAACACCTTTCTTGAATATGTGGATGATCAGCTGGGCCGCGAGATTGCCGCAGACTGGCAGCGCATCAGAAAGAGCCATTCCTCCGCCGCCGGTGCCAGGTTCATGAAGGTGGTGGGCCATATCGAGGAGACCATTGTTGCGGCCGCGCTTCAGGAAGAATGTGATCTCATCGTTGTCGGCGGTCGGCGGAACAAACCGCGCCGCCTGACCAGTGTCACCATGGAGCCCGGGCTTGCCGCAAGGCTCAGGAACGAGAAACTTCACCCCCTTTTACCCGTTCCGCTCCTGGTTGTCGGCGGCTGAAATGTTATGGAGCGAGAACCGCAAAAAAAAGGCCTCCGCGAGTATGACCTTGGCCTGACCAACAGCATCATCCTTGCCGATCTGCTGGATATTGAAAAACTCTTCCGCCTCAATCCGCACTGGTTCATCGATGAACTGGTGGAGGAGCACGGCGACTTCAGTGCCCGTCTCAGGGATTATGTCTCCGACCGGGAGTTCAGGCTCCGGGGCAGGTATTCCGCCGCCGCCGACCGTCTGCGGCTGGATTTCGAGGATGGACCGTTGCGCAGTCTCAGTCTGTTTTTTCGCGGCGGAAAACTCCACGGCACCCTTGAACTCCGGGACGCCGGAGCGGACGAGGAGTGCGAACACTATACGCTTCTCTGGTTGCGCGGCATCAGGGAATATCTGCGTCTCTACCGGGTGAACACCCCGGCAAGACGATTCTTCCGGTTTATCATGAACCGGATGGTGCTGCGCATGAATCCATCCCAGCGTAAGATCTGTCTGATGCTCATCAGGTTGACCCTGGTCGAGATCGTCGTCATCCTTGTTATTGTCGTTGGCTATGTTGTCTTTGTTCTGTAATCCTGCTTTATAGCCGTATTGCTGTAGCATTGCCGCTTCCTGAATTTCCGTCGCCCCTTTTGGGTGCGAAGATTCTACGGAAAACACTCTTCCCCTCCGCTTCCGCCGATTCTTCCGCAGGGCTGCTGATCCGCCCTTTGAGCCGTCCGGGCCATGATCCTGTTTTGATGATCACGGGCTGGGCAAAACTTTTTTCTTGCGCTGGACGGGACGATCAAGTTGATTGATATGGGATCTGGGGCCGGAGACTGATATCAGCGACCGGAGGTTTTGTTTTGGATGACTTTTCCGGTAAAAAGGGGAGGTGGTCATGCAGTTACCTGAAGAGGGATGCCTGTTGCGGATCCACATCGGCGAGAGAAGCCGTTACAGGGGAGAGCCGCTCTACAGCTGGATCGTCCACAAGGCCAGGGAGGCGGGGCTTGCCGGCGCCACGGTGCTGCGCGGCATGATGGGATATGGCGCAAACAGCAGGATCAAGACTTCGTCGATTCTATGCCTGTCCGAGGACCTGCCGATGATTGTCGAGCTGGTTGATACCCGGGAACAGTTGGAGCAGTTCATCGACCTCATAGATCCGGTGATCGACGAGGGACTGATGACCATGGAAAAGGTCAATATCAGAGTCTACCGGCCGGGACGCCGCAGCTCCGGGAAATGAAAAATCAGGCCGCATGTGGCGGTTTTATTCTTTTTCAGTGAGATATTTTAGGAGGACAACATGAGCAAGAAAGTGGTGATTGTCGGCGGTGTTGCCGCCGGGCCCAAGGCCGCCTGTCATCTGAAACGGCTGAAACCCGGCTGGGATGTGACCATCGTTGACCAGGACAGCCTGATTTCCTATGGCGGCTGCGGCATTCCCTATTATGTCTGCGGTGATGTTTCCGATGAGTCTGAACTGCGCTCCACCAGTTTTCACATGGTCCGGGATGTGGATTTTTTCAGAAAGGCCAAGGGCGTCACCGTGCGCAACAGGACCAGGGCCCTGGCCATTGACCGACGCAACCGTCTGGTCAAGGTGGAAAATCTGGACAGCGGTGAGAGACGGGAGCTGCCCTACGACAAACTGATGCTCGCCACCGGCGCCTCTCCCTTTGTCCTGCCCATTACCGGTGCCGACCTGGATGGCGTGTTCACCATCAGCGATCTGCACAAGGCAATCGAGATCAAGAAACGGATTTCCCGCGGCCGGGTGGAAAAGGCGGTGGTGATCGGCGGCGGCGCCATCGGCATCGAAATGGCCGAGGCCCTGGCCGACCTTTGGGAGGTGGAGACCACGATCATCGAATTCATGCCCCAACTGCTGCCGCGTATTGTGGACAGGACCTTTGCAGCCATGCTCAAAAATCACCTGGAGGAAAACGATGTCAAGGTGTACCTGGGTGAATCGGCGACTGAAATCATCGGTGATGAGGAGGGGAGGGTGACCGCGGTCAAGACCGCCGAGCGGACCGTTGCCGCTGATCTGGTCATCATGGCCGTGGGCGTGCGGCCACGCAGTGAACTGGCCCGGGAGGCCGGCCTGCAGGTGGCTCCCTGGGGCGGTATCGTCGTCAACCAGCGGTTGCAGACAAGCGATCCCGACATCTATGCCGCCGGCGACTGCATTGCCGTTAACCACCTGGTCACCGGTAAGCAGATGCACGCACCGCTTGGGTCTCTGGCCAACCGTGAAGGTCGCATTGTCGGCGACAACATGGCCGGTATCCCCTCCACCTTCGAAGGAGTGGTGGGCAGTTTCATCATGAAGGCGTTTGACCGCTGCATCGCCGCCACCGGCATCAGCTACGAAACCGCCCTGGCCGAGGGCTTTGATGCCGATTATGCCTTGACCGCACCATCGGACCGGGCCCATTTTTTCCCGGGCGAGGCCATTGTCGTCTTTCAGATGGTTTTTGACCGCCGCACCAGGCGGGTGCTGGGGCTCCAGGGATTCGGCATGATGAACGATTCCATTTCAGCCCGCATTGACGCCGCGGCCGCCCTCATCAGCCGGGGCGCGGTTATCGAGGATTTTGTCAACCTGGAGATGGCCTATGCACCTCCCTTTTCGGCGGCCATCGACTCCATCAATGCCGTGGCCTTTGTGGCCGACAATCTTTGCGCGAACAGGCTGCGGAAAGTGGAGATGGATCGTTTTCTTGCCTGGATGGAAAATTTCGGGGATGAGCCGGGATGGATCGCCCTGGATATCAGGCATCCGCTGGAGGCGACACCCTTTGTGGAGAAATTCGGTTTGGAAAAATGGCTGGCCATACCATATAATGAGATACGGAGCAGGTATGAAGAGCTGCCCGATGACAAGACCATGATTATTCTCTGCGATGCCGGCACCCGCTCCTACGAGGTCCAGGTCTTTCTGGACCATGTCGGCAAGGGGAATACTCTGGTTCTCAGTGGAGGCTTCAATGTGGTGCGAAGGATCGGGGTGAACTGGTATCCGGAGTAGGCCATGCGCCATCGGTTGTGTCGGGGCTCATCCCTGAAATAGCCCGGCTGGTCCCGGTTTATCGGGATAAGCTCCGACGCGCCGGAAACTGCAGATTGAAATGAGTATGGCGAAAATAAACCCGGAACACCTGATCGACGAGATACGAGAAAATATCAAAACCGGAGACCGGCTCAAGGCGCGCCTGGTGCTTGATTGCCTGGGTCAGGTGGACGAGAAGACCCGGCAGCGGATCATCTACGAACTCTCCCGCGCCCCCGCCTCCTTTGCCATTCCGATGCTCAACCATCTGTTGAGCACGGACGACCGGTTGGATGCCCGCCTGCCCATTGTCCGCGAAACTCTCATCTCCCTGCTCATCGCCTATCCGGATGAACTCATCGCCTGCCTTGGGGATGAGGAAATCGACGACAAGACCATTTTTATCCGCACCGCCGGAGAGATAAAACTCTCAGAGGCGGTTCCCGCCCTTGTGGATCTTCTGGCCAGGACGGAAGACGCGCCGCTGATCAGCCTCATTATCGAAACCCTCGGCATCATCGGCGATCCCCAGGCGATCAATACCCTGGGGGATTTTCTGTACGCCGCGGACCGTGACTTCATCATCAGCGCCATCCGGGCCCTGGGCCAGATCGGCGATCCCAGCGCTATGCATCGGCTGGCGGAGCGTATGGGCACGGATAACGAGCTTGACCTGATGATTCTCTCCGTCTTTGCCGAGGTCCAGGACGGTGTTTCCCTGGAAAAGCTCAACGACGCCCTGCGTTCCCACCATGCCCATATGCGCACCTATGCCAAAAAGGAGCTGGTGAGGATCGGCAACAAGGCAGTGCCGGTTCTGCTCGCCAACCTTACCTCGCGCGACAACGATTTCCTGGTCCACACCCTGAATGTCCTGGGCGACATCGGTGACGAAAGCGCCGTGAAACCCATCCGGCAGCTGCTGGATACCGTTCCCCGGGATCCCAATGTTCGTTTCGCCGCCTACGAGGCCCTGGCCCTGCTTCCCCTTAAGCAGGGGGCCTATACCCTGGCGGCCGGACTTACCGATGCCGAGGATCACGTCTGTATTGCGGCGGCCCGGGCCATTGACAAAAACTTCAGTCCCATTCTGGCGGCAGGCATCAAGAATCTCATCCGCGAAGACGGCGCCGAGGCGCGTCATATCGTCAAGATCATCGTCAACGCCCAGGTGGACAAGCTCTTTCTCGCCCTTGCCGGTGAAGACTCATTTCAGAAAAAGGCGCTGATCTATCTGCCCCATGCCCATCAGGATATCAGAGACCACTACGTGCGACTGCTCAAACGGGAGGGAATGGACAGGTTTGCCGCTCTCATTACCGGCGAGGAAGATGAGGAGAGCTGCCGTCCCCTGGTTTGCGCCGTTGACGATTCACGAATGATTCTCAATATCTATAAGGCAACGCTCCATGAACTCGGATTCGAACCCATCCTCTTCGAGTTCCCGGCCGGGGCCATTGAATGGTTGAAGAGAGAAAAGCCTCTCATGGTGCTGACCGATCTCAACATGCCGGATATCACCGGTATCGACCTTACCAGAAAGATCCGGGAAAAGTATCCACCCCGGGAGCTGCCGGTGATCATGGTGACCACCCAGAGCGATCAGCAGGATCATGAGGCGGCCCGGAAAGCGGGTGTCAGCAGTATCCTCACCAAGCCCTTCAACGCCCGGAGCCTGAAAAAGGCCATGGCCGAGTTTGTGGATATTCCCTGATCCGGCCCGGCCTGCCCCGGATTCTCTCCCCTAACTCTTCCTCTTTTTACGGGCTACGGGCGTGCGGCTGCGGCAACGAAAGCCGGTATCTGATCGAAGAAAGCCCCCACCTGTTCCGGTGAATGGGCATCTGATCCCGGTGCCAGCGTAATTCCCCGCTGTACCGCCTCCCTGACAAGGAATGTTGCCGGAAACGGCTCGCCGCGGATGGCATAACCTGAAGTGTTGATCTCCAGGGCCACGTTTTTTTTCACCATCAGGTCGAGTATCGCCCGGCACCGGCGCCGATGCGAGTCCTGGAACTGCAGATTCGGGTGATAGCGCAGGGCGGCGTCCAGATGACAGAGAACATCGGCGTCAATTTCCTCCAGGGCCTGCAGAAGGCAATCGAAATAGCGGCTGAGAACCTGCTCCGCCCCCTGGGCAACGAGGGGATCCAGACTGTAGGAACGCCTGCTGACGATGTTGTAGTGCTTTTCTCCAATGGCGAAGAAGTGATAGGAGAGGCCGATCTTATCCCAGGAAAACCGTTGTATCCTTGCCTTGAGTTCTCCAATGCGGGCGGGATTGAAGCCCACCTCGGCTCCGAGCTTGATGGTGATTCTGCCGCGATATTTTTCCTGTAGCCGTTTTCCCTCCCTGAAATATTGCTTGAAATCATGGTCTGTCAGCCAGAGGCGCTTGTAATAGGAGATACCCGCTTCTAGATGTTCAGTGAAAATAATTGTTTTTAGATTGTTTTTAATGGCTGCCAGGACATATTCTTCCATGGTGCCGCGGGCATGGTTGCAGAGGGAGGTGTGGACATGGCCGTCACAGGAAATATCGACGGGGAAGGTGGTTGTCCCATGGGGACGTCGGGAAACCATTTTTGATGTGAAAACCGGTCTGTAGACGCAGGATGGGAAGGAGATCCCGTCCGTTGAGGAGAAAGATCAGGCGTTGCCCTTGGGGAAGAAGTGAACGACGCCGTCGATGTCGGAAGTATCGCAGATGTAACCGGCCTCCAGTTCAATATCGAGGAAATCGCCCAGCCCGTCGATCCGCATGGAAAGAGTCGGTCCTTCGGGCAGGTGGTAGAGCAGTACGTCCACTTTTGAGAAGTCCACTGATTGAGCAAATATATTCATCATCGTTCTCTGTAGTCGAGAGGAATGAGTGGATTATCGAGGTCTGTCGCTTTTTTTCCTACTATATGTTGTTTGATTGCGTAAGGCAAGCTTGAGGGAAAAAAAAAGCCGGGCCGCCTGAGGCGCTTGGAAACCGGGTAATAATTGACATCCCCCCAAGAGATTACTATTAGTGATGCATGTTTTTTTCGGCTGGACTCTTTTTTCCCTCCAGTGCGGTTGTTCTGGATTGAACATCAATACGACGAGATCGGCGGCACGGCCGTGCCGTTACCGAAACAAGGGCGGATATTTTTATGGCAAAGGTAGAATTTTCAGGAACGAAAATCGACTTCAGTAAACAGACGGACAAGAATCCATCCAATATTGTACCGGAAAAACTCACCATGGACAGCAAGCTGAAGTTTCGCTGTCATCCCGGTGTGAGTTGTTTCACCGCCTGCTGCGGCAATATCAAGATCATCCTCACTCCCTATGACATCCTGGTGCTCAGACGACGGTTGAATATCCCCGCCCATGAGTTTATCACCAAATATACCCAGCCGGTTTATCTGGAAAAAACGGATATGCCGGGGGTAGCCATCCGCTTGACCGAAGAGGGGCGCTGTCCCTTTGTCACCGATGACGGATGTACCGTTTATGCGGATCGGCCGTCGGCCTGCCGCTATTATCCGGTGGGCATGGCCGATTTTCACGAAGGCGGGGTAGAGGGCGCCGAGGAGGAGAAGTTTTTCTTTCTTGTACGCGAACCCCATTGCAAGGGATTTGAGGAGGATAAGGAGTGGACGGTTGCCCAGTGGCGAGAGGATCAGGGGGTCGATCACCGCGACGAGATGAACAAGGAGTGGCTGCGCCTGATCATGCGTCGCAAATCCCACGGGCATCAGGCCTCCCTGAGCGAGCCGGCCAAGCGGATGTTTTTCATGGCTTCCACCGACCTGGATTCCTTCCGCAAGTTTATCTTTGAGAGTTCCTTTCTGGAGACTTATATCATCGACGATGAGACCATTGAAAAGATCAAGACCGATGATGTGGAGCTCATGCACTTTTCCTTCCAATACCTGGCCAACACCCTGTTCGGCGCCGAGGGGTTGAAAATCAGAAGGGAAAAGATCGATGCCAAGGTACAGGAGATCAAGCAACGGCAGGATGACGCGGTGAAAAAGGCCGAGCAGGAATATCTTGAACTCAAGGCCGAACGGGAGCGGCGGAAACAGGAGGAAGAGGGAACATGAGTTTCCGCGGTTGAGAGCAATGAAAAGTTTTGAGTCGTAGGGAGGGAGCAATGAGTCCGATAATTATTCCGGCACTCTTCGCGGTCCTTGTCTTTTCCGCCTGGTTCATCGGCACCTACAACAAGTTTATCAGGTACCGTAACCGTATCGAGGAGGCATGGAGCGGCATCGACGTGGCCCTTAAGCGTCGTTCAAATCTGATCCCCAATCTGATCCATATCATCGAGGGATATGGAGAGCATGAGTCCAAGCTGCTCAAAAGGCAGGCCGACGGACTGCAGGGAGCCGCTGATCTGCCGGACCGTGTTGAAGAGGAGAGCAAGATTTCCAGGTCGCTCAGGGGGATCCTGGCCTGGGCCGAGGCCTTTCCCGAGCTCAAGGCCAGCGAAAATTTTCTCGCCCTGCATGCCAGCCTGGACGAGATCGAGGCGGATATCCAGCGGGCCAGGGAGCTCTACAACAGGTACGTGGGCCGATTCAACACCCTGGTGGAGTCGTTTCCCGCCCTCTATATCGCCAGGCGTTTCAACTTTGTGAAGCAGGAGTACTTTGCTCTTGAGCTGGCCACCCAGCGCGCCATGCCGGAGGTGCAGTTCGGCAGGAAGGAAAAGGATTAGGCGTTTTCCCGGCTCCTATCCGCTGTTTTTCAGAAGCCGCGCCATCTCCTTGGCATAGTAGGTGATGATGATTTCGGCGCCGGCACGGCGGATGGAGAGCAGGGTCTCCGCCATGACCCGTTCCTCGTCGATCCAGCCTTTGGCCGCCGCGGCCTTGATCATGGCGTATTCGCCGCTGACGTGATAGGCGGCCACCGGCATGTCGAATTCATCCCGGAGCATGCGGATGATATCCAGGTAGGCGACCGCCGGTTTGACCATGATGATGTCGGCGCCCTCCTCGATATCCAGGGTTGCTTCGCGCAACGCCTCCCTGCTGTTGGCCGGGTCCATCTGATAGCTGCGGCGATCGCCGAACCGGGGAGCGCAGTCGGCGGCGTCCCGGAAGGGCCCGTAAAATGCCGAGGCATATTTCACGGCATAGGACATGATCGGCACCATGTGAAAGTCGTTTTCGTCCAGGACGGCCCTGATCTCGCTGACCCGGCCGTCCATCATATCCGAGGGGGCCACCATGTCGGCCCCGGCCTTGGCATGGGAAAGTGCCGTTTTGGCAAGCAGTTCCAGGGTGGCGTCATTGTCCACCTGCTCGCCGATGAGACAGCCGCAGTGGCCGTGATCGGTATACTCGCAGAGACAGACATCGGTAACCACCAGCATCTCCGGGGTGCGTTTCTTCAGCTCCCTGATGCCCCGCTGGATGATGCCGTCACTCCTGTGGGCGCCGGATCCCATGGCGTCCTTTTTTTCCGGAAGACCGAAGAGCAGAACGGAGCCCACGCCCAGTTCCAGGCATTCGTCCGCCTCGCGGGCCAGCTGGTCCACCGAGACCCGGTGGATTCCGGGCATGGAGGGAATCTCCTGCCGTTTGTTTTTACCGGGCATGATAAAGATGGGAAAGATGAGTTGCGCCGGTGATACCCGGGTTTCCCGGATCATGGCGCGCAGGGTTTCGTTGCGGCGAAGGCGGCGGGGCCTGTATTCGGGGAATACCATTGTGTTGCTCCTCCGGTGGTTGTCTTGTCCTGGGGTTTGGGCCTGCAATGGGCCTATATTTCGATGCCCAGTGATTTTACCTTTTTGTGCAGGTGGCTGCGTTCCATGCCGATCTGTTCGGCGGTTCTTGAGATGTTTCCCTTGTTTTCCAGCAACTTGGCCTTGAGGAAGTCATGTTCGAACTGTTTTTTGGCATCCTTGAAGCGCAGGTCCCGGTAGCCGTCGTCGCCGCTGCCCGGTGCTGCCCCATCGGCGGGATTGAGGAAGAGAAAGACATCCTTTCTGGTGATCTCCCCGCCGGGGCACATGATGACCAGTCGTTCGACCACATTGCGCAGCTCACGGACATTGCCGGGCCATGAATGCTGCATGAGCGCCTTGAGCGCCGTTGCTGAAAATTTTTTCTTCTCCGTTCCCCGGGCGGCGAATTCCTTGAGAAATGTTTCCACCAGCAGGGGGATATCTTCCAGCCGGTCACGCAGGTCCGGTACCTTGAGCGGTACGACATTGAGGCGGTAATAGAGATCGGCCCGGAAGGTGCCCCTGTCGATCTCCTCCTCAAGGTTTTTGTTGGTGGCGGCAAGAACCCGGACATCGACGTTGATGGTTTCGCTGCATCCCACCCGCTCAAATTTCTGTTCCTGGAGAATACGCAGAACCTTGGCCTGGGCCTTGAGGCTCATGTCGCCGATTTCGTCGAGAAACAGAACCCCGCCGTCGGCCTGATCGAATTTGCCCTGCCGGTCGGTGTCGGCCCCGGTAAAGGCGCCCTTGACATGGCCGAAGAGTTCCGATTCGATGAGATCCTCGGGAATGGCGGCGCAGTTGACCTCGATCATGGGACGATCACTGCGGGGAGAGAGGCGATGGATGGTCTGGGCCACCAGTTCCTTGCCGGTACCGTGACCGCCGAGGATGAGCACCCAGGCGTCGGTGGGGGCGACCCTGGCGATCTGTTCCCGCAGTTCACTGATGGCCGGCGAATCGCCGGTGATCTCCATCCGGGGTCCTTTGTCGCGCCGGAAAATTTTATTGTCCCTTTCCAGTCTCGATACGTGCAACCCCTTGTTGACCGCCAGGATGATTTTGTCGTACGACAGGGGTTTTTCGATGAAATCAAAGGCGCCGATCTTGGTTGCCTGTACCGCGGTATCAATGGTGCCGTGGCCCGAGATCATGATCACCGGGATATCGTATTGCTGCTTGATTTTCTCAAGCACCTTGAGGCCGTCCATGCCCGGCAGCCAGATGTCCAGCAGCACCAGATCCACCTTTCTGCGTCCCAGCAGCCTGAGACCCTGCTCCCCGGACGAGGCGGCCAGGGGTTCGAAACCCTCGTCCTCGAGGATGCCGGACAGGGATTTTCTGATCTCTCTTTCGTCATCAATGATGAGGATGGTGTCGCTCATGGATGTTTTTTACCCTAATTGTTGTCGATCGGCAACATAACCGTGAAGACCGTGCCGCTGGGGATGTTGTCGCGGACGCGGATGGTGCCGCCGTGTTCGGCGATGATGGTGTTGGCGATGGCCAGGCCCAGGCCGGTACCCGATTTTTTGGTGGAAAAGTAGGGTTCGAAGAGGCGCAGCTTGTCCTTGCGGTCGATGCCCGGACCGTTGTCCTTAACCGCCATGGCAACATGTTTTCCGTCTCCATCGACCTTGATGCATATCTCCACCATGCTGCCGATGGAGAGAATGGCCACGGCATTGTCCAGCAGGTTGATCAACACCCTTT
>Ga0256914_1002783_pt1 | contig 14361 bp, 13 predicted proteins | sample HulkmetaG_FD_191571 | JGI IMG/M metagenome (GOLD analysis project Ga0256914, IMG submission 191571) | Hydrothermal chimney microbial communities from Main Endeavour vent field at the Juan de Fuca Ridge, Pacific Ocean - Hulk | ecosystem: Environmental > Aquatic > Marine > Hydrothermal vents ... | reverse complement strand
GGGGAAACTCGTTTTCCGGTCATCTCTCTCTGTCACAAAAAGTAAATCAAATCTTCAAAAACAGCGCAAACTCTCAAAATCACTTCAAAAAAAATTTACCTTGACGATTTAAAAGTATATAACGATAAAAAAAGGCAAATTTATGAGAAGAAACGCATTTACGATGATAGAGTTGATTTTTGTCATTGTCATCATAGGAACTCTCGCGGCTATGGCGGTGCCCAAGTTTACCGGAGTCAAAGATCATGCTATCAAGGCTACGGAGCTCTCTACCGCCTCGGCGGTCGCTACGGCTCTTGAGTCCATCCATAGCGCTTGGAGTATTAGTGATGAAGATTTTGACTGGGATAATGACGGTGTTGACGACGATATAGATACCGAACTCTCTTCACAAGGGTACCCGTGGGATATGACAAGAAACGGCGATCCGTTTGGTGCACTGCTTAAATCTTCAACGAAAAGTGATTTTAAAACACAAACCGCCTTGCTTTCTCAAGCTAAAATGAGTTATAGGCTATATACCGCAAAAGCGACCGATCCCTCAAGAGGAGTAGGATTTACTACTACCGTAGCGAGTCGTGACATAGAAGCCAAACCGGATAAAAATGACTTTTGGCTTTACGCTCCGGAAGTAAATGCCAGCTGTACGGTATCTAGCGATCATTTTAACGCAAAGAAGGTTATTGCCGGTGATTTCATACTGCTTGATGTAAACGGTACGCTACCGATCGATTTTTCGGATAGTGCATTGGGTATAGGCTTTAGCGTTACCTGTTCGTGAGTCGTCATTTGTCCATAACGTCCGCCATAGACCACATAGGTAAAAATATTCCAAGAGCTAGAAGTGTTAAAAACGATGCCAAAGCGGCGATCATGATCGGTTCGATATAGGTTGATATATTGTCAACCAGATCGCCATATTTTTCACTGTAATATTTATCGACTTTTGCAAGCATATTGTTTAAAGAACCGCTTGATTCTCCCGCTTTTATCATCTGTACGACCATATTTTCGAACTGTCCGCTGTTTTTAAATCCATCCGTTAGGGAGCGACCCTCTTCGATCGCTCCTTTAATGGTTGAGAATTGCTCTTTAAGATAATCGTTTTCCACGATATTTTCGGCAATTTTTAAAGCCTTAATGATCGGAACGCCGGAGTTTGTTAATTTATCAAATACAAATATATATCGTCCGAGCATCGATAGTTTCGTAATTCTTCCAATAAGATAAACTTTTAATACATATTTATCGAAATAGTATTTGTATCTACCTTTTGCTTGATAGAAAAAAGAGTGTAAAGCGACTATCAATACGAGTGAAGCGAATATATATATGCCGTTTTGTGAAATAAACTCTTGTAATCCCAAAAGAAGTCTGGTCGGTAGGGGTAATTGGGTATCGAACTCTTCGAACATCTCCTTAAATTGCGGTACCACCATCTGAATAACCGCAACAAAGGCCGCTATCATAACGGCAAATACGATAATCGGATATCGAAGTGCTTTTTTCAGTTTTTTTCTGTTTTGATGTATCTCATCGAGAATATTTGCGAGTTTTATAACCTCTTGGGACAAAGTACCTGTTTGTTCTCCCAACTTTATGATGGCTGCGGAGACATTTCCAAGCTCATATGAAAAATCTTCAAAGGCGTTGCCGATGGATTCACCGGCTTCGATTCTCTGTGCGATTTGAGAAAGAACCTCTTTTGTCTGTTTATGCTCGGTGGTGTTTACCACTTCGTTGAAACATTGATTTATGGATATGCCGGCGTCGAGCATAACTCCAAGTTGCCTTAGCGCGGCTATATAAGGCTCTAACGGTACCTTTCTTTTTAGAGTGGAATTTTGAAGAGATTTTTTAAATTTTTGGAGTTTGAAAGAGAGCGGTTCATTTATCTCTTCGATAGAAACCAAAACTCCAAGTGCCATATTTTGAAACTGTTTAAGGGCGTCTATTTTGTGTGTAGAGACGACTATCGTGCTACTTTTTTCACCGCCACGAAGATATACTATCTCGAAGTATTTCATATTTTGACGACTCTCATAACCTCTTCGAGCGTAGTTACACCCTCAAGAGCTTTTGATATACCGTCAACTATCATCGGCTCGTATCCGCTTTTTAAAGCGGCTTCGTTAATCTCATAGCGGTTTTTGCCAAGAGATATTTGATTGGAAAGATTCGCGTCGATTTGAAGAATTTCACAGATCATCACTCGTCCCAAATATCCGGTAAAACCGCATTTTGCACATCCTTTACCGGTGTAAAAGGACGGATTTTGAGGAAGGTAAATTTTTAGTTTTTCAAGCAGCGTGAGTTGCGGTTTGTGTTCGCTTTTGCAGTGAGGACATATTTTTCTTACGAGTCTTTGCGTAACCACTCCAACAAGTGAATCGGCTATTAAGTACGGTTGCAATCCCATTTGAACCATTCTGGTTATCGCGCTGGGTGCATCGTTCGTATGAAGCGTGGAAAAGACCAGATGTCCTGTAAGGGACGCTCCGACGGCGGTTGTGAGAGTCTCTTCATCTCTAGTCTCGCCGACCATAATGATATCCGGATCTTGTCTTAAAACCGAACGTAGGACATCGCTAAAACCGTAATTTATCTTTTCGTTCGTCTGAATTTGCTGAACCAGAGGCAATTGATACTCTATAGGATCTTCGATAGTTATGATCTTATTTTCAATGTCTTTTATTTCGTTTAGAGCGGCGTAAAGAGTCGTAGTTTTTCCGCTTCCGGTGGGTCCTGTTACGAAAACGATTCCGTAGGGAGCATGAAGAAGAGATTGAAATTTCTGAAGATTTTTCTCACTCATCCCTAGTTCGTTTAGTGTTAAAAGTATTTTTTGTTGATCGAGTATCCTCATAACTATCGATTCGCCATGAAGTGTAGGAGCGGTCGATAGTCTGAAATCGTAATCTTTGTTGTTTATTCGCATTGAGAATCTACCGTCTTGAGAGCGTCTCTTTTCGGAAATGTCGAGATTTCCTAAAATTTTTATACGCGATACCAAAGCGTTATAAACATCCATATCGAGAATAAATATTTCCCTTAAAACCCCGTCAACCCTGTTTCTAACCGATACGTCGGCGGCATTTGGTTCTATATGGATATCGCTGGCGTTATTTATGATGGAACTTTTCAATATCTGTTCTATAAGCAACATAATAGCGCTTTGTTCGTTATCGAGCTTAAAGTCGGAAGATGATATTTCCTGTTTTACTTGATTCATCAACGCTTTTGCCGTCTCTATGATCTCCAATCTTTCGTAAATATGACGAATATCGTTTTTAAGTGCGATATAAAATTTGATCGGTTTTATGACTATGGAGCGTTCGAGAATTTCAAGAGCGTCGTAGTTAAGAGGATCGGCTATGGCTACATGAATGAAATCTTCATCTTCTTTGAAGATAATCGAATCTGCGTTTCTCAATATTTGAATCGGATAGTTTTTTAAGAGATTGAGATTTATCTCCACACTATAAAGATCCAAAAATTCCATATCGAGTTGATCGGCCAAAACCAATGCGAGCTCTTTTTCGCTTATAAGCCCTTCGCTAATAAATATTTCGCCTAGTTTTTTGTCGTAATTACTCTGTTTTTGGATGGAAAGCGCGTTTTGCAGTTGCTCTTGAGTTATATACTCGTGTTCGATTAGAATATCGCCGATTCTTAAATTTTTATGCATGTGATAGCCCCGAAGGAGTAAAAACTCCTTTTTAGAGGCTATCTAGCAAATTTTGTGCCTGTTGTGAGTAGTTATGTTTTAAAAATATGGAGAGTGCTTTTTTCGCGACATCCGGTTTACCCATAGCTTTTTTGGCTTGTGCGTATATTATCCAAGATTGTGCTTGAGAAGGATCTTTTTTACTAGCTTCGACCGCCCATTTGACGGCTTTTTCATAATCTTTTTCATTTAGATAAAATTGAGCTATTTTAATAGCGGTAGAATATGACTTTTGGTTTTTATGATTTAAAAGTAGGTTATAGAGACTCTCTCTTTGAGTGATTTTTAGTTTGAAGCTCTCTTGGGGGGCGGCCGGTTTGCTGTTTTTGATAATATGTTTTGGCATCTGTTGGACTTCGGGTGTTTTTACCTCTGTCTTTTGTATCTGTTTTTGAGGTTTCTCTTTTTCTACATGAGAGAGGGTTTTCTCTTTCGGCTCCTCTTTTTTTTCCGTTTGCGTTTTATTCTCTTTGAGATTTGTGCGGTTGTCTTCTACGGGAGTGTTGTTTCTATTTTGAAGAATAGTCAAAGCGATTGCGCCGACTATAAAAAGAGGTAGAAAGATTTTTAAAATCCGCTTGTTCCTCTCTCTTGCCTTGTATTTTCCATATAGTTTAACGAGTTTGCTGAAATTGTTATTTAACATCGATAAGTCCTGTATCTATGGCAGCCATTGTTAAGGTGGCATCGTTTATCTTACTATATTTTTTGTAGCCTTCCCTGTTTGCGATATTTAATATTTCAAGTAGCGTTTTAACGATTTTTTTTGTCGTTCTGAAGTTACCGTTTGCATATTTGGCTATAAACTTCAAGTGAGATTTTCTGAACATCGCCGCAATTGTAGAGAAGTTGTTCGCAAGCAGACGACTCTCTATATATCTGCCTATCTCTTTATCCGTTAGACCGTCTAGCTCTATTCGTTTATTCGTTCTTGATTTGAAATGATCTTTTTGAAGTATGTAATTTCCCTCTTTTTTATGCATAGCCAGTACGAACTGAAATATTTTTTGATCGCTAAGTATTCGAATAAGCTCCACTTGATCTTCGGTTAACAGTTGAGCTTCATCGATAAAAACCGTATATTCGAGATTGTTAAAATTTTTTTTAAGGTTCGATATGAGAGTTTCGGTCGAGTATTCGTTGTGTTCGATATTTCTTCCGGCAAGGCTTAAGAGAGTCTCCAAAAACTCTTTTTCGTCAAAATAGGGATGTGTAAAATACTTTGCGACTTTTACGTTCGTAACTTTTTTATGGATATAGTTTAGTAAAAAGCTTTTTCCCGTTCCCGGATTTCCAAGTACGAATATCAAAGGCACGTCATGCGCTTGCATAGCGTCTATGAGTTGCTTTTTGGCATACTCAAAAGAGAGACTGTCAAAATAGCCGCTTAAATCGAAGTCGTCGCTAAATAGTTCTTTCGCTTCCGCAAACTGATTCATTTCACCTCTTTTGTCATTTGTAAGAGGTGAAAGTCAATCACTCATAGCCGAAACCGTTCTCCAGTTTCTCAAGAGTAGGCTCGCCTTCATCACCTCGTACAAGTTTTGGTGTCATTACTATAATCAATTCACTCTTAGAGTTAACTTTTTTCTTGCTTCTGAAAGCTTGTCCTAAGATAGGAATGTTACCCAGAACAGGGACTTTGGTAATAATATTTTCACTCTTTTTTTGTATCAGCCCGCCCAGTAAAATTTTTTTATTATTTTTTACTTTTACTATTGATGAGAGCTGTTTTATCTTTATATCGGGCGCGAGACTCGGTACACCGTTTTCATCAAGATGTCTTTGCGTTATTTCGCTTATCGTCGGGTTTATTTTTAGGATTATGAAATCGTCTTGCGAAACTTCCGGAATAATACTCAAAGTAACTCCCACAAATGTCGATCCCACTTCAAATTGCGGTTGTTGCAAAACGGTTCCGTTTGTCGTGGTGGTTTGTGTTCCGGTTGTGTATTTGTAATTTTTTTCTTCTCCTACGTTTATTATGGCGGGTTGATTATTAAGTGTCAAGATTTTCGGATTCGAGACTATATTTACTTTTCCCTGAGTTTTTAAGAAATCCAAAAGACCGTTCATATCGAAGTTGTAACCTATGAGATAGTTCGTATTTTTAAATGCGCCGGAAAGATCGTTCGCTCCGGATTTAGCGTTGCCGTTGAATGTCGCTTGAAATTTACTCCAGTCGATACCGGTAGTTTGATCGTCGTTATATGTCACTTCTATAACTTTTGCATCGATGAGAATTTGCTTATGAAGTCTTTTCATCATTTTTGTAATATATTTCGAGACTCTATCCAACTGTTTTTTCGTACCGGTAACGGTTAAAAGACCCGCCTCTTGATTGATGGTCGTTTCAGTCGGTTTGTACTCATCGCCGTCTCTATGTAAAATGTTTTCAACTTCCTTTTTTAAATTGTTCCAAAATTGAAAGTCGCTTTGAGAATTTAATGTCATATCTCCGTTTCCGTTTTCACCGGTACCCGTAGAGATGGTTTTATTTGTAGCGGATGTTCTTTTTGTAAAATTGACATAGTCTATATAAAATGATTTTGTTTTGAGATAAGATATTTTGAGCGTATTTTTTTGTGTTAGTTCATAGTTGAGATTGTTTTCATGTAACAGCAGATCCAACAAGTCGTTTAGCGAAGCGTCATGAATATTCATATAACTGATCTTTTTATTGACGATTTCACGGCTTTTTTCATCTTCGAAAATTAGATTCATTTTGCAGGTATCGGAAAGATTTTCCAAAACGTTCATGATCGTTCCGGGAGCTTTTTTTGTGCTTTTTACTTTAAAAGAAAAATATTTACTTTGACAATCCGCTCCAAGAGCGAGTGTAAAAGTAAGTAGTATTAACAGTACTAGCCTCATCGTAAATCCTCTTTCGTTACAAGCATACTTTCTGTTTTGGAGAGTGTCAGTTTTATAATTTTGTTTCTCTTTTTTAAAAATACAGTATCTTGATTTATTTTATATATCTGAAAATCGGATATTTTGTCATTTTCTTTATACCATTTGCCGTCTATAAAAGCTTTTTCATTTAAAATCATCGTTAGTTTCGGTCTGTGATTTTTAGTATAATGAATTTTTTGTTTTTTTACGGATTTTAAGACGGCTGTTTTTTTGCTTATCGGGTGAAAAGGGTCGTACGATACTTTTATGTCCGTATCTTTGATTTTTGTAACCCTTTTTGCGAGGGTGTTTAATTTTTGATCTATCTCTTTTATGTCGAGACCGTTTGCGCTTAAGAATGAAGCCGTCAAAATTAAAAAGTATATCACTCTCATAGTTTGATTCCGTAAATTGTGAAATTTATAGTGAAGTTTATCTTATCTTCATCGATAACTTTTTCGAATCTGATATTTTTTATATCGATTAGAAATTGTGTATTTTCGATGAAACTTAGATACTTTAAAGCGTTTTCATATTTTCCGCTTCCGGAAATCTCGACATATTTTTTGGGCAGTATCGACTCATCGCTCTTTTTCTCTTTCGAGTCGCTGTTTTTTATATGATCGATCTTTATATTTAAAGAGAGCGACTTTTTAAGTATCTTGTCCAAAGTGAGAGTCCATCTGGTTTCGTCGAATTCAGAAATTTCCAAATTTGTGAGTTTTGCGTAGAGATAATTAAGATCGTCTTTTTTCTCTTCCACTTCACTTTTAAGCGATAGTAGTTGCTCCTGGCTCTTTTTGATTTTCTTTTTGAGTATCGAAGGGGATTTACGTTTTATATCTTTTTTTAATTGTTCGAATCTTTGTTCTTTTATATCCAACTCCTCTTCGATGGAGGGAAGTATATTTAGATAGATTATAGCTGCGGCAAGTAAAGACGGCAGAAAGTAAATAAAAATTTTTTGAGCCGGTTTGATTTTTTTTAAATAGTTTTCAAATTTCTCTATAGTGCTCATGATTTATCTCTTTAGTGTGATGACGCTTTTATAGCTCTCTTCATCAAGTTTTATTTCGTTGGAATAGACCTTTTCGTACCCGAGACTTAGAAGATCTTTCATAAAAAGGGCTATGGTGTCTCTTTTGTTTTTTTTAGAGTAAATCTCAAGATCTATGGTTTTTTCACCAGATTGAGTGACTTTATCGACGCTTAAAGCGTATTTTCGTAAAAGAGAGTTGACCGTTAGGAGTATGTTCGTATATTTTGAGTCTTCGGATTTAAGCGATAAAAGAGTGTCGGTTATCTCTTGCAGTTTGGCAAACTTTTTTGCGACGACACTCTTTTGCTCTTTTATGTGTGCGATCTCTTTTTTTATCTTTTTATGCTTTTTTTGAACTATTTTCGTGCTATTTGAGAGTTCTTGGACTTTTTGTTGAAGTTGCTCGTTTCTTTTTTCGATCTTTTCCAACTCCAAATATTCGTAAACGGGATATGAGATTACTATAGCTAGAGTACCGGAAGCGACGAGTGAAAATTTTCCGACTTGCGTTTTGTAAAAAGGTGTCTTCTTTTTATAAAATGTCGCATTTAAAGTATTGTCGTTGTTTTTTATTTTGTCTTGAACGTAATAAGCCGACAATATGTCGATGAAATCGAGATTTTCATACTCTTTGAATAGATTTAGAGGATAGAGTTTGACATCTTCGATATACTCATTGATGAGCGTATAAATGTTAGGAATGGTTCCGCTTGAAGTTTTGATATATATATTGTCCAGTTTCGAGAAATTGTAGATATTTCGGTTATGGAGCGCTAGATTTTTTATGGTTGAGAATACCTTCTGGAATGTCGTGTAGATATAATCGTAAATTTCATACTCTAAAAGTGTATATTTCTCTTTGTCAACACCCTTTTTTGAAAGTATCTCTTTTAAATCTTCAAGCGTTATTCTCGTATTTTTCGCTTCCAGATCTTTTATCATTTCGTTCAAGGTTTTGATTTTTTTCGAAGATATATAAGCTCCGTTTTTGTAAAAAGCCAAAAATGCCTCGTCTTCGCCCAAGTAAACGAATACGTCGTTTCCTTTTTCGATTTTCTCATTATTGTAGAGGGTTTCGAAAGAAAGAGGCGCAATGACGATAAAATCGAGATACTTTATGTTTTTAAATGTTTGTGCGTATTTTTGTAGGACATTTTTTTTATCGTACGCGAAAGCTTCTACAAGTAATATGTTCTCTATGTCGGTATGTTTTTGAATATATGTGATCTTATACTCTTTTTGTATATCGAGTCCTAAATCTTCATACATTTTGAGCTCAACAGCGATAGCTAGCTCTTTTGAAGAGTACTTTTTTTCAAGCTTGAAGCTGTGTGTAATGATATCGTTGTAATATAGTCTGGATGCGGCGGTCGTTCTTTTTGAGTTCAATTTCGATACGGGCTTGATTCTCTCTTTTTCATCGAGTGCGAAGATAGTGCCGTTTTGTAGGTTTATAAAATTTATATCCGTTTTTAACATTTAACTTCCTACCGCTTTATTATCACGCTACCGGAATAGGGCATGATAAGTACTTGTCTTGTTTTTTGTTTATAGGTAATATTTAACTCTATCGGCATATTTAGAAAATTATTTAATTTATAGTTTGTCTTATATGGGCGCCCAAGATCATCAAAACAGATTTTTGTGATAGTTGAAGTCAAAATTGTTTGAGTACTTAAAAGATACGGTTTTGCATTGTTTTGATTTTTCTCAATATTATTAAAATAATCTTTATTTAAAGATATGCAGGTGTCGTTATAGTCTTCCTCTCTCCAGCTTGAATCTCCTAAGACTTCATGTGAGTATCCGAGTGCTTTTAACTGAGTTTGTTTTATCTTCTGGATGATTGCGTTTGTATCGGTTCTTAGTCTTGGATCAGGCATTGACATCGTTATGGCTGCTGAAAGAACTCCAAGAATAACTATGATAAAGATTAATTCAATCATTGAAAATGCGGATCTTTTTTTCATAGTTAGAGCCTTTGCAGAGTTCGTCTGACGACTCTTACTTTGTCGCTATTTTTCGGATGAGAATTATTTGTCTCTACAACTATATCCATCATGATCATTCCGTTTGAACCTTCCGTATCTATGAGCGTTTTTCTATCGCAATTTTCAGAGCTTATAAGAAAATAGTCGCTTATATTTATATCGGCTACAAATCTTTTATCTTCGGAGATCACTTTCACCGTATGTATGCAGCCTGTCGATTTATTGTGATCGCTAAGACCTAAAAGTGCGACTTCGATAGAGCTTTGCATGAAGAGTTCCGCTTGTTCTTTTGTATAAAGATCAGCGGTTTGTTTTGCGGAGATCGAAGCGTATTTCATAGCTATAGCTAAAATACCTGACATAAGTACCATAAAAAAGATAACTTGTATAAGTCCAAATCCTTTTCTCATCAAAATACCACCTTCTGTTTTGATATCGTGATGTTTAGATCTTTTCCGGGTTTTCTGACAATTTTGCTCAACGAAAGATTAAATTGCAAATTACCGTTTACGAAATCGACTTCAAAACCGCTTGCTTCGTTTGAGAGTATCGTAACCTTTCCGCTTTGTTGAAGAGCGTTTGGATCCGCACAAAAACTCTCTCCTTTCCAAGGTTTGAAATCGTAAAAGAGGAAAAGTGTTTTTTCACCTAACTTGTTTGAAAGATTCAAATCGCTAATACATACGGCGTCAGATTTTACGTCATTGTATCTTGCAATCGCGAAGGCGCTTTTTACTAAAGAGTATTTTTCGTAAATGACTTCCGGGGTAGTTGATAGATATATGTTTTTGCCGCTTGAGGTCGTCTGATTCAAGTCGAAGATTTTTTTCGCACTATTTGAGTGCCAGCCGAAAGAGGCGTTAAAGTCCGCTTCGTCATAAACGATAGATCCCTCGTCAAATGCTCCGGCGAAGATAAGGGCTCTGTTCGTGGCATTTACATCCGATGATGGCGAGTATATGAGATTTTGACTTTTGTCACATTTGTCGAAATCGACAAAGCCGCTGTAATCGCCTCTTTTTAAACTGTCGTAATCAACTCCGATCCATTCAAGAATAGGGTATGAAGATGTTATTGTATAGATTGACTCAAAATTTGCATTTGCACTATCATAACCAATAACTGTGGAGGGTATTCTGTTTTTCAGAAGACCGGTTATTTGAGTACTTACAAGGGTGCTTTCTAAAGAGAGATCACTAATAGCTTTTGTTTTTGACGACTTATAAAAAAGCTTTGAAACCGATACATATGCTCCTGCCGCCAAAATACCCATTATGACGATTGTCATGATTAATTCAATCATAGTAAAGGCGGATCTTTTCACTACCAGCTCCTGCTATTTAGGGTAAATTGACCGATGTTGGTAGAGTAGTAGTAAAATGAACTTATATTTCTCTCTTTTCCTCTATTCCCAACATAGCCGACAATTGATTTGAATTTTTTTATATTTGTTGAAGTACCGCTACTTGTTGATAGATTTAGATCTATAGCCATGCTAGATCCGCTTATTGTTATGATGTTATCGGTTAGGTATGAGACTTGATTGTAAAGTCTATATTTGAGCTTACCGGATGAGGTGCTAACATTGATATTAAGATTATTAAAATCATCTATGTCGTTATATAGCAAATAATCACTTTCACCACTTTCTGCACCCAATATGGATGAAGCGTTTATTTCCTGCGTACACATTCTGGCATTTGCACTCATATATGTTCCTACTCTATATCTGTTTGAGATATCACATATAAAATGAGTGCTAGCGGTTTGAAGTATATCTGTGTTGTTGCTGTTATTTTGATCCCATGGCAAAAGAGAAGCTATGTTTGTCAGGGAGATTGTTTGTAACAATGCATCTTGTTTTATGGAAAAGGCATCACTTTTGCCGGTTGCAAAAAGAATTTTTGGAATGACTGAAAAAATTCCCGCCATAATAACAATGGTGAATATAAGTTCTATCAAATTAAATGCCCGTCTCATAGTCTAAAAAAAGCACAACCCGTTCCCAACGATTTTCTGAAAAATAGGAATAAAATTTGCTTATATAATATTCATAAAATCTAAATCTTGGAATATATATGAGAAAATCTTTTTTGACTTTTATAACTCTTTTTACTCTCTTTTTCAATACGACGCTTTATGCGGCAATTTGTGACAATGTTACCGATGTGCCTAAAATCGAGTGTGACGCGCTTGTCGCATTTTACAACTCTACCGACGGTGCCAACTGGACAAATGATGAAAATTGGACGACTTCCACGACGGTTGGAAACTGGTACGGCGTAACGGTCTATGGAGGACATATAACAAAAATCGAGTTAAGAAACAATAATTTAACAGGTACTCTACCGGCGCAACTGGTTAATTTAACATCTTTGACACATATATTTTTAAGTGAAAACTCTATTAGCGGTGATTTAAGCGATCCTAATTTCGTACTTTGGAATATGCCTTCATTGAAGCTTATATATCTTTGGTTAAGTGATTTAACTGGTTCCATATCTTCGGCGATAGGTAATTTAACGAATTTGACGCATTTTGATATACACTCCAACAATCTCGGCGGTACACTACCGGATGAACTTTGGAATCTGACAAATCTAAGCTGGCTATATCTGCATAACTGCGGTTTGAGCGGGCAGATACCTGTTGAGATAAAAAACTTAAGCGGTTTAAAAGGTATAAAAATTAGAGAAAATAATTTTGACGGAGTTTTGCCTATAAAGGTGAGTGATTTTCCAAATCTTATACAGGTGGAGTTTAAAAACAACAATTTCGTATTTTCCGATTTTGAAGAGAACCATAACGACTATTCCTCTTTGCAATATTATAACTATCAACCTCAAGCGAAAGTGGATACGGATAGAAATGTCACTTTTTCAGCCGGTAAAAAACTTGTAATAGTTCCGAAAGTTTTGCCAAATCCCAGCGGTAACGACTCTTATCAGTGGTATAAAGATTCGGTTGCCATTAGCGGGGCTACGGATAGGATATATGTAAAAGAGAACGCTTCCTCTTCCGATGAAGGAGTATATACATATGAAATTACAAATTCCAATGTCAGCGGTTTGACGCTTACTTCAAACAATATCACCGTTACGCAAAATGACGCGGCGTTTGTCTCGACATGGAAAACGGACAATCCCGGAGTATCCAACGCCACTTCGATAACCATACCGGTAAGCGGGGGCGGATACGATGTCGATTGGGATAATGACGGGGTGGTTGATGAGAGCGGATTAAGCGGACCGTTAAGTCATGACTACGGTGTTGCGGGAACATATACGGTTAGGATTTATCACCCGACTCCAAGACTCGTATTTAACGGTGGCGGAGATAAAGAGAAGATCATCTCTATAGATCAGTGGGGCGGAGGAGTTTGGAGTTCCAATATGCTAGGAGCTTTTAACGGTTGTAAAAATTTGACCTGTGATGCGAAAGATATTCCCGATTTTTCAAATGTCACCAGTATGAAAAATATGTTCAAAGATGCCGTTTTATTCAATCACGATTTAAGTGGATGGGATACCTCCAAGGTAACCGAAATGGATTTAATGTTTTATAATGCGGCATCTTTTAACGGATATATAGGAGATTGGAATGTAAGTAATGTAACTACAATGTATGCCATGTTTAAAAATGCGGTATCGTTCAATCAACCTTTAAACGATTGGAATACATCTAGTGTAACCAATATGATACAGATGTTCTCGAATGCCGCCTCTTTTAACCGGCCGCTGAATAATTGGAATGTCGGTAATGTTACGAATATGAGCGGTATGTTTTCAAGTGCGACGGTTTTCAATCAACCGTTGAACGATTGGAACGTAAGTAATGTAACAAATATGTCCGATATGTTTAGACTTGCCAAGAGTTTCAATCAGCCTTTAAACAACTGGAATGTCAGCAACGTAACGAATATGTGGAGAATATTTTCAAATACCGACTCCTTCAACTCCGATATTAGCGATTGGAATGTAAGCAGCGTAACGAATATGGCCGATATGTTTGCGAACGCTAAAGCTTTTAATCAACCAATAGGTAACTGGGACGTAAGTAACGTTACTACTATGAAGGGGATGTTTTATTATGCGTCGGCTTTCAATCAGCCACTAGGCGATTGGAATGTAAGTAATGTGGCGAGTACGTATTATATGTTCGGTTCGGCATCTTCGTTTAATCAACCAATAGGTAACTGGGATGTAAGTAACGTTACCACTATGGCGGGTATGTTTTCCGGGGCAACCGTATTTAATCAACCGATAGGCGATTGGAATGTAAGTAATGTGACAAGTATGTATGCTATGTTTTCCGGGGCGAGTGTGTTTAATCAGCCCATAGGCGATTGGGATGTAAGTAGTGTTACCGATATGCGTAAAATGTTCAATAACGCAAATAAATTCAATCAACCCATAGGTAACTGGGATGTAAGCGGTATCGAATCTACTTATATGATGTTTTATCGTGCATTTGATTTCAATCAACCGATTGGAAATTGGAATGTCGGTAGCGTTACGGATATGTACAGAATGTTTTGTGATGCCAAAGCTTTCAACCAGCCCATAGGCGATTGGGATGTAAGCGGTGTAACGAATATGAAGGAAATGTTTTATTATGCCACTTCGTTTGATCAGGATATTAGAAACTGGGATGTAAGTAATGTAGCGGATTTTACCAATTTTTTAAATCATGCGACTTTGTCGAATGAA
>Ga0256914_1002782_pt1 | contig 14363 bp, 5 predicted proteins | sample HulkmetaG_FD_191571 | JGI IMG/M metagenome (GOLD analysis project Ga0256914, IMG submission 191571) | Hydrothermal chimney microbial communities from Main Endeavour vent field at the Juan de Fuca Ridge, Pacific Ocean - Hulk | ecosystem: Environmental > Aquatic > Marine > Hydrothermal vents ... | reverse complement strand
TTATAATATTGGTTGCTTCGTGATTGCCCCTGATAAAAACAACTTTATCCGGAAAATCTTTCCACAACCTCAAAACCGCAAATAATGTCGCAAAGGAACGAGGGCCTCTATCTATATAGTCACCCAAAAACACCAGTTTTACATTTTCACCTCTTGAAAGCGCGGCCTTAAACTGCTCTAGAACCTTCTTGAGTGTTTCAAAATCTCCATGCAAATCTCCAACGGTAATAATCTTTGCATCCTCTTCTTCCGGCATAACAGCAAATGGAACTTTTTCTTGTTTTCCTTCATTATTTTTTATCCCCACATCATAATAGGTAATATTTCCCTTTGCCATGTCCCTTAGTTTAGCAACCTCAACACCTCCATCAACAGACTCTTTTTGTATTCTTTTTCCCATATCTTCTAAATATTGATTTATATCTTCCTCAACTTGGTCTATATTATCAACCAATATATCAACATCATCTTTGTCATATTTTTTCCTAATTTCTTCTAATATTTCATCTACCTTTTGGACATCGGGATGATCTATATTCTCTCCTTGTCCAAACGCATTTGTAAGATCGCATCTCACAGCGCCGGTATGATTCCTATCATTATCATTCGATCCACTAGAAAGGCCATAAAACATCATCGTACTCATATCATCGCCATTATGAATACTATCCACTGCATTTGTTTCCAACATACCTCCCGTGACAAACGCATCCCATATATCTGAAGACAGCTCATCTCCCAACATATACATACGCACATATTGGTCAAGATACACGCGTCTAAACCAAAATTTGCCGGAAATAATCCCATCACCCATAGCATAGGAATCTACCAACTTAGAAAAAGGCCCTGTTTTAATATTTTCTTTATACCATTGGGATAATAAGATGGCATTATGCAACTCTCGTAATCCTGCGTATCTGGGAGAAGAATTTATTTGTTTTCTGAGTTTGGGAACAACATTTTTTTCTAACCAAGATTGAAATTTTTGTTCTTGTTCGCCTTTCCCACGAACCTCCGTCTTCACATCTAAAAACGCGGATTTTAAAACAATCTTTTTATCCGAGATATCCGCAAACGCAGGCCCTGGAACTATCCAAAAACGAAAAGATAAATCGGAATCAAGGAAATCATCTAAAAAAGAGCCATCAGCACTGTTAATAATAGTCTGCGCGTCTTTTTTTAATAACAAATCAAAAAACAAAAACATTCGTCCCAAATCAGTCTTACTCAACCCCTTTCCTAAAAGCTGAGTTTCATCTGCATTTGGGCTAAGATTTACCCAAAGATTCTCGTTTGGGATGGCTAACGCCGTTAAAAACAAGCGAACGGGCCATTTTTTCATTACATCAACCGCTTTTTCTTCATTTGCAAATTTTGTGCTAAATAAAAAATCAATGCTCCCATTGTCAGTTACTTCAAAACCTGTAAGAGTAATACCTACTCCATTAAATTGATTGCTCTCCATCTGAAAGGCAAAACCTTTATTGGGAAGAAAAGAAAACACCATCAAAAAGGCCAAAAATACTCTCATAATATTCTGCGCCAATTTAACCATAATCCCTCCTATAAAATAAAAAAACCAACCTAAAAACAACACCTTACACGTGAAGTATGTCTTATTTTTTTTAAAAGTCAACTAAAAATATTGTCTTTACAAAAAAATCTAGAGCGTTTTATACACTATCCAGATGCTAATCTTCCCTAATAATTATATTTTATGTTAGAATTATATATATGCATTTGCCCTCTATTTTGGTGATATATTTTCTAAAGAGGTAGTATTTTGGTTGGCTAATATTTTTGCGTATTAGTATATAATTATTGTTAGCCATTTATATTGCATTCACTAACGGCCAACCAAAAATTATTGAAAAAAGGCAAGAAATGGCACGCAAATCAGAAAAACATCAAAACCAAGACCAAACTTTAGCGGAGAGATCGGTCTCACTTCTTCCTTTCAGGGGCAGTGGAAAAAGCATGGCCGGAATTTTGGCGGGAATATGGGAATTAAAAGATCTATTGTTTTAGCAATTCGATATGTCTGTAAGTCTGCGAATTTGGCAAAGTTATGGCGGATATAACAGATTGGCTTAAATAGCCTTGCTATATCTGTCTTGCAAGCTCATCACAGAGGCCTTGCCACTTTTCTTTCTGGCTATTGCCTCAACAGAGGCTTTGGCCCCGGCAACTGTTGTTATGCATGGGATGTTATAGGCAATGGCTGTCGACCTTATTTTTATTTCATCTTTTCTGGGTATTCTTCCCGATGGTGTGTTGATTATCAGTTTGAGTTCGTTGTTTTTTATATAATCCAGCGTGTTGGGCCTGCCCTCCGATATCCTGCGAACCAATTTTACATCAAGGCCTCTCTCTTTGAGCAACACAGCCGTGCCTTTTGTGCATATAACGTCAAATCCTAAGTTTATCAGGTCATCAACGACACTGACTATTCCCTGTTTGTCTATGTCCCTAACGCTTACAAATACCAAACCTTCCGTCGGCAGGTTTTGTCCTGCGGCAAGCTGTGATTTTAAGTACGCCATACCAACTTCCTCATCTATGCCCATAACCTCGCCCGTTGAACGCATCTCCGGACTTAATATGATATCCACATTAGGGAATCTGCTAAATGGAAATACCGATTCTTTTACCGCAAAATACGGCGGGATAATCTCTTTTGTAAAACCAAGCTCTTTTAGTTTCTTGCCAAGCATAACCTTTGCGGCAAGTTTTGCCAAAGGCACTCCTGTTGCCTTGCTTATAAAAGGTATGGTCCTAGATGCCCTTGGATTGACTTCCAAGACGTATACATTTTTGTCCTTTATTGCATACTGCACGTTCATCAATCCTATTACGCCCAATTCCTTTGCCAAAGAATGTGTTGCTTTGCGAACCTCGTCTATTATCTCCTGCGAAAGGTTGTGCGGAGGAAGGACCATTGCCGAATCGCCTGAATGAACTCCTGCATATTCTATATGTTCCAAAATTCCGCCTATTACGGAAAACTCTCCGTCGCTTATTAAGTCAACGTCCACTTCTATGGCATCTTCCAAAAACTTATCTATTAGCACCGGCCTTTTTTCAGAGACATCCACTGCCTCTTTCATATATCTTTCCAGCGTCTCTTCATCATATACTATTTCCATTGCCCTTCCGCCAAGCACATAAGAAGGCCTGACTAAAACAGGATATCCTATTCTATTGGCTATGTCTTTTGCCTGTTCGTAATTTACCGCTATGCCGTTGGGCGGTTGCTTTAATCCCAATTTCGTAAGCATTGCCTTGAATTTGTCTCTGTCCTCCGCCCTGTCTATTGCCTCTGCAGGCGTGCCTAATAAGCGCACTCCGGCATTTTTCAGGGCAACGGAGATGTTTAATGGCGTCTGGCCTCCTAATTGGACAATTACACCATATGGCTTTTCCTTTTCTATGATGTTCATTACGTCTTCAAAGGTCAGCGGTTCAAAGAATAGTTTGTCAGACGTGTCATAATCCGTTGACACGGTCTCGGGATTGGAGTTTACCATTATTGACTCATACCCCATTTCTCTTAACGCAAAAGAGGCATGCACACAGCAATAATCAAATTCTATGCCTTGGCCTATCCTGTTGGGCCCTCCTCCCAATATTATGACTTTTTTCTTTTCATCCACTCGGCTTTCATCTTCCACGTCATAACTGGAATAGAAATACGGGGTGTATGCCTCAAATTCCGCAGAACACGTATCCACTAATTTATATACAGGCGAAATCTCTTTCTTTAGTCTTTTTTGCCTGACGTCTGTTTCTTTTACTCCCCACTTATAGGCGAGATACTTATCTGAAAAGCCCAATTCTTTTGCCTGTTTCAATGTCTTGTCTGAAACCTTTTCAAATTTTTGCGCCAATATATGTTCTTTCTCAAAGTCCACTATCTCTTTCATATTGAATAAGAACCACTTGTCTATTCCCGTTATATCGTGAATCTGTTCTATGGAAATTCCCCTAAAAATCGCCTCGGCCAATTGGAACAACCTATCCGGATTGGGATTGCTTATCTTCATTAAGAGTTCTTCATTCGTCAAGTTTGAGATATCTCTTGCCATGGCCGATCCGTCGTTCAATAAACCAAACCTGCTTATTTCAAGTGAACGAATGGCCTTGTTTAAGGCCTCTTTAAATGTCCTGCCAATAGTCATTGTCTCGCCAACTGATTTCATCGACGTGGTCAATACAGGCTCTGATCCCGGAAATTTTTCAAATGCCCACCTCGGCACTTTTACGACACAGTAATCAATAACCGGTTCAAATGACGCCGGTGTTTCTCTTGTTATATCATTGGGGATTTCGTCTAATGCATAGCCAATAGCCAGTTTTGCCGCTATTCTTGCTATGGGAAATCCCGTTGCCTTTGAAGCCAATGCAGATGAACGCGAGACACGGGGGTTCATTTCTATCACGACCATTCTTCCGTCTTCGGGATTTACGGCAAACTGGATATTACTTCCGCCTGTATCAACACCTATCTCCCTTATAACAGCAATAGACGCGCTCCTCATACGCTGATATTCTTTGTCGGTTAAGGTCTGCGCAGGGGCAACCGTGATACTATCGCCCGTGTGGACGCCCATTGGGTCAAAGTTTTCAATTGAACAAATAATCACCACGTTGTCGTTTTTATCCCGCATCACCTCAAACTCATATTCCTTCCATCCAACCACGGATTCCTCTATCAAAATCTCACTAATCATACTGTAATCAAGTCCGCGAGAGGCAATCTCCTCAAATTCTTCTATGTTATAGGCAACGCCTCCTCCCTGCCCTCCAAGGGTAAAGCTGGGGCGGATAATCACAGGAAACCCTATGCTCTTTGCAACCTCTTTCGCCTCATCCATAGATCTTGCAAATCCGCTTTTCGGCAAATCCAATCCTATCTTTGCCATGGCCTCTTTAAAGAGTTCTCTGTCTTCTGCTTTTTCTATTGCCGCCGGGCTTGCGCCTATCATTTCAACCCCGAATTTATCCAATATACCTTCTTTATAAAGCCCCATTGCAGTGTTCAGGCCCGTTTGCCCGCCAAGAGTCGGCAAAAGGGCATCCGGCCTTTCTTTTTCTATTATCCGCGCGACTGTTTCAACGGTTATCGGCTCTATGTAAGTTGCATCGGCAAACTCCGGGTCCGTCATTATAGTCGCTGGATTGGAATTAACCAATATTACCCTATAACCCTCTTCTTTCAATGCCCGGCAGGCCTGCGTTCCGGAATAATCAAACTCACAGGCCTGGCCTATAACAATAGGCCCTGAACCTATAATGAGTATGCTTTTGATATCTGTTCTTTTAGGCATTTATCGTCTCCAAAAAGTTTTTGAATATGTACTGCGCATCAAACGGCCCCGGCCCTGCCTCTGGATGAAACTGCACTGCGCAAACGTTGTACTTTTTACTAAACAAGCCTTCTAACGTATTATCGTATAAGTTCTTGTGTGTCATAACGATTTGGGCTTGTTTCAAGCTTTCTTCATCTACACAAAACCCATGGTTTTGAGCGGTAATGTCTATCCTGCCTGTTCTTAAATCCTTAACAGGATGATTGCCTCCATGATGCCCGAATTTCAATTTATACGTCTTGCCTCCCATAGCTATACCCAAGATCTGATGGCCAAGGCATATACCCCATACTGGCAAACGGCCTAATAAGGCCTTTGCCGTTTCTATTGTTTCCTCTACAGCAGAAGGGTCTCCCGGGCCATTGGAAAACAAAACAGCATCGGGTTTATATGCCAGGATTTCTTTTGGGGATGCATTCCAAGGGAAAACCCTGACAGCGTTTACTTCTTTTAATAATAAAAATAATATGCTCTGCTTTACACCGCAATCTATCACAGCGACTCTGTAATTTTTGGACTCTCCATCAAGGTCATAGGCATTAGAGCAACTAACTTCTTTGGCAAGGTTTAATCCCTCAAGATGCTGCGAGCCTTTTATCCTCTTAACCCACGCGTCAACGGAATCCATCTCATCCTCCGGCACAACAGCGCCCTGCATAGCGCCCTGCCTGCGTATATGACGGGTCAAGGCCCTTGTGTCTATACCGCTTATACCAACGACGTTGTTTTCTTTTAAATAAGAATCTAAGTCTTTCTCCGCGCGCCAGTTAGAATAAATTTTGCTTAGTTCTTTGACAATGAAGGCATTACACCAAACACGGGAAGATTCCACATCTTGAGAATTAACGCCATAATTTCCAATGAGAGGGTAGGTCATAACGACCATTTGGCCACAATAGGAAGGGTCTGTCAATATCTCCTGATATCCTGTCAAAGAAGTATTAAAAACGGCCTCGCCAATGGCTGAGGCCTTATTGCCAAAAATCTCTCCTTCCAGCAAAAATCCATCTTCTAATATAAGATAACCCTTCATAATCAACCTTTATAATCCCTAGCTTGCATCACAAATTGCCATATTTTACTATATAAAAACAGGATTTACAAATAAAAATAAAAAAATCATATTTTTAGTTGACATTTAAGCTGTTATCGAACATACTTCTGGCGCAAGCGTTTTTTAGGTTGGTTTTACAAATGGAGGGGTTATGAATTTTAAAAGATTCGCTCTATATCTATTGTTTGCATTTTTATCCTGCATTTCTGTTTCTCACGCAGATTTGCTTTATATTGAAAAAGGGCAGAACGGGCTCTCTTTGGCTTTTTCCTCACAGTCTCAGGACAAGAAATTGCTTGAAACAATCTTGATAGAATCTACTTCCTTGCCGGACAATCTCGCAATTAATTTACAACCCGGCATAAAAGAATATGAAATAGCAAGCTTGTCCCTAAGGAATACCCATCTGGGCAAGATATTAACCAACGCAGACCTGGTTTTGAAAAAAAAGGCAACGGAAATATTTAATGAGGAACTTGAAAATTATTATGATGAAGGGATGGAACTAGACGAATTAGACCTTAATCAAGTTATGCCGAGATTCTGGATTGTTATTGAAAACGCGCAAATCTTACGCATTGACGTTGATGAAGAAACTTCTATTTATGGATTTAAATCCATTCCCCTTAAAGTCAATATGGAGATAAAGAATTTATCTAAAGATAGCATTCTATATAAGATATTCCAAAAAGTCCAAGAACGATTATCAATGGAGATAAATACCGATGAGGATTTTCACCAAATGAGAGAGGCCATAAAGTCTTATTTGTTGGGGCAATCTGTTAAAAATCTAAGAGATATACTGCCACAGGCTGATTCCTCTCTGTGGTTTGAAACGGATATGTTGAACAATTATATGGGCATTTACTTATCGGACGAAGATATGGATTCCCCTATTTCCATAGGAGGACTGTCTATATCCGGGCCCAAAAATATGTATCTAAAACTCGTTTTTCCAAAACCCAATCAAATAGATAAGGATAAAATCCTGAAAGAAATCAAAAACAGGCTAAAACAACTAGGCGAATACGTCTTTTTATTAAACAACGCCCCCGGACATATATACAATGAAAATCCACATAAATTTAAGGAAGTTCTAATGGAAGGACAACCAACAGACTCTAATGTTGTAAAGTTATCGCCTCAAGAACAACAGAAACTATTTCGCGATATGGAAAAATTCTTTCAACAACTGGCTCCTGAGCAAAAAACATCTGGAAATAATGGGACATATTCAAATACAATGGTTTTATCGAAAAACTCAGCACCTGACTACATTACAAAAATAAACAACAGCACCTCAAAGAAAAAGATGCCGCTTATATACCGCTTAGCATTCTGGGCATTAATAATAAGGATAGCCCTTCCGAACTTGCCGACTTACATAAATAAGGCAAATAATATAATAAATGATGCCCCTGTTGCTATTGAACGTACCATAATAGATTTCAAAGGGCTGTTTTATGTTCAAGGTTTAAATTATGCAAAGGACATACTAATGCAAGAAATAGAAAAGCAATATAAGGATAAAACTGTGATAAAAAACAAAGAGTTAGAACTTGATAGACGAATAGACGAAATAGACGGGATTTTCTGGAAGCTATCAATAACAAATTCATATAATGAAAAAAAAGCATATATAAAACAATGGTTGGAAAAGGAGAAGGACATAGAAAGAATTTTTGATGGGAATATTGTGCTAAACATCTATGGATACTCAGCTAGTGTATATATCGTTATCTACAAAGTGATGGGCACAATAACATTAGAAGACTCAACAGGAAGAAAAGGGAGAGTAAAAATGGTACAGTGTTTATCGAATAAGAGAAATGCTGTCTATGGATTCCACGACACAAAAGATAACACCGTGGTTCTCCTTCCTGACAGCAAATTTATTGATATTGCGAACGATGTTATGTTGTTAGATAAAAATAAAAACGCAAAAAAAGCCGACAGACTTTCTTTCTGGGGAGGAGAACAAAACTTTAAACTAACCGTAGCAGGCCATGAACTCATCCATTCAATGGGTAAATATGATGAGGAATTCTTCACATATTTTTGGCAGATCGCATACTCGCCAATACCTATGAACACGCTTTGGGAACAATACCTTCTTTATTTGAGTAACCCTGATAGCCTTGAAGGCAAGGCCTTTCAAAAAATATATAGCATCTTGCAGGGATTAAATGTCTTTGGGAAGGACTATGACAAGGTGAAATGGCAACTGCGCAACGAATTTAATGCCCGAGTAAAAGAATACAAGAAAACCCATCCTGATTCTCAAATACCTATATTTAACATAGATAAACAAGTATCTTCCTCTTATAAGGGAAAATTCTTTAACCCCTTCACATTAGCATACGATATCTTGCTCTATCAGGTAGAAAAGGCAGAGAAGGGCAAAACAACACCTCTCTCTGAATATCTAAATAAAAAAATAGATATGAATGATTTATATGAGAAAATTATTGAAGATATGGGAGTACAAACACAAGATGGGATACTCAGGGCAAAAAAAGAGGGCGATTTTGATATTCTTGTGGGTTTCATTTGGTGGAAAATAAACGCTAGCGGTATAAACACAGAAGATCTGGATTATTATTTTCGCAAAAACATAAATACAATTCTTACACACGCCCAACAGAATGAAAATGACTTAGCATCGCTAAAACAAGCCTTAGCTGCTGCAAAGAACCAGGCAAAAAAACAGATTGCTACGCTTAAGGGTGGATCAGGCGGATTAAATGGTTGGGTAAACGGTGATGAACATAGAGAGGTTAACGACACAATACGAAAACACCTGATACAGCCAACTATTATTGACAATATAAAAGAAGAGGAAATCAGGTTTGATTTTATAGGCGATCTGCCTGTTAACGTTTTTATCGGAAGTTTTTCTGATAATGATTTTGGCCATATAGGCCTAACCGCCCTTCAGGTTTATGCGGATTCATATGCCTCTGCAAGTCATGAAATTGTGGAGCTTGCCCTGTGGAACAAGTTTGCAAAAGAAATTCTAGGCCAAAATGAAGAAGAACTAAAAGAACAAATGGAAGCAAAGAGAAGATCTTTTTCATCCATAGATAAAGAGCTTGAGCATACGACCACCCCGGTCAAAGGCCTTCTCAGGCAATGGATTGATGATAATCCTAGCCAAGCTTCTCAAATAGGAGATTTTTTCCATCGCATAGCATTAAAGGCATATGAAAGGACAAACAACGGAGAAGAGAAGGGATTGGCTGTCGGCGCCAAGGACTTACAGCAAGCTATGAATGCTGCGGAAAAAGTTTTGGCAGAAAATATTTCCGATATTGAAAATTTCTTTGACAACATAAAAAACCAAACAGAAATTATACAATCTACTCGCTTTGCAAAAAATAGATTCTCCATATTAAAACAGGCCTATGGGAAAAACGCCTTTACAGATATTAACAACTTTGTTATACCCAAAGATAAAAGGGAACTTCTCGCTAAATTATTAAATGAAATTTCAAGCTCTCAGGCAATTACAGAAGAGCCCATCCTGAATGTAGAGTCAGGCATTGATACTGCGAAAGGATTATCCGATACAGAACAGTTCCTGCTTAAATCCATATTTATAATCTCTAATCCTAAAATTGATTTGCAAGAAAAGCGTGAGATGTTTGCTTATGCAAAACATCTCTTTGAAACCCAAGACGTAGACGTCAAAAAATTAATAGAGGCATTAAATGCCCAAGACCTGCTATCTATAGAAGAAACAACACCTGCCTCCCCAGGAAAAGATATGGGAGGAATAGACATAGAAGCAATAAAATAATTCTATCGTTTTTTTAGATGCACTAAAAGCAGGTTTATTGCGTCGGGTGTTATTCCGCTTATGGCAAGGGCTGCACCCAACGTCTTTGGCCTCTTTTCCGAAAGTTTTTCTCTTGCCTCTCTTGACAGAGAAACAACGCTGTTGTAGTCAAAATCCTCCGGGATTTTTACATTATCCAATTTGGTTAAGCGCTCCGCCTCTCTGAATGCGCGGTCAATAAACCCCTCAAATTTTATCTCATATTCGGCTATTTCTAATGCCTCTTCCCCTGTTATATCTTCACCTGATGCCTTAACAATATGCGTTAGGGTTATTTTTGGCCTTTTTAATGCCAATGCCCACGAAAGTTTATGATTAATGGGTTCTATAGCATTTTCTTCTAAAATCGGGTTTAGCTCTTCGGGAGCTATCTTCTTCACGGAAAAGACTTTCTTCCATTTCTTTATTTTCTCCGCTTTTTCCTTGATAATGCCTATCTCTTCTTCTCCTATTAACCCAGATTTATACGCCTTCTCGCCCAAACGCAAATCCGCATTATCTTCGCGCAACAACAGGCGAAATTCAGACCTCGCCGTAAATACGCGATACGGCTCCTCAACGCCTTTCCCTGTAATATCGTCTATCATAAGGCCTATATATGAATCTCTTCTCGTCAATATCAATGGCTCCTTGCCCTTTACTTGTAAACCCGCATTGGCCCCGGCAATCAGGCCTTGCGCTGCCGCTTCTTCATAACCGGTTGTGCCGTTTATCTGTCCTGCCAAAAACAGCCCCTCTATACCATTGACCTCTAATGTTGGTTTTAATTGCCTTGGATCAACATACCCGTGTTCTATGCCATATCCCGGGCGTATCATTCTTGCATTTTCCAACCCGGGAATGGTGCGCAGGATTTCTTCCTGAATCCTTATGGGCAGGCTGTTGGATATCCCGTTGGGATATATCTCGTTTGTATTTAACCCCTCAGGTTCTATAAATATCTGATGCCTATTGTGGTGAGGGAATTTCACTATTTTGTCTTCTATGGAAGGGCAATATCGCACCCCAGCCGCTGTTATAACGCCTGTGTAAAGGGGTGATTCTTTTAACCCTTCTCGTATGAGGCGGTGGGTTTCTTCATTAGTGTATGTTATAAAACAGGAGGCCTGTTTTTGTTTTGGTTCTTTGCCATAATTCTTAAACGAAAACAAGGGCGCTGGCACATCGCCTTTCTGCTCTTTCATCTTGGAGAAATCTATGCTTTTTTCATCTAATCTCGGGCAAGTGCCCGTCTTAAAGCGCGAGACCTTTAAACCCAATGCGCCAAGATTTTCAAACAATTTATTAGATGCAGGATCTCCTAAACGGCCGCCCTGAATTTTCTCAAAACCTATGTGAATCAACCCGCCCAAAAACGTTCCGGGACATAGGACCACGGCCTTTGAAAAGAATTCCCTGCCAAGAGAATCTCTTACGCCTATTGCCTTCCCTTCTCTGATTATCACAGAGATAACCTCGGCCTGCATAATATCCAAGAGTTCTTCACTAAAAAGACGTCTTGTCATATATTCTCTATACAGGTGCCTGTCTGCCTGCGCGCGCCTTGAACGCACGGCCATACCCTTGCTTTTATTTAGAAATCTAAATTGTATGCCCGTCTCGTCTATTGCCTTGGCCATCTCCCCGCCCAAGGCATCTATTTCCCTTACTATTTGCCCCTTGCCTATGCCCCCTATGGAGGGATTACAAGACATCTCTCCTATCTTATCAACGGAAAGGGTTAACAATAACGTCGGCAGGCCTAATCTAACAGACGCCAGACACGCTTCTATGCCCGCATGGCCGGAACCAACGACTATAACGGCATATTCGGAAGACATCTCTAATTCTCTTTAAAGACATCCTTTGGGATAAGGACATCTTCCTTGCTGGAAGACTGGCTAACGGGGAACATCTCCTCCAACACATAGGAAAGCGCATCTGCGCAAGATGTGATTTTCCTTGCTCCCTTGAAAGAAGACATCGGGCATGATATGCCTTTCAGGCTTTTCACTATCTCCGATACGTCCACACCGCTTGCCATAGCAAGGCTTGCCATTTTGCTCAACGCCTCTATATGAGAAGAAACGCACGGACTTGCCTTTGAAAGCCTCATCAAAACCTCCATAGGCTCGCCACCTTGATCCTTGTTTATCGTCACCAATAATTCTCCGCAGGCTATTTTCAGCCTGATGGTCGTTCCGGATAAAACCTCAGGCCTAACCCTTGGAGAAAAACTGCGCGCGATAACAGACTCCCTGCCTGTGGAATTTGAAACAGGCGTTGATTCCTGCCTTACCTCTAATTGGGAAGAAACAGACAGACAAGCGCATCCCATTAGGTCCGCTTGAAGCAATGCCCCGGAGATGGCATCCGCTGTGGCATCGGGAAAGGATATGTGAACCGACGCCATATTGTGGCTATGCGGCTGAAAAGCCGACTGCATACGGAACTTCCATATATGCGCGATATCTCTATCGCAGACAAAGACCTGCCTAATATCCTGTGGCAGGCCTTCCATATTCGCGATACTGCCGTTTTCTTCAGCAAACTTCTTTAATGCCTCGTCATAAAATCCGCGTTGTTTGCTTATTTCGTCTAATAAAGGATATAAAGCGCCCTCTTCATCAACCAAGGAATCTTTAGGGCCTATGCCATCTTCAAAAACACTGTAAACCGAGGCGTTTCGCCTTTTCAATCCCTTCTCTTCCAACAAACTGCCCCTAAAAGCCGGGAATATGCCCCTTTCCTTTGCCAGTTCCCACGAGGCCCTCTCCGCCTCTCTGGCAACAAAAGAGGAGAGTTTTGCCCCCAATTCAACGGCTGCATCAGAGGCATACGGCAGGCCTAAATAAAATAAGGCATCAGCCCAACCAGATATGCCAATAAATACCCTTCTGAGTTTCTTTGAAACGGAAAAGGCATCCCTTGACGAAAAACTATCCAAATCTATCATATCATCTAACATACGAATACTATGGGAAACCCTGTCCGATATCCTCTCCCAATCTAATTCTCTGTTTAATCCATTCATTTTTAGCATCTTCAATATGTTTAAGCGAATTACAGGAAAGGCCTCTTTCGGAAACATCAAAAACGGCCCTTCCGGAGACAAGCTATACATATGCCCTATGTGCGGTGTTATATTTGCATCGTCAGCATACTGCGCAGAGACAAAATAAACCTTTGCGCCCGACCTTGCCAACGCGGAGATATTAGAAATAACCTTTTCCGCGCTTATCTTTTTGACCTTGTGCAGGCCGCCTGAAAACAGGGAATAATCCTCTTTCTCTCTTAACGCGTCTAAAAACTCCCGGGTTAAAACAAAAGAAAAGTTTATGTTTGTTGGATTTTCCACCGCCGCCTGCAAGAACTCTAATATAGATGCGTTTTCTATGTGAATAGAAACCGCTATCTTTGAAACATCTTGCGCAGCTGATGAGATGAGTGTAAAAAATGCCCGCCAATCTTTTCTATTAAAACGAAATCCCGAAGCATCTATCCCTAAATTCGCGCCTTCTCTGCTCAAATCAGCTATTTGTTTTGCCAAATCAAAGACAGAAGAAAACCCCTCTCCGGATGATAAAGAAAGATTTGAACTCCAGATATTAACCTGAGGAAAACCTGAAAGGATATGGGGAGAAAGGAAAATCTCTTCATTCTCCAACATCTCCTGCCAGATCTCTTCCTGACGGCGTATATTAACTATACTCCTGCCATAACGTTTTTCTATCTGCGATATATGTGATACAAGGTCTTTCAAAAAATCCCTGTTGTGAACTTCCATCTCGTCCCCCCGATTATACATACATTTATTCTACCACATAGATGCCGAATAACTCAATAAGATAAATAGAATATCTGGGATTGGCGCGGACATGGGACTAGTTCAAAAAACTGGAACCAAATCTTTCTGGAGAAACCGGCCACACAACACAGTCAAGTCCAATTTTCAACCTTCAGATTGGGAATTCGGGAAAATTCTTTTTTATTATTTGTCACTAAAGTGAACCCACGCAAAAGCGCATGGGCTGCTATCTGTAAATCAAAAGGGCCTATTATCTTTCCTTTTTTCTCAAGATATGCGCGAATCAATCCAAACATATGCGCTGCCCTATTA
>Ga0256914_1002781_pt1 | contig 14365 bp, 11 predicted proteins | sample HulkmetaG_FD_191571 | JGI IMG/M metagenome (GOLD analysis project Ga0256914, IMG submission 191571) | Hydrothermal chimney microbial communities from Main Endeavour vent field at the Juan de Fuca Ridge, Pacific Ocean - Hulk | ecosystem: Environmental > Aquatic > Marine > Hydrothermal vents ... | reverse complement strand
ATAGGGTGGGGCGTTCCGGCAAGAGCCGCGCACCCTAAAGGGGAGAGGTTGTTTCTTTGAAACGAGTTTTCGAATCTTTCAGTATCTCTTTTGAACATCGAAGCGTATGCGAGCATATGATATGCGAAACTGATAGGTTGGGCGTGTTGCAGATGTGTCATGCCGGGGAGCATGGTCGAGACGTTCTCTTTTGCTATTTTTAGGAGAGTTTTCATAAGAGCTTTTATCTTTTCGGAGATCTCTTTGTTGCTTTTTAAAACATAGAGTCTGAAATCCAAAGCCACCTGATCGTTTCTGCTTCTTGCGGTATGGAGTTTCTTACCCGTTTCTCCTATCAGTTCTATAAGCCTTTTTTCGACGGCCATATGAATGTCTTCGTCTCTTATGTCGAAATCAAACTCCCCTTTTTCGATCTCCTCTTTTATTTTTAGAAGTCCTTCTTCTATCTTTCGGGCTTCCTCTTTGGTTAATATGCCTTGATTTGCAAGCATCTTCGCGTGAGCTACGGATCCTTTTATATCCTCTTTGTAGAGTTTTTGATCGAAAGGCAAAGATGCGTTAAAGAGATCCAAAAGTTCGGATCCCTCTTTGTTGAATCGTCCCGACCAGAGTTTCGACATTTTTATCCTTTTTTACAGTTGAGGTCCCGCTTTCGAATAATCGAAATCGGCTCCCTCTTTTTGATATTTTTTAAAGTTTTCTATGAAAAGTTTCGCGAGATGGTTTCTCGTTCTTATGTATTCGTCTTTATCTTTCCATGCGTTTTTCGGATTTAAAATTTCCGAATCGACTCCTTTTAGAGTTTTCGGGAAATGAAGTCCGAAAACGTCGGTTTTATCGAATTCGCTCTCTTTGATACTTCCGTCAAGTATGGCGTTTATGCACGCTCTTGTGGCTTTTAGATCCATTCTCTTTCCGACGCCGTAAGCTCCTCCGGTCCATCCGGTATTTACGAGATATACGTCAACGTTGTGTTTTTCTATCTTTTCTCCGAGAAGCTTTGCGTAAACCGTAGGATGAAGAGGCAAGAAAGCTTCTCCGAAGCATGCGCTGAAAGTGGCTACCGGTTCGGTGATGCCTCTTTCCGTTCCGGCTACTTTAGCGGTATATCCGCTTAGGAAATAGTACATCGCCTGCTCTTTTGTCAGTTTGGAAACGGGAGGCAATACTCCGAAAGCGTCCGCGCTTAGGAATATGATGTTTTTGGGATGAGGACCTTTCAAACTCTCTTCGTGGTTTGCTATATGAAAAATGGGATATGAGACTCTCGTATTTTCGGTTTTTGAAGAGTCGTTAAAATCCACTTTTCCTTTTTCGTCAGCCACCACGTTTTCCAAAAGGGCGTTTTTCTTGATGGCTCCGTAGATTTCCGGTTCTTTTTCGGGATCGAGACCTATACATTTTGCGTAGCATCCGCCTTCGAAATTAAATATCCCCTCATCGTCCCATCCGTGTTCGTCGTCTCCTATGAGTCTTCTGTTGGGATCTGCCGAAAGAGTAGTTTTACCGGTTCCCGAGAGTCCGAAAAATAGGGCGGTGTCGTTATCTTTTCCGATATTTGCGGAGCAGTGCATAGGAAGTTTTCCTTCCAAAGGAAGCCAATAATTCATCATCGAAAAGATTCCCTTTTTCATCTCTCCGCCGTACCAAGTTCCGCCTATTACGGCTACGTTGTCTTCTATGTTGAAAACTACGAATACTTCGGAATTCAATCCGTGTTCTTTCCATTTTTCGTTAGTTACTTTGGATGCGTTGTACATAACGAAATCTGGTTCGAAATCTTTAAGCTCCTCTTCGGTTGGTCTTATGAACATATTTTTTACGAAGTGAGCCTGCCAAGCTATCTCCGTTACCACTCTTATCTTTTTTCTACTGCTTTTGCTCGCTCCGACGAAAACGTCCATTATGTAGATCTCTTTTCCGGATAACTGCTCTTTCGCTTTTTGCAAAAGCTCTTCGTAAATCTCTTTAGAGATAGGCTGGTTTATCTCTCCCCACGCTATATATTTTTCGGAAGGAGGCTGTTTTACGAAGTATTTGTCTTTAGGGCTTCTTCCGGTAAAGATGCCGGTATCGACCATAACGGCTCCCAAATCCGAAAGCAATCCCTCTTTTTTTTCAAGCTCGTGTTGATATAGAAGTTCGTAACTCGGATTGTGATAAATTTTTTTGATGTTTTTTAATCCTAATTTCTCTAAACCTTTTATTTCAGACATTTACCTTTCCCCTAATTTAAGATTTTTTTATTTTACCCAAATTTATCCAAAAATTGATAAAAGAACTCCAGCTGCTACCGCAGAACCTATAACTCCGGCCACGTTCGGTCCCATTGCATGCATCAATAATACGTTCGTCGAATCTTCCCTCATTCCCTCCTTATTCACCACTCTTGCCGCCATAGGCACCGCGCTGACTCCGGCGGCTCCTATAAGAGGATTGATTTTATTTTTGCTAAATTTGTTCATTATTTTAGCCATAATTATTCCGGCCGCGGTACCTATCGCAAAAGCGAAAAGTCCCAAGATCAATATTCCGAGAGTTTTTGTATCCAAAAATTTCTCGGCCGCCAATTTCGAACCGACCGCAAGTCCCAAAAATATGGTCGTTATGTTTATAAGCGAGTTTTGCATCGTATCGGCTAATCTTCCCGCCACGCCGGATTCTTTTATAAAGTTTCCGAAAGTCAAAGCTCCTATAAGAGGAGTCGCTTCCGGAATGAAAAGGATACATAAAACCAAAAGCAAGAGAGGAAAGAGAATCTTTTCAAGTTTTGAAACCTCTCTAAGCTGAAGCATTTTTATTTTTCTCTCCTCTTCGTTCGTTAACGCTCTCATAATGGGAGGCTGTATGATCGGCACCAAAGCCATATACGAATAAGCCGCTATGGCTATGGCTCCTAATAGATCCGGCGCCAAACTGCTCGCTACGTATATCGAAGTCGGTCCGTCCGCTCCGCCTATTATGCTTATTGCCGAAGCCTCTTTTAAAGTAAAGTTGAATATGTCCGTAAATTGAGAAAGCGCCGCGGCTCCGACTAAAGTTCCGAATATTCCAAACTGTGCGGCGCCTCCGAGTATGGCCGTTTTTGGATTTGCAAGAAGCGGACCGAAATCGGTCATCGCTCCCACTCCCATAAAGATTATGAGAGGGAAAAACTCGTTTTTTATTCCGGCATCGTATAAAATGCCTAAAAGTCCGTGTTCTCCCGTAAAATCGACTATCGGGATATTGGCTAACAATCCTCCGAAACCTATCGGCAAAAGAAGCAGAGGCTCGAATCCTTTCGCTATCGCCAAATAAAAAAGGATAAAAGAGATAAGAATCATTATGATACGCCCGGCGCTTTGATGGAACTTGCTTATCTCTTCCCCTCGGGCGTTTTTCGTTTCTTCGGCGGGATTAAAAAAAGCGTATATTCCGGTAGTTTTTAAAAAATCTTTTCCCATCTCCCAAATGCTTTTACTTTCGTAAGAAGAGACCTTTTCGCGGGGCGTGTTTTTAATCTCGTCTTGAGAATTTTGCGACGGATTGGCGAAAAGAATCGAAATTCCCATCAACATCGAAAGCAAAAATTTTATCATAACTCTATTCCACTACCGCTAAAAGTTGGCCGTTTTCCACCGTATCTCCTTGGGATACTTTAAACCGTATCGTTCCCTCTTTCGGAGACGGGATTTCTATCTCCATTTTCATAGCTTCCAATATCATGACCACTTGCCCTTTTTTAACGACTTCTCCCTCTTTTACGAGTATTTTATATACTCCTCCGGGCAGAGTCGCTCTTATCTCCTCTCCCGTCGAAGCGGAGGAGGGCGTTTGCGGTTTCGCTTCTTGAGGGATTTGCTCTTTTTCGTTTTCGGCGGCGTTTGAAGAAGGTTTTATCTCTATCTCTTCGTCCGCTCCCTCTTTTATGTAAACGTTGTATTTTTTTCCGTTCACAACTACCGTGTAGCTTTCCGTCTCTTTCTTTTTTTCTTCGCTTTTTTCGGGAGTTTTTTTTCTGACTTTAAGCTCTCCCTTTCCTTTTAGAAAGTCAAGTCCCTTAACGTCGCAAGCGGCTACTATGAAAATATTTTCGTCCGTTATTTCTATATGGTTCTCTTCGAGAAGTTTTTTGAAATATTTTATCGATTTTTTGGGATCCCTGTCGGCTATGTCGAGAGGATTCTCCGTAGTCGGTTCCAACCCGAGCTGTTCGCTTGCGAGTTTTACGATCTCGGGATCCGGTTTTACGGGAGTTCTTCCGAAATAGCCCAGAACCATTTTTCCGTAACCTTCGGCTATCTTTTTCCATTTGCCGAACATCACGTTGTTGAAAGCCTGTTGGAAGTAAAACTGAGAAACGGGCGTTACGGAAGTTCCGAAACCTCCCTTTTCCACGGTTTCTCTCATCGCTTTTATAACTTCCGGAAATTTATCGAGGATGTTATTGTCTCTCATCATCTGAGTGTTTGCCGTCAAAGCTCCTCCCGGCATCGGGGAAAAAGGAATGATCGGCATAACTTGAGTCGCTTCCGGAGGAAGGAAATAGTCTTTTAGACACTCTTTTAAAACCTCTTCGTATTTTAGTATTTTCTCTTCCTGCAAGCCTCCCAGATCGTAATTGGTTCCTTTCGTTGCGTGAAGAAGCGTTAAGATATCGGGCTGGCTCGTTCCTCCGCTTACCGGAGATACCGCAAGATCTATTCCGTCAACTCCGGCGTCCAAAGCCGCAAGATAGCAAGATACGCTAACTCCCGCCGTTTCGTGAGTGTGGAGTCTTACGGGAATATCTTCCGGAAGAATTCTTTTAGCCATCAAAATCGTTTCGTAAACTTTATGAGGACTGGCGGTTCCGCTGGCGTCTTTAAAACATAGACTGTCGAACTCTATTTCGTTATCCAAAATCTCTCTTAAGATCTTCTCGTAAAACTCCACCGTATGAGCGCCTTTGCATCCCGGAGGAAGATCCATAATGGTTATGACTATCTCGTGATTCAACCCCGCTTTTTTTATGCTCTCTCCGCTGTATTTGAGATTGTTTACGTCGTTTAGAGCGTCGAAATTTCTTATCGTATCCGTTCCGTGTTTTTTGAAAAGTTTTGCGTGAAGGTCTATAAGTTCTCTGCTTCCCGTCTCGAGCATAACGGTATTTATGCCTCTTGCGAGCGTTTGGAGTTCCGCCTCTTTGCCGACGGTTTTCCTAAAACGGTCCATCATATCGAAAGCGTTTTCGTTCAGATAGAAAAAGAGGCTTTGAAATCTCGCTCCTCCCCCGAATTCGAAATGTCTTATTCCGGCTTCGTAAGCCGCCTCCACCGCCGGGAAAAAATCGTCCATCAGCACTCTTCCGCCGAATACGGATTGGAATCCGTCTCTGAAAGTGGTATCCATTACGTCTATGAGTTTTTTTGCCATCTCATGCCCTTAAGTTTTTAACTTGCGCTTTCTGAATTTTTGTACCGCCGCCGTTATCGCTGCTATAATTTCTTCATCTTCGCGGGTTTGATTGTTTGCCGTTTCGCTCTGTTTGAGGGAGGGGGTTCGTTTTCGGACGCTTTTTGGGGAAAGAGAAAATCTCTTTATAAGATTTGTTTGGATATTTAATAATAAAATTAAAATAGATAAAAATATAAAAACGATTCCCATTCCGAGAATCATAAATTTAAAAGCTTCTAAAGTTAGATTTTCCCCCATTTTTATCGGCGTTCCTTTTTAAAGTGTGCAAAATAATACCATTTTTATTTTTAAAAGAAACATATTTAAAGTCATTAAATGATTTTATTTCTCTCTTATGGAGTCGTGGGCTACCGCATATTTTCCCGTCCACTCCTCAAATATGTCGCAAGCTACTCTAACTCCGTCTCCGGCCGCTATCGCAAACATCGTTTTAGAGCCCGCCGCAAGTCCCGCGACGTAAAGTCCTTCTTTGATTTTAAAATCGACATTTTTAATTTTTATTTTATTTGGTTTCATTACTTTATCGTGGGGTTCTATTATTGCGTCTTTGCACTCTATGGAAAATTCCTGCATTCCGGTTGCTAAAACGACTCTGTCGGCTTTGAAATTTTTTCCGGATTCGGTAGAGACCGTAAAGTCGTTGAGTTCTCCTTCGAGTTTTACGACCTTGTCTTGAAGAAAAGAGACGCTTTTGAAAGCTTTAAGCTGATTTTTCATATCTTCTATAAGCTCTCTTCCGGTGATTCCCTGTTTGACTCCCGGAACGTTAAATAGTCTTGCCTGCAAAAGATCGGAGCCGTCGTCGTCTATAACGAGATATTTCCTGTTTTTTGCCCATCCGAATTTATTTTCCGTAGATCCGAGCGTGAGTGCACAAGAGAGTCCGGCCGCTCCGCCTCCTATGATGATTACGTCGTATTTTTCCATTTCGTTTGTGCTCCCGTGAGAATTTTTCCTATTATTTTACTTATTGTTTTTGAAAGTTTTATTAGAAAAGTTTTATCGGGGGAGAATCTTCGAGAATATTTTTTCGTAAAAGCTTTTTCGGAAGAAAAGAGAGGAGAAACCTCTCTTTTTTAGCAGTAGTCGGCTAAGAGCCCCTCTTTTAAGGCTTTATAGGTCTCTTCTCCGTTTAGAACCTTAACGAGTTCCAATCCGAAGCATATTGCGGTTCCCGGACCTCTTGAAGTTACCACGTTTCCGTCTATCACCACTTTTTGGTCGGATACGTATCCCTCGGTTCCCGTTTTTTCTTCGAAACCGGGATAGTTGGTATGTTTTTTCCCTTCCAATACTCCGGCCTCTTTTAATGCCCAAGGAGCGGCGCAAATGGCTCCCACCATCTTTCCTTTTTCGTTAAGGGTTTTGATGTAGCTTTGAACGAGTTCGCTTTTTGCAAGATGCTCGGCTCCCGGCAATCCTCCCGGTAAAACCATGATGTCGTAATCTTCTACTTTAACGTCTTTTAATAAAACCGGAACTTTTACTTTCAAACCGCTGTTGGCTCCCTCCACTTCGTTTCCGAAAAGTCCCGCGACGGTAACCTCGTTTCCGGCTCTGTTTAATACGTCTATTATGGCCATGGCTTCTATCTCTTCGAAACCGTCCGCTAAAGGAACCAAAACTTTCGCCATCTTAAACCTCCTTATTTAACTTTTTCGAGATATTCGCCTTTTTGGGTATCTACTTTAATAATATCTCCTTCAAGGATATGGAAAGGCACTTGCACTACGGCGCCGCTTTCCAAAGTAGCCGGTTTTTTTCCTCCCTGGGAATCTCCTTTGAAATTGGGAGGAGTGTCCACCACTTTATATTCGGCCGTTTGAGGCACTTCCACGCTTATCGGTTTGCCGTTGTGGAAAAGAATTTCTACGTTCATTCCGTCTATCAGCCATTTTTGAGCGTCTCCCGCCTGTTCTTTAGGGAGCGAGAGTTGCTCGTAAGTGGTATTGTCCATAAACTGCAAATATTCTCCGTCGTCGTAGAGATACTGCATCGTTTTTTGTTCGAGATTCGGTTGTTCGCATTTATCTCCGGCGTGAAAAGTTTTTTCTATCACTTTTCCGTTTAGATAGGATTTGATTTTCACTCTTACAAACGCCGCTCCCTTTCCCGGTTTTACGTGTTGATACTCTACGATTTTGTACGGGATGCCGTTTATCTCTATTTTTAAACCTTTTCTCAAATCGCCCATTGAATATGATGCCATTAAAACTCCTAATATTTAGATTTATTTCTCTTTTTTGGTCGTAAAATCCATCGCTTTGGCATTATACATTAAAACCGGAACGAATATCAACGAAACTATCACCGCCGCTACCGTTCCGAATATCAACGCTACGCCCAGACCTCCGAAAATCGGGTCGGTTGCCAAAAGGGTACTTGCCAATATGATTGCCGCCGCGGTTAAAAAGATCGGTTTCGCTCTCGTTGCGCTGGCAACCGCTATGGCTCTTTGCTTGTCGAAACCTTTTTTCTCCATCAAAGCTTTTGCGAAATCTATAAGCAAAAGGGAGTTTCTCGAGCTGATTCCCATCAGGGAGATGAATCCTATCAGCGATGTCGCCGTCAAGAAAAAGGTGTCTTTGGTAAATACGTCCATTAGCCAGTGTCCGACTATAACTCCTATGATGGATAGAAAACTTCCAAGTAGCACTATGCCGCTTAGCGTAAAGCTTTTGTAGTAAACCACCATAAGGAGGAATATTAAAATGAGAGCGGCGATGAAAGCTCCTCCCAAATCTCTGAAAGTATCCAAAGTTACTTTCATCTCTCCGTCCCATCTTATGAGATATTTTTCTCCCGTTTTCTTGTCCGTAGCGGTTAAATCGAACATATAAGTGGACATTCCGGGAACTTTTTCCACTTTATATTCGTCGCTTAACTCTTTGAGCATCGTATCTCTCGCTTCCAAAAGAGGATAGACTTGAGATACTTTGTCCGTTTCCGCGGTGATGTTTATCATTCTTCTTAAATCTTTTCTCATGATGGTCGGAGCGTTTTTGGTTTCTATAACTTCGACCACTTCGCTTACGGGGACCATCATTCCCTTTTTGTTCATAAGTCTTAAAGAGGATAGTTTGCTGATTAGATCTTTTTTCGAAAAGTGATCCAATCTTTTGGTTTTATCGCTTAAAACCAAAAATATCGGTATCTGATCGGGAGAGTTCTCGCTGTTTTTGGCCGCTACGACCATACCTTCGAAAGCGAGATACAATATATGGTTTATCTGATCTATCGAAAGAGCCGATTTTAGAAGTTTGTCTTTATTTACTTTCAGTTTGAATCTCGTAAAGTACTCATCCTCCATTATATCGACATCTACGAGACCTTTCGTTTTTTTCAGGATATCGGCTATTCGTGAAGCCAAATGTCTCGAACCTTCTATGCTCTTTCCGTATAGCTCCACGACTATGGACGCCAGAGTCGGAGGCCCGGCCGGTTGCTCTATCAGTTTGATGCTCGTTCCCTTTTTCAAAGGTTCGCATTTGCTTTGGATTATGGGGCGGAGTCTGTGAACCATATCGTAAGATTTCTCTTCTCTATGATGTTTATCCGTTAGATTCACTACGATTTCGGCTACGTTCTCGCTTCTTTTAAAAGAGGAGCCCTTTACCAATCCGGCGTAATCCAAAGGAGCTCCCTGACCCAAAAAGATCTCCATGTCGGTTATCTCTTTTTCGTTTTTTAAGATATTTACTACGCATTCGCTTATCGCGGTGGTCTCTTCTATCGAACTTCCGGTAGGAGCGTCAACGTAAACGGAGAAGGTGTTGGCGCTTTTTCCGGGCAGCATTTTGGCTTTTACGATTTTGGTTGGAAGCATCATTATCGATCCGACAAACGCCAAGAGAGTTAGAAACAGCACCAGAAATCTTTTGGATCTGTTTCCTAAGATCTTATATATGAACTCTTCGAAAAATTTCATGCTCTATCTCCTTTGTTTGCCGCATCGTGTTGGAAATGGTGGCGGTGATGGTGCATCTTAGGTTTCTTTATAAGAAGTCTGGATAGATACGGCGTAAATATGTAAGCGACTATCAAAGACGCAAAAAGAGCTACCGGAACGTTTTGAGGAATCGGTTTCATGAACTGTCCCATCATTCCTCCGACGAATCCCATCGGAATCATCGTTAATATGATCGCTAAAGTGGCGATGTTGGTAGGAGGTCCTATCTCGTCGGTCGCTTCTATGAGTATTTCGTCCATATCTTTATCGACCGCATCGTGAGAATGCAGGTGTCTGTGGATGTTTTCTATAACGATGATCGCCGCGTCAACCAAAAGACCCAAACTCAAAAGAAACGCAAACAGCGTAATTCTGTTTATCGTTTGACCGCTTAGATAGGCTATGAAAAGCGTGATCGCAAAAATCGCCGGAACGGTGAAAGTTACGATCAAAGACTCTTTCCATCCCAATACGAAAGCAAGCAAAATGGCGATAATGACGATCGATATGAGAAGGTGAAAAACGAGTTCGTTAACGGCTTTGTTGGCTCTCTCTCCGTAGTTTCTCGTTATTACGTAACCTATTCCCTCTTTATCGAGTTCGTCTTTTATTTCCTCCATCTTTTTCAAAACGTCGTTTGCGATCGTAACCGCGTTGGTTCCTTTAAGTTTCGCTATCGTGAGAGTTAGCTGATCCTCTATCGGAGTGAATTTGTCTCCCTCTTTGAAAGAGATTTTCGCTCTTTGGAAATTTTGGATATCGTATCCTCTCTCGACTTTGGCCACGTCTTTTAGATATATGGGACTTCCCATATATTGGGCTACTATGACGTTTTTGAGATCGTCTACGGTTTCGATTGCGTTTTTGACTCCGAAAACTACGAGACGATTGTTTTTCGTTTTGTCTTTAACGTCCGGAACGCTTACCGCGAGAGATTTTAAAGCCTGCATGATTTGTCCGAGAGATAGATGGTATCCCGATAGTTTGTTCAGATCGACTTCGACGTTAAACTGCTCCTTTTTGGCTCCCTTAAGCGTCGTTTTTGCGACGTTTTCTATTCTGTTTATCTCTTGTTGAAGGTCTCTTATCTTTTTAAACATGCCTATTTCGTCTATTTTGTTTCGATCCTTTACGTAAAAGGCTATCGTCATGATGGGAATGTCTATGTCGATATCGAACGGTTTTACGAGAGGTTGCATGGCGTTTTTGGGCAGTTGATCCATGTTTTGCATGATTTTGTCGTATAGTTTGAGGTTGGATATCTCTCTGTTTTGTCCGATGTAGTACATGACGTTTACGATACCCACGTTTTTGGCCGCTATGCCGTAGATATGCTCCACTCCCTGTATCTCTCTTATTTTTCTTTCGAGGGGCTTTACGATAACGTTTTCCACCTCTTTAGGAGTAGCTCCCGGGAGCGCGACTATTATGGTTCCTCCGCTTATTTCTATCTGAGGATCTTCCTCTCGGGGCGTTATCTGCAAGGATAGAAAACCTATTCCTAACAGGAAGATACCAAGGAGCATCGTTAAAGGATTGTGCAGGAATCCTTTAGCGAGCTTACCGGCTATATCTGTTGGTTGATAACTTTTCTCCATTTTCCCAATCCTATTTCGTTATGATGGTTAGTTCGGAATACATTCCCGGATATACCGGTTTTCCTTGTTTGTCGAAAGAAACTTTGATTCTAAAAGAGTGCGTCAAAGGGTTGGAACTTGGAATGATGGCGCTTATCTTTCCGTCGGTTTTCAATCCTATCGAAGGGATGGATACTTTAACCGGCATATTTAGTTTTATGTCTTTTAAGTTGCTTTCGGCTATTTCGGCTTGAATTCTGATTTTCGAAAGATCCGTTAAAACCATTGCCGGCATTCCGGGAATGGCCATCTCTCCTTCATTTACGTTTTTTTGTATGATGACTCCGTCGTTTGGAGCTTTTATTTTCAAATAGTTGTATTGATTTAAGACTTCTTGCATTTTAGCTTTTGCCTGAGCGACCTGTTTTTTGGCCATTTCCACCATGTCTTTTAAGTTTTTGGCCGCAAGCTCCAAAGTCTCGAGCTGATATTTCGAGATCATATCTTTTTTGTAAAGTCTTCTGTTTCTTTCCAAGTTCAAAAGAACGTTGGTGTATTGGTTTTGATACATTTGCAAAGAGAGTCTTGCCTGCTGGATGGCGAGTTCCACTTGGGATTTCGCGCTGTCTATCTCTTTGGAATCGATGATATAGAGGATTTGTCCCTCTTTTACTCTGTCTCCTTCGCTTACTTTAACCTCTTTTACAAATCCCATGTATCGGCTCGTAATCATCTTTTGATTGTCCGAAACGACCGTTCCGGAAAGTTTTATCTCGACTCCGAACAGTGCCGCCGCAGTTGCCATTATCAGTATTATTTTTTTCATTTATCCTCTCCGTATGCTAATTTTTCGAACTCTAAGATTTTTGCGTTTCTTTTGTTTTGAACTTCTTGAAGTTTGAGAAGTTTTTCTATCTGTTGAGACTGTTTTATCAAAACGTCGTTTATGGAAGCAAGTCCCTCTTTATATCTTTCGAGATAGGTATCGTATATCTCTTGAGCGAGGGCGAGCTCTTTTTTTAAGGCGTCTATTTGGTATTCGTAGCTTTTTATTTCCGTTTTTATTTTTTGAGCTTTTAAGGCTATGCCTTTTTTAGCCAAGGCGACTTGATTTTCGACTTTGAGCTTTTTGAGCTTTTCTTGCTCGAGTTTGGCTTTGTCTATTCCTCCGTTAAAGAGGTTGTATTTAAACGCAAAACCTACCGTATAGGCGTCGTGATCTTTGAAATCTCCGAAAGGGGTGTTGTCGGAGCTTGAATATTCTCCGAAAATTCCGACTTCCGGTTTAAAAGAGGCTTTGGCCACTTCAACCATTTTCGTCTGGATTTTCAGACCGGTTTTGGCTTTTTGGACGTCTCTGTTTCTTTTTGCCACTTCTTCGGGCGATATGTCGTTAAATTCGGCGTCGGAAGATATCGTTTTTATGGATTTTACTTCGTGATCCAGTAAAAAAGAGAGAAATTCGTAAGCCAAAGCTTTGTAAGCTCTCGTTTGATTGACCATTCTCTGCACGTTGGAGAGTTTAGCTTCTACTTCCAAGATGTCCGTTTTTTTGGCGTACCCTTCTTTTTTCATCTCTTTGATGGTTTTTTTGAGTTTTTCTATGTTTTTTTCTATTTTTAGCAGATTTTTTTCCAAAGTTACCAACAAAGAGATGTCGTAAAAGCTCTTTTTAATTTCGAAAAGTTTTTGGGCGGTAACCTTTTCTCTGTCGTATTTGCTCATTTCAACCATTTCTTGAGCTATCTTTTTGTAGTTGCTAAGTTTCCCGCCGGTGTATATCGGTAACATCAAAGAGAGTTTGGTTAGGAAGTGGTTTCGGGCGTCGGGATAATTTAGTTTTTTTGGCTGAATCTCCAAAATCGAGCCCATTCCTTGCAAAGCTTCCGGAGTTAGGGCGTTGTTGTTCGCCATCATCAAGGCTCCTCCAAGAGGCGCCAAAAATTCGTCGAATCCGAAATCCGCAAAGGAAGCTTCTCTGCTTTGAAGTTTGAAACCGAATACGTTTCCGGCGTCATTGGAACGCATTCCCATAAAGGTTGCGTCGAGTTTTCCGAAATTGTATCCTTTTGCTATTTTGACGTCGAGTTTTCTGACTTTTTCGTCGAATTTGGCTATATTAATTTCCAAATTTTCCGATTTAGCTATACGCAAAGCTTCTTCGAGGGTTAGATTTTCGTAGGGCTTTGCGTATAGACAGACCGCGATTGCCAGTGGTAGTAGAAACCGTTTCATTCGCCTCTCCGTATTTTATTTTTATAATAGAACCTTCTTTCGCATAATAAAAAATTATTATACAAAATTAGTTTTAAAAAATCTTTTTATTCGTTTGAGTAATATTTATATAACCGCGTATGCTACCCATATGCAACTTTTTAGCTCTTTTAGCTCCTTTAAGACCTCTTTGGGAACTTCCTGATCCACCAAAATAACGGCTAAAGCGGTTTTTTGTTCGTCTCTTCCGAGTCTGAAATCGGCTATGTTTATATTATGGTTGCTTAAAATCGTGCTTATTTGAGCTATTACGCCCGGCACGTCCTTGTTTTCGAATATGATCATTTTGCCTTTTGGCTCCACGTCGAGTTTTATGTTGTTTATCTCTACGATTCTTTGTATATCTTCTCCGAAAACGGTTCCCGATATTTTGGTTACTCCTTCATTCGTCGTCAATTGAACCGTTATTCTGTTTTTGTATGCGCTCATATTGGGCTGGGTTTTCGTTTTTAGTTCTATGTTTTTCTCTTTTGCTATAAAGTCGGCGTTTACGTAATTTACCTGCTCTCCCAAAGACTCTTTCAAAGCTCCCACTACCGCGAAAGTTATCAGGGAATCAAGATATTTGGATATCTCTCCCTCTCCTATGAGTTTTATGCTGGAGATGGGGTGTTTGTTTACCTGTGCGGCGAGATATCCCATTTTTTGGATAAGTTCGACGTAAGGTTTTACAAATTCCGGAATCTCCCCCTCTTTTATCGGAAGATTCAGCGCGTTTGGATAGCTCGTTCCTCTAAGAGCCGCTAATGCCGCTTCGGCCGCTTGAGTGGCTATTTTCTGTTGAGATTCGTAAGTATTGGCTCCCAGATGAGGAGTTACGCATACGTTTTCAAGGTCCAAGAGTTTGTTGTCCGTTGCGGGCTCTTTCGCGAAAACGTCTATTCCGGCAAAGGCTATTTTGCCGCTTTTTATCCCTTCGTACAGCGCATCTTCGTTATAAAGTCCTCCTCTTGCCACGTTTATAAGTCTTACTCCGTCTTTCATTTTCGCTATCTCTTCGTAAGAGATCATATTTATCGTCTCTTGAGTTTTAGGAGTGTGTATCGTTATGAAATCGCATTCTAAAATGTCGTTGAAATCGGTTGTGTATTTTACTCCCAAATCGGTGGCTTTAGAAGGAGGAATG
>Ga0256914_1002780_pt1 | contig 14366 bp, 9 predicted proteins | sample HulkmetaG_FD_191571 | JGI IMG/M metagenome (GOLD analysis project Ga0256914, IMG submission 191571) | Hydrothermal chimney microbial communities from Main Endeavour vent field at the Juan de Fuca Ridge, Pacific Ocean - Hulk | ecosystem: Environmental > Aquatic > Marine > Hydrothermal vents ... | reverse complement strand
TACACTAGAAAAAAAAAGTTTAAAAAGTACACTCTCAAGGGAATTGAGTAATAATATTAAACATAAAATAAATGAGCTAGAAACATCTATTAAAAGTGGTAAAAATATCGACTCTTCATTGGAAGAATTTTGTACCTACATATCTGAGAACTCAATTGAAACTATTAAAAAAGACAACAAAGAAAAGAAAAATTTTGTACAATTATTGAATAAAAATAAACTTACAGAACCACTATTTAGAAAAAAACTATCAACTCAATTAAAAGAGAATCTAAAAACAAATATAAAACCAAAAATAGCATCTGGAAAAATAGAAAATGCAATGGTTACTGTTGAGAGCGATAAACTAAAAGAGAAAAAACCAGACAGTCTACTATATATTAAAATGAAAATTACAGAAGAGAGTATGGAGTGGCAAACAATGGAAGATGCCAATGGCAATATAGTCTCTAAATTAGTGGTAGAATAGTTATGCAAAATTCTAATATAAATGTATACGAAGAGTTATTAAAACAGAGTTTATTAATACCAGAACTTGTAAATAAATCTACAAAGAGAGATAATATTTTTATTGACGAGTTAAACCAATGGTTACTTAATACAGAATCAAAAATGAAAAAAAACAATATTTCAAAATGTTCGGAAATAGCAGGATTAAGAAGTAAAATAGTTTCTGCTAATTATTCAATAAGTGATTCAAAAGTTTCAAGAAGAAAACAAAAAATTTCAATAGCAACCTCTATCATTTATGATGCACAAAGAACACTACTAGATGTATTAGAACCTATAGAGAAAAGATTAGAAGAGGCAAAAGAGAACATAAGACAACTTTTAGGTGTTGCCTACCAAGCAGATATGATTGATCCTAATATGGAATTTAATTTAATAATTCAAACACTTTGGAAAACATTTGCAACACATGATCAGCTCAAAGCTATCATTGCAAAAATATTAGTCTTAGTCAATAAATCAGATGCTTTAAGACTTTTAGCACAAGAGATTGATATATCAATAGTAAAAGAGATGGGAACTTCTAAATAAAACAATAGAGAAACTTTTCTTCATTAAAATGGGAAAAACTAATACCATTAAGGAGATAAGTCATGAGTAAAGAGAAAAATATATATACATATAGAGGAGGAGAGAAAATTGAACTCCAAAAAAGTTCTCAAGAGATAGTAATTCGTCTATTACCTACTAAAGTAGATGATCCATCTATACAGAAGAAGGAACAAGTATCCTCATCCTCTACAAAAGTAACCGTAAATCAAAGTGAATTAGAGATACTTATGGAGAAGAGTCGTATCCTTGCACCCACACATCATGCCTACTCTGAAGTAGAAAATAATAGCGATTTTTTAATTACTGATCGTATTTTTATCCTCTTTAAGGATGAACTTTTAGATGAACAAATTGATACTTTCTGTGCAACTTACGGACTAATAGAGATAGAGAAATATGATGATAGAAACTATCTGTTTCAACTTACAGATCATACAAACATGAATACTATTAAGCTAGTCGTCAAATTAACAGAAGATGATCCACTTGTAGAGATTGCCGAACATGATCTAAATCAGAGAATAAAAACCTATTCTCTAAAACTGCCTAGCGATCCAAAATATCTACAGCAGTGGCATCTTCATACAAATTTTGAAAATCCTGATTATGACCCTAGATCTTCAACTAAGTGTGATGAAGCATGGAAGCTTTTAGATAATTATGGAAGTGAAGATGTAGTTATTGCTATTTCTGACGATGGCTGTAAATTAGATCATAATGATTTTAATTCACCAAATAAATTTGCAGATTGGGGATACATGAGAGCTAGAAAACTAATAACTAAATCAGATATTAATGCAGATCCTTCCCAAATGTATAAAGAGGGTTCAGATCATGGAACCTCATGTTGTGGTGTAATTGCAGGCGAGGTTGATGCTTCTCTAATTGTTGGAGCTGCACCAGAGTGTCGATTATTACCCATTCAGTGGGAATCTAGTGGAGCTTCCCTATATATTAGTGATTCAAAATTACTAACTATACTAAACTATATAGATGATAAAGTAGATATCATGTCTAACTCTTGGGGAAGTAGTCCATCAAGTTTATGGGCAATACAAGTAATTAAACGCATTAAAGAACTAAGTACAACAGGAGGACGGAGGGGAAAAGGAATTGTATTTTTATGGGCGGCTGGCAATGAAAATTGTCCACTTAATGATACTACAACACAAAATGTACCATATACACATGGATGGAAACAAAAAGAGAATGGTTCTTGGTTTTGGAGTGGAGTAAAGAGTACAAAAGTTTTTAGAAATAACTTAACTAATATTCCAGGAGTCATACATATTGCGGCTTTGGCAAGTACAGCTAAAAGAAGCCATTACTCTAATTATGGACATCATATATCTTTATCCGCTCCCACTAGCAATAGTCATAAATATTATCGTTTAATTGTTAAAGGGCTAGGAATTACAACAACTACAGGAAGGTCATCTAGAGCTATTACGACTAGTTTTGGAGGAACATCTAGTGCTACGCCCCTTGTAGCTGGAATCAGTGCATTAGTAATATCTGCAAATCCAAAGTTAAGTGCACTAGAAGTTATTCAAATTCTTAAACAAAGTGCCTCAAAAGATTTAAATTTTAGTGGCTATTCACAAACTCCACCATCAAGCTATGATAAAGATACTAGTTGGGATATTTCACCCATTGCACCTTTTGATAGTGGTAATTTTATAGATAAGGGAGATATTGATGGAAGCTGGAGTCCTTGGTTTGGATACGGAAAAGTAGATGCAATGCAAGCAGTAACTGAAGCCTTTAAAAGAGCAAACCAAATAATAGGAAACGCAAAATTCAGCACAACCTCAACACCAAATAGAAATATTCCAGATAATAGTACTCAAGGAGTACAAGATACTATTAGATGCGATAAAAATTTTATTATTCAATCAATCAAATGCAAAATAGATATCAAACACACTTTTATTGGTGATCTTATCATATCATTAATTTCACCAAGTGGAAAAGCTATTAAATTACATAATCGCAATGGAGGAAGCAACAATAATATTATTAAAGAGTTTACTATCAGCAACTTACCTCAATTACAACATTTTATTGGAGAGAAGAGTATAGGTGAGTGGAAAATAAAAGTTCAAGACCTTGCACAATATGACATGGGAAAACTAAAAGAGTGGTCAATTGAGTTACAAGGGGAAGAGGAGAGATCAATAACTGTTGAAAAAACTTTAGGTCTAATTATTCCTGATAATAAATTTGATGGAATAACAAGCACCATAGATATATCCCAAAATGGGCAATTAAAAGATATTGAAATAGAGGTTAATATTACTCACCCATACATAGGAGATCTACTTATAAAATTAACCTCACCAGACAAAACAGAGATATTACTTCATAATTATAGTGGCAGTAGTAGTGATAATATTGTAAAAAATTATAATATCCTAAATACAAAAGGGCTAAAAAAATTAATAGGAAAAGAATTTTCTGGAAACTGGAAATTAGGAGTTTCAGATCATCAAAAAGCAGATCAAGGGAAATTAAACTCTTGGTCTCTAAAAATAGTACCAAAAGCTTAATAAAAGGGACTTGTTACAGTCCCTTTTACACTCCCTAAAATCCAACACTATCTACTCTACCACTTTCACATGACTTACTACTCTTTCGTGCAGGAGGAGCATTTTTAAGTAAAATACTAAGATTTTTATCTCTTCCAATATCTCCCTTTAAATTAATCCATAAATCGACAATCAATCCATTTTTATCACATTGAATATCTACCTTTTTACCAACCCCTATTCCGAATGATTCATCAAATCTCTTACGAATCTCTTGCAGAGTTATTATGTTATTAATATTATTAGCAAAAAGAGTACTGATATTTGTATCATTGATCTGACCTAAAATAGATAGAGAATCTCTATAATAGACCTCTTCCAGATTACTATAACAAGTTCCATGTTTTATCCATTCGTGGCGTTGTAGATAGGAAGCTACTCCAGGCATAGATATAATTAGATTAGAGAAAGTATTTTCAGAAAGAGTTAAAGGATCCAAAAGATGCCAATAACCTCTACGATCAATACTTTTATCCTTATCGCTTACACCACAATAAACACTATTTCGAGGTTGAGGCCAAAGCCCATGTAGAGAAAAATGTGTTGCATCATAACGATCATCTCTCTGTGTTTGACACTCTGTTTTTGATTTATGTGATTGACAAAATGCTGCCTGCCAACTCAAAGCTAATAGATACTCTTTTTCACTTTTTGACTTTTTAACTACTTGATTAGTTTTGCAACCAGTCAATAATAATCCACAATCAATAGGTATCCATCTATTTGGATTTTTTTCTAATTGATCAATATATATTAAATAGTGTGTTGCTTGAAAAGCTCTATTTTTAGCTTTTACTTTATATGCCATACCCTTTTGAATAGTAAATGGATATGTCCCTTTTTTGATAGAGTGAACTGCCTCACAACTCTTTTGTGCTATAAAATAGCCATCTATTTTAGCAGAAGCTCCAACAACTATAGGGAGCATTAATGATACAATTATAAAACTAACAACTATTAAAAATTTACTTCGATACATGAGAACTTCCTTTATTAACTATTTTGCTTTGGTATAAGATTCATTTTTCCAACTGCTTCTGATACATCTTTTGCCCATATAAAAACTCTATTATATGGCTTAACTTCATAATACTCTTGAGGAGAATATATCTCCCTTGTTGTCATATCTACACAAAATCTCGATATCCAACTATTTTTTTCTCTTGAAGATAGGCTCTTATTTAAAATAAGTTTTTTAGTAATTTTATATAACTTAACGCACATGCGAAACTCATACCCACTCAACATAAGCGAATTACTCCAAGTACCCCTTTTCTGTTCATACGCCTCTTTTGCTACTTTTTGCAATAAAATTAAATCCCTATAACTTGGTAAACTAGGATAAATTGGGAATGAAACAGCCCAGCCAGCAGAGATCATCTGTAAATTAAAAGTACTCCTCTCAATCATAGACATAGAGGCTAATTTCTTTCTATTATGATAGGGAGAGATATATGCCAAAAGCCTACCATAAGAGTCAAATGGTTGATCCAAAGCTCTTGTATATAGTGTTTTTGAACTATTTAAACCACTCTTTAGTAAAGCTCTGAAATAGTTAGTTGCTCCTTTGCCCTGCTCTTCTTGTAAAGAACCCGCTTTTTTAGTTACTAATTTGGGATATAAATATTCACCCAATTTTTTATCAATAGGAACTCTATTCTCTTTAATCCACTGAGCTAATTTATAGAGATTTTCATCTTGAGAAGAGGGTCTTTTCTTACCAGGATAGTGCAATTCAGGAGTATCAATACTTAACATCCTAACAGACATTGATATATATGGAGTATCACCATCACTTGCTCTAATATATTTTTTACTACCTATAGAATCCAACTCAAAGCCTTTTGGATCCCAAAAAATTTTTACTCTAGACATAATAAGCCACCTTTCTATATCTATTTTGGAGATGGAGCAAGAAGTCCAGCCAATGCACCTACAGAAGCAGAACCTAATGCAATTAAAACTTCTGGCGTCTGTTTATCCACAAAAACCAAAATTATTGCACCCAATGCAGATAAAATGACAGCTATTCCCAATACAGAAACAACAATACGATATATCCAAACATCTTGATCTAGAGGTTTAACTATATCCATCTCTTCCAACGCCTTAATAGGATCTAATCTTAAAGCCTCTTGAAATTGTTGATTACTCATTACCTCATTTTTCAAATCTTCAACTGAATTAATTTTCATAATCTCTCCTTTGTAAAGTATTTAACACAATATATACAAAAATAATTTTGCAGATGTTCCATTTTAAATTTAGTTATGCAACATCTACAAAACATTTCCCATATACAATACAAATAGTTTAAGTTTTTAGAAATTCTCTCAAAAGGGATGGTTAGAGAAAATGAGTCAAAAAATAGTAATACTAAGTCTATTTTTAATGCTACTTATAGTGATAGTTTTTGCATTGATAATAACTCATTTTTTATTCTAGTAAATTTTTACATATAAATAAAGGAGAACTATTATGAATCAAACTATTATGTCATATAAATTCAATAATCCAACACTAACGAGTAGTAGTGGGGATTATCCCATTACTTTTTCTAATACAAAAGTTATTAAAGGACCAGGTAAAAGCCCACTTGGAAAACTTAATAAAGCATTAGATCTATCCCAAGGTGGAGTAGGAATTACTTCAATTAAATCTCTAAAAGCAGATAGATCAAGATTTACTATTAGAATCTGTTTTAATGCAACAAATAGTGTTATATCCAGACAAAATTTAGTAGAAAGCAACTTTCTTCCATTTTCTATTTATTTGCTACCTAGTAAGAAAACATCAAAATTCAACCTAATTGCAACAGTAGGAAATGCAACACATGGATGGAATGGCGTTTCGACACAATTCAAAAAAGAGCTCAAAAAGAATAGGTGGTATACAGCCTCATTAGTTTATGATATAGATACTGTCGCTCTATTTATAGATGATGAAATCATCGGAGTATATGCATTTCCAAAAGGGATACTTGCAAAAAAAACTAATAATAAACTCTTTATTGGAGCGTGGGCAGATAGGAAAAGTTACAACTTTAAAGGGCTTTTAGCTGCCTTTGAGTGGCAAAATGGAATTTCAAATAAATTACAATCCATCATTGATGATCAAAAAACTTTTGCAGAGTGGTTTATTACAAGAAAATATGAATCTATACGAAAAAAAATATATCTTGGCAAGAGAGAAAAAGCGATCTATTTCGACCATTCAACTGGTTCACATATACAATATTTTACATATGGTGCAATCATGTATCATAGTAGTATCGGAGTTGCACTTGAGATGCATGGAGCAATATATAGGTATTATAAAAACTCCAATAAAAAAAGTTCATTTGGATATTTAATTGGAGATGAAATTAATACAACAAAATCTGGTGGTAGAAAAAGTTTATTCTCGCGTGGGGCTATATATTGGTCTAGAAATATAGGTGCCGTTCCTATATTTGGTCAAATTTATATTGATTATGAATCCTTGGGAGGATCCAAAAAACTGGGATTTCCAATAAAAAAAGCCAAAAATATACCTCAAGGAAAAGAACAACTTTTTCAAAAAGTAAGAATGTATCACAAAATAGGAGAACCACATGCATTTGAAGTACATGGGGCTATTTTGTTACGGTATATTCAATCTGGAGGAGTTCAAAGATGGGGCTTTCCCGTTATAAATGAATCTGATATAAAAAAAGGTCATTCAGTAATAGGTAAATTTTCAGAGTTTGAGAGAAGTACTATATATTGGTCACGACAAACTGGGGCGTGGGAAGTACATGGCGATATCCGCAAAAAATATATGCAAATAAAAGGACCTTTGAGTGAATTAGGTTTTCCAACATCAAATGAGATTAATATTCCAGGTGTTGCTGGATCAGGGAAAATGAATACTTTTCAGAAAGGTAGTATTCTATGGTATGGTAATTATAATAGTATTGTTGTTGCAAGAGCATTTAAAATTTACTTAGGAAGATTAAGCACAAAGGAGAGTGAAGGTTGTTGTAGAGGGCAAAATGACCTTTATGTAAAAATAAAAGTAACAGAAAATTCATCTACAAGATGGAGTAAAAGAATGCCTAATAGTGGAGATTGGGGAGATCATAACAATAAAGATATCAATTACACAATACCTTATGAATTTATACCAAATTCACCAAATAAAGTAATTTGGTATCGCCTAAAAGCTTGGGATAGTGATGGAAGCCTAAATGCAAATGACTATTTAGGAGCAGTTAGCAAAACACTAAACGCCACTAATGGGTGGGGACTAAGGGAAAATAACGGAATTTTTACGCTATCATCCTCCAAAATCAAATCTCTAACTACATCTATAAAACCAACAATAGATCCAAAAGATTTAACTAATTCTGAAAAATGGTGGGGAACATACAATAGGGGTACATCAAAACTGTCTTGGAGTCAACATGCAAAAGCATTTAGAGATATTGATAGTGAACCTGAGACATGGGATGTAACTGATTGGTTAGATAAGGCATTTTATTCTCTAGTTATAAAAGATATTGCAAAGAATGGAAACTGTTTTGGTATGTCTTTGGAATCTATATATGCAAAAAAATTAAACAGTATCTTTTCTTTACCTCTATGTAACCATAAGAACTGGAATAGTATTAAAAATGAAATTAATATTAAACAAGCCTATCAAGCAAGTGCAGAAGCAATATACTGGTTTTTAGGAGAGTTTATTACAGGAAATACCCATAATCCAAAAGATGTTTTTTTTGATAGTTATCGTGCCTTTTCAGAGGGAAGGAATCCTATTTTATGTGTTGCACAAAATTATGATTTCAGTGGTAAAGCTCATGCTATTATACCTGTTGAGTGGGATACAAGTTCAAAACCTTGGAAAATTACTATATCTGATCCAAATTATCCATCTAACTGTTCAAATAACCCCACTAGAATACTAAAAATCAATCCAGACAACAATACATTTAACTATTTAGGAAGATATAAAGGAGGTAGATGGTCTGGAGGAAGATTACATTATATACCATTTAATGTCCTCAACAGAACTCCACGCACACCATTATGGGATCTTATATTATTACTCTTGGGTGGGACTATTCTTATTGTTGGAAATGATGCAAAAACTACATCAATTACAGATGAGAAAGGGGATGATCTTAGTGCATTTGGGAAAGGGGCAACTAAAGAATTAAAATCAAATAATACTCCTGATCGATATTTCTGGGGATTTAAAGGATTTGATACAAGAGCTGAATCTGGACCAGGAAATATACTTATTAGAAAAGAGATAGAGTCTAAAGTTGCAACAAAAGATGGAACAGCTATGCTTACTGATCTTAATCTTGGTGAATTAATCAAAAATTATCGAGTATTAAATCATAACTCTAAAACATTGCAAAAAGAGAAAAAATTATTTAATACAATCAAAAACTTAGCACCACACTCTATAGCAACTAATGATAATATAATGAAAAAACTACCAAACGATATAAAAAATATGATTATAAATATCATAAATGCGAATAATAAACAGAACTTTATACATAAAATAAAAGGTCTTAAAGATGGTGGAAAATTTGAGTATGCCTTTAAACATCAATTAAGTGAAATTAGAGTCAAATCTACTATAGACAAGCGTGAAGTTATTGATGTTAAAATGAAAAATGTAGGAACTAATAAACAAATTATGCACATAAATACAGTAAAAAACAGAACAGCAACAATAATTATCAACAATAAATTAGGTATACATAATGATCATATTCAAGTTACATTAAAGAGAGTTCCACTACAAAAAGAGAAGGGATTTGAGATTAATATAAAACCAGGCTTAGGAGATATTGAGATAATAACACCAAATATAAGTACCAATATACCTATAAATGTTGAATCTATAATTGATGGAAAAAAAGTTACAAGAGACTTTAATCTACCTATAAATGGAGGAGCAAGATTAAACAAAGCACTTTTATTAGATCAAAAAATTGTACATTTTTCTAAAATAGATCATGTTTTTGGTCAAGTAATAGAGCGAAAATTTTTAAAATAAATAAGGAGTATTTTGTTATGAAAAATCAAAAAAATATCTTTTCTACTATAGCAATAGCTTGTAGTTTATTTTTTACTATTCCAACACAAATGTGTGCGGCACAATCCATCTATGGAAAAGTTAGTTTTATTGGCACAATCAAAGCTAGTAGCTTGTCAAATGTAGGTGAAATTGGTTTTAGATTTCGGCTTAGTCAATCGACTTGTGGATCAAATAATATCAAAAAAGAGAGGTGGATCACTGTTAAATCAGGAAGAGTAGATGGAAAATATGAGGCAAATGGCATTAACTATAAAACAGCCTATAGCACATTATTAACATCCATGCTTACAGAAAAACATGTACAAATTGATAATGTTCCAACTTGCAATGGTGGTTTAGTAAACCTATCTCAACTCCAGATAGGAATCTATTAATAATAATCAAATATACTTGTAGAAGTTTTATCTTCTATAAGTATAAGTACTAAGGAGAATAAACATAATGTATCAAACAAAATTATTATTTATTAGATTTATAACTGTCTTTTCATTTAGTGTAATATTTAATATCAATATTTTTGCCTTATTAAATACAAAATACCTTTCAGTAGAGTTACCAAATTCAATATATATGACGCTATCAGATGATATAAATTTAGATCTAGATAAAGATGGGTTAAAAGATAGTTATGAAAATATATTAGCAGATACATGGAGACCCTACTTTATCTTTGATGAAAAAGAGAATGCCTATCAACAATGCCATGATGTTGTAAAATTTGTTGAAACAGTAGCCTATAACTCTTGCGTTGCAACTGGATGTGCTTCAGTAGCGGGTGTTGGTTGTGTATTGAAATCAGTAAGAGAAAGAATCAAGAAGGGATGTCGTTATTTTGGAAATATTACAAATAGAGTCTGTAAGCCAAATATTCATGATAAAAGTTTACAACCCTTTGAACCAGTTGTGATTTTTCAAGTTCGCCCCATAGGTAATCCTGATAAATCACCAAAAAAAATTAAAATACAATATATCTTTTTATATAGGCTAGACGGAGGTTTTAGAACATCCAATATTTGCACAAATTACCATTACGGCGACACTCAATCAGGTAGTTACATTCTATCTAGTAAAGACAATATACATTGGAAACTTCAAATAATTAATCTCTGGAGTGGAAATAATAGTGATATGCCAGCAACTTCAAACAACATTCAATGGACAGCACCAAGAAGTACATATTATGGACAAATAGATCAATACCCCTCTCCAATCATATACGCTTCAGCAGGTAAACATCACCAATATATAAATACCTATACTTGTGAAAATGAAAAGGGTTGTGATGATGATTGTGGTGGAGGAGTAAAAAGATTAGCAAATCTAACTCCAAAAGGCTCTTTTACAAATGTAGGTGAATACAAAAATCCTCTTCTTAATAATCTTACACATTTAGGATATACAAATGAATATGTATGGTTTGCAAACTACTACTGTAATTGTGGAGACGGCAAAAAAGAGTGTTTTACAGGAGGATTAGGCAAAAACTGGCATGCATCTGGAGGTCTTCAAAAATGTGATACCCCAACACCTATATACAAAATTTTGGATACTACTCCAATACAAAAACCCAAACTACAATTAGGTACAGCTATACTTGCAATTTTAGGAACACTATAATTTCAATATCTCTTTTTTTAGAGATATTGAAGCCATTATAAAACATAATTTTTAATCAATGCAACAGTTAAAGAACTTTTTACATATAAACTACAACTAGAGTAAAAATTTAAATACCATTTAATAATATTGATTAAAGTTAAGGAGTAAAGAAATGGCAAATATATCAATACCTAATTATGAACAGAGAGCTTTTTCGCAATGGAATGTAGCAGAATATCGCTATAGTGAATCTGAAAAAACTAGAAGAGACAAACTAGATCAAGCAAAAGAGAAGAGTGTCTTAGAGATTGAATCTTTAAAGAGAGTTGAGTTAAGAGAGTCTCTTTTTGAGCCAAATGATGCTTTTGCATTAGAGCGGGTAATTGGAACAAATGATCTACTGCAGATCAACTATCTTAGTAGGGGATTGAAAGCTGGTCAATCAGTTTGTCGTATCCATATCCATCAACCAAATGGTATACCAGAAGGATATGGCACTGGTTTTATGGTATCTCCTTCACTACTTCTTACAAACAACCATGTACTCCCCTCTTATCTGTTTGCAAAAAGAAGTCTTGCAGAGTTTAATTTTGAATATGATGAAGATTTTGAACCAAAGCTAACACACTATTTTCAACTCTTCCCAGATAGATTTTTTTATACTAATAAGGAACTAGACTTCTCTCTTGTGGCTGTAAAACCTTTGAGTAAAAGTGGAATATCCCTTAGCTCTTTTGATTTTTTACAGTTAACTGAATCATCTGGTAAAGCACTTATTAATGAGAGAGTCAGTGTAATACAACACCCTTCAGGGGCGGACAAACATATTATTATTCGAAATAATCGTATTCAAAACCGTTTTGAAAACTTTATACATTATGAAGCAGATACAATGCCGGGCTCTTCTGGATCACCAATTTTTAATGACCAGTGGGATGTTGTAGCCCTACATCACTCTGGCGTACCAAGAAAAGTTGATGGTCGTATTATTAAGATAGATGGCACAGAGTGGAAAAGTGGTGATCCTGCTAATCTAATAGATTGGGTAGCAAATGAGGGTATTCGTATTAGTTCAATATTTGATAATCTCAAAGAGAAAAAAGATTGGAGCAAAAATGAGATAAGAGTATTGGAAGAATTTGGAACATTTTCAAATAGTAACCTCAATGAGTATCTAATCAAATCAGCAAGAGGAGGCGCTTCAATAATACTTGATGACTCTTTTATAAAAAGACCAAGAAATCCAGCAAGTCCTAGGCTTAAAATATCTGAGCTCATGTCAAAACTAGAGGATGAGAATACAACAGAAAAAGATCTTGCCCCATACTTTACACTCTCCACCAAATCAAAAAAAGGTATAGATCCACTATTTGAAATTAATCAAGAACTAGTAACAATAGATGCTCCCGAACTAAGAGAGAGTGCTTTGTTATTAAATTCAGCAAACTGGATATGTAAACGATTTAGACAAAAAGAGTACAAACGACAGAAAGATGATCCAAATAAAATTCGTATCATTTCAGAAGGGGACTCTTGGTTTCAATATCCATTTATATTAAATGATGTAATAGATCATCTTATGGCAGAGCCAAATTTTGCTATATTGAGCTTTGGTGAAGCAGGAGATTTAATTCGAGATATTGTAGCAAAATCAGAATTTTTAAGTGCCCTAAAAACAGAAGAGCCTCATTTTTTTCTTATCAGTGGGGGAGGAAATGATCTCGTTGCAGGAGGGGGACTCAAAAATTATGTAAAAAAACCAACCTCTAGTTTTGATCCCCATCAATTAATAGATCGTATTGCTTTTAATAGATTCAAATCAAGAATAGCAAATGATTATACAAATCTATTTAGTATAGTACTAAAGGCTACTCCTAATATTAAAATAATCTGCCATGGATATAGCTATGCGATTCCAAACTCTGGTAAATGGCTAGGCAAACCTTTAGAGGAGATAGGTATTGTGGATCATCAACTACAAAATGAGATTGTAAAAATTATATTTGATGAATTAAATGATATTATTCAAAGAACTGCAGCATCATTTCCTGAATCAATACACTATTTAGATTTGAGAGGTGTTGTACCTGAAAGAGGCTGGTTTGATGAGTTACATCCGACTAATCCATTTTATGGAGATGTTGCCTCTGTATTTAAAGATAAGATTTTGGAATTAAGTAAATAAGTACTATTTCTGTAGTATCAATCCACTCTATCTTAGAAGTGGATTGATAAATACTATTTTTCTGTTTATATCGCTAGCAATGTGTCAAAATAGTTCTATAACTATTCTATTTTTTTAAAAAATAAATCAAAAACCATAAATAATTTTAAATTTTTTTAATTAAGTTTATGATAAAGTTTATAGTGTTCGTATAAATTAAGAGGTTTTTTCAAAAAATTAAATTATTTGAATTTTTAACTTTTTCTTTAACTAAGAAGGTAACAATTTATGAAAAACTATAAAAAAATATTAATTGTAGAAGATGAATTTATATCTGCCGAATACCTAAAAGAACTTTTGGAAAAAGATGGTTATGAGGTCGTAGATATTGTAGATAATGGACCAGAAGCAATAGAAAAATGCAATAAACTAAAACCAGATATAGTACTTATGGATATTATGCTTAATGGACAAATGAGTGGTTGTGAAGCAGCTGTAGAAATTTATCAAAGACATAAACACTCATGCGAAATACTATTTTTGAGTGCCTATACAAGTAGCGAAATGGTCAATTATGCCACGGACGCTCATGCATATGGATACCTAATGAAGCCATATAGAGAAGGGGAAATTTTAGCAACACTCAAGCTTATAGCTACCCATGAAGATACTCAACCCGAGATAAAAACAGAAAAAGAGACTATTGAACTAAATCATGGTTATCTCTTTAATACAAAACTTCATCGATTATTTACAAAAAACAGAGAGGTTCCACTAGGCAAAAGACCATTAAAACTAATTGAGTTACTTGCTAAAAACAAAAATAGTAGCGTATCACATGAACAAATTTGTCACTACATTTGGGGTGAAAACAA
>Ga0256914_1002779_pt1 | contig 14369 bp, 9 predicted proteins | sample HulkmetaG_FD_191571 | JGI IMG/M metagenome (GOLD analysis project Ga0256914, IMG submission 191571) | Hydrothermal chimney microbial communities from Main Endeavour vent field at the Juan de Fuca Ridge, Pacific Ocean - Hulk | ecosystem: Environmental > Aquatic > Marine > Hydrothermal vents ... | reverse complement strand
GAAGCCGTCCATTTCCACCAGCAGCTGGTTAAGCGTGTTCTCCCGCTCGTCATAGCCGCCGCCGTAGACGGCGTTCTGGGCACGGCTTTTGCCGATGGCATCGATCTCATCGATGAAGATGATGCACGGGGCATGGCTTTTGGCCTGGTTGAAGAGGTCGCGCACGCGCGCGGCCCCCACCCCGACGAACATCTCCACAAAATCGGAACCGCTGAGGCTGAAGAAAGGCACGCCGGCTTCGCCGGCCACCGCCTTGGCCAGCAGGGTCTTGCCCGTCCCCGGAGGGCCTACCAGCAACACTCCTTTGGGCAGCTTACCCCCGAGACGGGTGTACTTCTCCGGTGTACGAAGGAAGTCGACCAGCTCCTTCACCTCCTCGACCGCCTCGTCGATACCGGCCACATCCTTGAAACGCACCTTGTTGTTGGGCGTCTCCGAGAGGATCTTGGCCTTGTTACGGCCGATCTCCAGCATGGGATTACCGGTGCCCATCCTTTTCATGATGAATCCCCAGATGACCATAAGGAAAAGGAAAGGCAGGATCCAATCGAGGAAGAAGTTGCGTAATCCGTTGGAGCGGAAGCGTCCCTGCACCTCCACCCCGGCAGCCAGCAGCCGCTCCAGCAACTGGTCGTCACTCACATCGGGCAACCTGTCGACGATGAACTGATGTTTCACCTGCTCCTCGATCGATTCGATGCGCAGACGCCAGGGAGTCGTGGGGGCTTTGGTGATCTCCCCTACCCCTTTCTTCGTTTCATCTTTCAGTTCACCAATGATCTTGTCGGGAAAGATCACCACCCGTTCCACCCGACCTGAGTCGATCTTGTGGATGAAATCACTGTAAGTCAAAAATTTCGTTCCTGAAGAAGCAGGAAAGAAAAGCGTATCCATGAGGATGAACATCATGATCATCCCCAGGAAATAATAAAGTGAGAATTTGTCTTTCTTTTTCATGAGCAGTCGTTAAATTCCGTTACTCCCATCTTATGCGAACTGTTTGTCGAGTTCTCTCATTTTTTTGAGCAGGTCTTTCTGTTCCGGGGTCAGGTGTTCGGGCAGGACGATCTTCACCCTGGCGAAGAGGTCGCCGTGGCCTTGTTTGCCATAGTGGGGCATTCCTTTGCCGCGCAGGCGCAGGAGCTGGCCGTTCCTGACCCCTTCCGGCACTTTCATGTTGACCATACCGTCGAGGGTGCGTACCTGTACCTTGCCGCCCAGCAGGGCGGTGTACATGTCGACCGGCAGGTCGACGTAGAGGTCGTCGCCTTTTCTTTCGAAGACGGGATGGTCGGCCACCCGTACGGTCAGGTAGAGGTCGCCTGCCCGGCCGCCGCGGCCTTTCTCGCCTTTGCCGCGGACCCTCAGTTTGAGGCCGTCGTAGGCACCCGGCTTGATGCGCACGCGTATCTTCTCATCGCCCACCTGGACGATGCGCGAGGTGCCGTGGTAAGCCTCTTCGAGGGAGATGTGCAGTTCTCCTTCCAGGTCACTGCCGCTCATGGCTCCGCCCCCGAAAGGAGTGCCATAAGCCCCGGCACCTGTCCCGGTACCACGTGAGGTGCGGCGTCCAGAACGGCCCGAAAAACCGCCTCCGCCGAAGAAAGCCTCGAAGAAATCGGAGAAACCTCCTCCGAAAAGATCAGACGGGTCCCCTTCAAAAGTGTAATAATAGGTCCCTCCGCCGGGGCCGGCACCCCGGCCACTGAAACCTCCGAACCCGTCGAATCCGGTCTGCTGGAAATGTTTCCAGTTGGCTCCCAGCTCATCGTATTTCTTCCGCTTCTCCGGGTCACCCAGCACCTCGTAGGCTTCGCTGATCTCCTTGAACTTTTCCTCGGCGGCCTTGTCCCCCTGGTTCTTGTCGGGGTGATACTTCACCGCCAGCTTACGGTAAGCCTTCTTGATCTCGTCCTGCGTAGCGTTCTTACTGACCCCCAGTATCTTATAATAATCTTTGTATTCCATGTTACCCTCCTTCCTTTTTCCGGTCTCATGATCCGGAAAAATTCCGCACCGTAGGTATCAAAAACCCTGCCAACGACCGGACACGACAAAATTTCCGATGGAATATCCGCGGGAAATGTTTATTTTGTCCGGTGTAAGATAATCAAAATCCATATAATAATGAGAACGTACAACATCCGCCGAAGCCTGTTTCTGTTCACGGTCGTATTTTTCTTTTTTTTCGTTACCGTTCCCTTTTCGCGGGGATGCACGTCGGCAGTGGTCTCGGGAAAATACACGTCCAGCGGCCGCCCCCTGTTATGGAAGAACCGGGATACGAAAGCGGTCAACAACAAAGTGGTCTATTTCAATTACGGGAAATATCCCTTTGTTGGGGTGGTCAACTCGGGAGACACGCTCAACCGATCCGTATGGATGGGCATGAACAGTGCGGGTTTTGCGATCATCAACACGGTATCGTACAATCTCAATCTGGCCGACACCGGCATTGAGCAGTCGGGACACGAAGGGATGCTGATGAAGGCGGCTTTGGCCTATTGCGGTTCGCTGGAAGACTTTGAGCACATGCTGGACACCATGGCGAAGCCCACGCGGATGACCACCAACCTCGGGGTGATCGACGCTTATGGGGGTGCGGCCTATTATGAGCTGGGTTTTTTCGGTTACACCAAACTGGATGCCAACGATCCCAAAGTGGCTCCGCTGGGATACATCGTACATACCAACTATTCTTTCACGGGTGAGCAGGGTGTGGGTGCCGGCTATATACGTTACACCACCATTGAGAGGGAGTTCAGGGATGCGGCGCTGCGTAACGAGCTCTCGGCCCGTTTCATTCTGCAGGAGGGCAGCCGCTGTCTGAAGCATTCGCTCACGGGGGTCGATCTCTCCGTACCTGACCAGGAGGATCCCGCCCGGGAGAAGATGGTCTGGTTTGAGGATTTCATTCCCCGCAAGAGCAGTGTGGCGGCTGTGGTGATCGAAGGAGTGAAGCCCGGCGAAGACCCGTCGCTAACGACGATGTGGACGGTCATGGGTTTCCCGCTCACCTCCGTCGTCATCCCCGTATGGATCACACCCAACGGCCGGTTGCCCTCCCTTCTGCAATACGACAGTCAGCTGAAAGACTCGCCCATGTGCAACATGGCCCTGCAGCTCAAAGAACGCTGCTATCCGGTGAGATGGGGCTCCAGCGCACGGAAGTACATCAACATCCACGCCCTGGTCAACCGCGACCATACCGGCATCATGCAGGTCATCCGCCCCCTCGAAGACCGTATCTTCGATGCTACCGAAGAACAACTCTCCCTGTGGCATAAAACGGGGATCCGGGAAAAGGAAGTGACAGGCTTCTACAGCTGGGTCGAAACAAAGATCCTCGAGCTGTACGGCAAGCATTTCGATGTCCGGCCGGAGCGGCAGCTTTGACACCTTTTTCCTGTCCCAATAAGGGTCCCCGTGGATGACAGCAGAGAGGAAGATACTGGACGAACGGATGCTGGAGCAGCTCTACCGTGAGCACTTCAGCGGGCTTTCGCTTTATGCCCTGCGATACGTCGGCGATGCCGACACCGCCCGGGAGATCGTCCAGAATGTCTTCATCGCCCTGTGGGAACGACGCGGCCAGGTGGATGTGAGCCGTCCGTTGCGCAGTTTCCTGTACACTTCGGTACGCAACCGCTGTCTCAACCATCTCCGGGACACGGTGAGGTTCGAGGAGCTGGAGAGCGCCGGGGAAAAGCCTCACCCGGAGGAAGAGGACGGAGAAAGTCTGCACCGTGAGACGCTCCAGAGCCGGCTGTATGAGGCCATCGCCGGGCTCCCGGAACGCAGCCGCCAGATCTTTGAGATGAACCGTTTTGAGGGACTCACCTACCGGCAGATCGCAGAGCGGCTGGATATCTCGCCCAAGACCGTCGAGACGCTCATGTCACGCACCCTGCGCACGTTGCGTGAACAACTGCGCGACCTGCTGGCGCTGCTGACCGGAATGTTCATGATCTTAAAACAATTTCTGTAAGGGTATTGACGGGAAGATGTGTGTAATGAGTGAAAAGCACGAACATGGCACCTGATTACGGACAACGTGAACCTTACCGCCTGATGGCGCGTGTGCTGTCGGGGGAGGCCACTCCGGCCGAGCGGCAGGAACTGCAGCGGTGGCTGGAAGAAGATGCAGAGCACCGGCGTCTCTACCGTGATATGGAACGTCTGTGGGACGAGGCCGGGAAGGTGGGTGCTCTTGCCGATCCCGATCTGGACCGCGAGTGGTCGCTGTTGCGGCGGCGGCTTTCCTTTGCCGGCACGCGCGAGCGGGCCCTGCTAAAGGTGGTACGCCGGAAACGCCGGACCACTATGCTGCTGCGTATGGCCGCGGCCGTGGTCTTCCTCCTCTTTGTCGGGGGGATGATGCAGATGTTCTTCGGTCTTTCCGGCCAGGCCACCGTCACCGCCGGCCGCAGCGCCGAAGAGATCACACTGAGCGACGGCACCCGTATCGTGCTGGCTCCCGGCAGCCGGCTGGTCCATCCCCGTCATTTCCGGGAAGGATCCCGGGAAGTGGAACTGCAGGGCATTGCCCTTTTCGAGGTATCGCGCGACACCACACGCCCTTTTCTGGTCCATGCCGGTGAGGTGGACGTCAGGGTGCTGGGCACGCGTTTCACGGTACGGATGATCCCCGAAGAACGGGTCGCCGTCGATCTGCTGGAAGGATCAGTTGCCGTAAGCACGAAACAAGGGGACGAGCTACGCCTCCGGCCCGGCGAGGAAGCGGTATGGAGCCGGGAACAGCTCCTACACAGGAAGGGCCAGGACCCCAATTTCCTGGCATGGAAAACCCAAAGGATGGTCTTTGATGCCACCCCCCTGCGGGATGTGCTGCAGATCCTGCGGGAAGTGTACGACACACCTTTTACCATGGTCTCCCGCGATGCCGCGGCATGCCGTGTGACCGCCATCTTCGACGGGGCATCCCTCGACGAGGTGCTCGCCACCCTGTCCGGCATCCTCGACATCACATTCCGGAAAGAAGGAAAAGGTTACCGGGTCACGGGTGCAGGCTGCCACAGCCGATAAGAGAGCTTTCCCTGATTTTTTCCTATTTTCGGGAAAAATTCATCCGTCCGCCATGTCCAGATACGACCTTTACGTCTCGAGTCTCATCACAGGTACGCTTCTCATCCTGCTCGGCATCTATTACCAGGTCCGGCATCTTCCTGGTTCAGGGGATATTCTAGGCACAGGCCTGCTCATCAGTCTTTACTGGTTCATCTCCGGTCTGGCGGGGATCCTGCGCAGCAGCCATCTTTCAGGAAGGAAGCGGGCAGGCTGGATCCTTTTTTTCCTTTTTCTTCCTTGGATAGCGGGTGTGACCTATTACCTCAGGGAGATGAAGCCGGAGAAAGCTGCAGGAAAGGATCACGAAAAAGAATCGTGAGCCGCTGATGGATCCCAGGCAAGGCAAGGGAACGAGTACGCTGCAGGTGGTCACCGTCCTGCTGGTGTATTTTTTTGTTTTCTACTTCTCTGTTCCTGTCGTGGCCCAGGCTCCTCTCCGGCAGCCGGTCACCCTGCATGCCGAGGGGGTACGGCTGGACACGCTTTTTGAACGGCTCTCCCGTCTCACGGGAATACCTTTTGCCTACAGTCCCGACCGTATCGATGCCGCCAGACGGCTGGATGTGACCGCTCTGGAGGAGCCGCTGGGCCATCTGTTGGACCGTCTGGGAGAAGAGGCTGCTTTCCGTTACCGCTATACCGGCTCCCATCTGCTCATTCTGCCGGCCAAAGGGGCTCATTCCCTCACCACCCGTTTCCTCCTGGCCGGATATGTCGTCGACAGTGTGACGGGAGAGCGTCTGCCCTACGCTTCGGTGCGTCTACGCAGCGGTACCGGTCAGGCCGCCAACGCATACGGCTTCTTCTCTTTTTCCCTCCCAGGTCCTGACGACACACTGACGGTGAGCCATGTAGGCTATGCTGTCAGGGATCTGCCGCTCCGTCTTGACGGGGACACCCTGATCACGGTCTCGCTGGCTCCGGCAGCCCCTCTGAAGGAGGTGAAGGTGGTGCTGCCGCAGGAGCTCTCCCCTCTCCTGAGCCGGAACGGCATGCTCTCGCTGGCTCCCTCTGTCCTGCAGGAGATGCCTTCTTTCCTGGGTGAGAGCGATGTGATGAAGTCGCTGGAGATGATGCCGGGCATCACCTTTTTCGGCGACGGCTCCACCTTTTTCTTCGTACGGGGAGGCAACCGCGACCAGAACCTGGTGCTCATCGACGATGCTCCCGTCTACAATCCCTCTCACATGTTCGGTGTTTTCTCTTCGGTGACACCCGAGGCGGTCAAGTCGCTGCGGATATACAAAGGTTATTTTCCGGCCGGGCTGGGAGGACGTCTCTCTTCGGTAGTGGACATCCGTACGCGTACGGGCGACCGTTCCCATGTCGGAGCGGAAGGGAGCTTCTCGCCGGCGACGGTGCGGGTGGCCGTACAGGGGCCGGCCGTCGCGGGGCGCAGCACCTTTTTTCTGGCGGGCCGCCGCTCTTGGTTCGGCTGGTTCCCCCGCAAACAGAACCCCTCGGTGGAACGCCTGCGTTTCTACGACCTCAACGGACGTTTCACCTTCACCCTGGATGAACGGAATCGTTTTTCGTTCTCATTCTACAAAGGCAACGATCTCTACCGCCAGCGCTCAGAAGACGGCACCAACACTTCGGGCATCACCTGGGGCAATCTGGCCGGCAGTCTGAGATGGAACCATCTGATCGGGAAAAAGCTCTTTCTCAACACCACCGTGTACGGAGGGAGCTACGACTATGATCTAGTCTCCTCGTTCGAGAATGATTTCACCTGGCATTCCCATGTGGCAGACTTCGGTCTGCGCAGCGATCTGTCATGGTTCCGCCGGCGTGGCGACAGGATACGTGGCGGGCTGGTCGTGAGCGGTCATAACTTCAACCCTGGCAACATCTATTACCGCGGTCGCATTGCGGGCGGCCCCTATCCGGTGGTGCCGGTGAAGAACACGGTGGGGCTGGCCGCCTATGTCAGCCGGCGTCAGCATTTTCTTCCCCGTCTTACGGTGGAATACGGTTTACGGCTGAGCAGCTGGTCGAATGCCGGGGGGACATGGGAGTTCCGTTACGATGAGGCGCACCGGCCTGTGGATTCCGTTTATCATGCTGCCGGCACCCTTTACCACACCTGCTGGTCGCTGTCACCCCGTCTCTCGGTCAGTTATGCCGCGGCGGCGGGGCGTTTCAGTCTGGCTTACGGCCATACCGCCCAGTACATGCATCTGTTGACCAACCAGGTGACCCCTTTCAGCTCATTCGAGATCTGGGTGCCGGCAGGGCCTTCCTTACGACCGCAAAGAGCCGACCATCTGCAGGGAGGATGGACCCGTTCCTTCGGACAAGACAAGTTCCTCATCGATGTGGAGGCTTATCTCAGGAAGATCCGGGGACAGATCGACTATGTCGACCATGCTTCCCTGTTGCTCACCCCCACCCTGGAGCGGGACCTGCGGCAGGGTACGGCACAGGCCTGGGGGAGCGAGGTGTTACTCCGCAAAGAGGGCGAACGTCTCTCGGGGTGGCTCTCTTATGCCTACAGCCGCATCTTTCTAAAGACGGCAGGTATCAATGAGGGCATCCGCTATCCGGCCTCGTGGGACCGGCCTCACCGGATGACCCTGGCCCTGATGTGGCATTTCTCCGGACATTGGACGGCCGGCAGCAACCTGCTGGCGGCCAGCGGAGCTCCCTTTTCCTCACCCACGGCCTTTTTCACTTACCGGGGTGTTACCGTGCCGTGGTACGGCAGCCGTAACAACGATCGTTTCCCCCCCTACTTCCGTCTCGACTTTTCTCTCACGTGGCGTTATGCACGTCCCGGGAAACGTTTCCGCCAGGAAGTGATCTTCGCTCTCTTCAACGCCACGGGAAGGAAGAATCCTTTCGAGATCAACTTCAACAAGAGCGTGGCTCCGGACGGATCGCTGGTGGTGCCGGCCGATCTCTATACCCCGCCCGTGCTGGTCCCCACCCGTATGTACCTGTACCGTATGATCCCGTCGGTCACTTACCGTTTCAAGATCTGAACCATGAAGAACCCGGCTATGACAACCATGTTCATGCGATGGTCCGTAATGATGGCAGGAGTTTTCCTTGTCCTGCTTGTTTCCTGCGAAGAGGAGACACAGTGGCCGCTGCCTGAAGGCGGCACGGGACCGCTGGTGGTCGAGGGGATGATCACCAACGAGGCGGGTCCTCACCGGGTGGTTCTTTCCCTGCCCTTTGCATCGCTGAACGGTCAGGCATTGCCTGTCAGCGGTGCGCAGGTGACGGTGGATGACGGTGAAAGGGTGTGGGTCTTCACGGAGAGCGACACTCTTCCCGGAACCTATCTCTCGCCGGCGGCTTTGCAGGGTGTTCTGGGCCGTACCTACCGTCTGAGGATCGGGTGGGACGGCAGGGAGTACACGGCCTCGGCCCACATGGTCCCGGTGACGCCGCTCGAGCCCATGGCCTGGCATCCTCTGCCCGGAGTGGACACCCTCTATGTCCTGGATCCCGTGGAAAGCAATATCCCTGCGATGACGGAAGTGTATGCCGACTGGTCTTTCCTGCCGGGATGGCAAGGTCTTCCCGACACGCTCACCCATGCTTTCTTCAGGTATTACACCCTCACCACGGTGGACCCCAATGCACTCTTTCCTCCTACGCAAGAGGAGGTGGCCGTCCCGGCGGGAGCGTTGCTGACCAGGCGTAAGTACTCTCTGGCACCGGGTTATGAGGAGTATCTCCGCACCCTTCTCTCTGAGACAGCCTGGCGCGGCAGCATCTTCGACGTGCTGGCAGGCAATGTCCACACCAATCTCTCGAAGGGGGCCACCGGGTATTTTGCCGTCTGCACCGTCACGGGAGAGCGGACAGTCTTCCGTCCGGAATGATCCACGGGAGAGAAAAAGTAAGCGCCAGTCGCCGGTGCGGAAAGGGTATGCCGGCAGACCGGCCTTGTTGAAGAGGTTGGGCCGGGCATCGTCGGTGAAAGCATAACGCTCGGCCACAGGATCCCTGACCTGGATGCTCCGGACGACCATCTCTTCGCCGGATGAAGGTGAAAATACGGCAAAGGATCTGGTCAACAATCATTGTCGGTGATGCGTCAGCAAGCTATGTTCATCTGGTCTCTAACGGAAAATACATCAGAACATAGCAAATAGCCTACGTAGTTCTTTCTACATGCCAGGACTGACTGCCGAAGGATGCGGATGTGGAAGAAGGCAATGACCGGAAGGTCTGTTCAATACAGCAGGGACAAGCCGAGCCCCCTTCTCTCAATGTATTTCGCGTAAGGAATAGAGTTTCCTGATATGGCTGTTTACGACACCTCCCTGGTCCATGGTCATGATGCCGCTGTATTTCAGCCATTTTCCTTGAGTCACCGAGAAGGTTCCTTTTCCACGGTAGTCGAACTTCAGGGTGATCCCGACTGAGCCTCCATCCTTTTGTTGAGTGGAAGGAATGAACAGTTGTCCGCTGAGATATTCCATATAGTCGTATCGCAGATCGGCAAGTGTATCTTCCTCTGTTGTCCGGACACCGGTAAGGGTCACCCGGTTCTCTCTGGCGGAAGAGTCACATACAAAGTTCTGGTCCGCCTGGATAAGATGGACCTCGAGCGGCCACGACTGGCCGATCCTGACAGGATGATCGGGCAGTTGAAAGAAAAGGGCTAGAATGTTTTTCTGGTCTCGGTCGAGCCAGAAACTGTGTATACCTCCTCCGGCATAGACCGAGCCTCTCAGCAGCACTTCGGGGATCATGGAACGGATCTTTTCCATGAGTGTCTCCATGTTCTGTTCATCCTTTTTCTTCTTCCTTCCATTCTTTTCTTTTCCTGCGGAGGGGACATCCGTGTTTTCTTTTTCTTTGAGCATCCGTACGGTCACATGGACAATGTCGTTGCGGCCGGGCACCAGATCGGTCACAAAACGAATGTCCCTCAACGTACGGTTCAGGGCTTCCTCAGCCGCCTCGAAGAGCTCTTCGAGGTCTTTCGCTTTGCTTTTCTTCATCGGGACATCGGAGATGTTGGGAGCCAATATCAGGGTATCGATCTGCTGCATGACCGTCAGATAATGCAGTGTATCTCCTGCCGGGATCTTCCAGCGCAGGTCGACGGCGAACGGTGTCTGGGCCATGACACTGAACGGCATGATACAGAAAAGAAGCAACAGGGGATGTTTCATTTCCGGAAATATTTGAGATTCTAAATGGTTAAGTTACAAAAAATATCCTTCCCTCTCTTCATGTATCCGCTGTTTTCTTCCTCTCCCGGCCAATCTTTTTTGTCGAACCGGAAAGATCATTCCTGAAGGGTCTTCACTCTTCATACATCCGGATCAGCAGGCGGGCGATGATGCCGTCCCAGATGTAGTTGGAAGGACAGTCAAGAGGGAAGAGATCCGGACTGTAGGATTCCCAGAAATTATGATTGATCTTCAGCTGGGTGGTCACAGCCAGCAGCATCTTTTCTCCCACGTGGCGGGCGATACGATCGTAGCCGTATTTTCTGAGGCCTTCGTACACCATGTAGTTCCAGAGGAGCCACACGGGGCCGTTCCATTTGCAGCAATAGTCGACATAAGGGTCATAAAAAGGGTCGTCGGCACTGAGGGTGGGGATGCCGTATCTTCGCCAGAACCTGGCCGTATCGGTGAGGGTAGCGACGAGGCGGGCTGCACGGAGGCTGTCGGCCACCCCCGCCCAGAGAGGCAGAAAACCGATAATCTCCCGGTGCCGCAGGTCGCGGTCCAGAAAACGGAAAGTATGATCCCGCATGTCCACATGGTAATAAAAACCTGTGCTGTCGTCCCACATGGTCTCGTTGATAAGCCGGCTGAGGAGGCCTGCCTTCCGTTCCCACTCCCGAGCCTCGGTCTCTCTGTCCAGGATACGTGCCATCGCAGCCAGGCTGCGCTGCTCACGGACCACCATCAAAGAGAGGTCCAGGCATTCCAGCTCATCGGAGATATCTTCTTTGTCGACGTCGAGATGTCTTTCCTCAGAGACCTGGAAGATGACGTTGTACCAGTCGCGTACGTTCTCGATCAGCCCGTAGGGTCCCCATTCGTAAAGCCCGTCATGGTCCTTGTCGCGGTGCTCTTTCAGCCATTGAAGATAGCGTACGCCGGCCCGGTAGGCATCCTCCAGGAAAAGGGTGTCATGACTGATCCGGAAGATCTCAAGGTTGGTCCATGAGAAAAAAGGTGCGGAGGTCGTGGGCTCTCCTTTATGGGGATAGGTTTGCGGACCGCGGGGTCCCACCCGGTAGGGGATCACACCGTTCTCTCCCTGCTGGTCGATGAAGATACGCTGTGAGCCTTCTGCCGACCCAGGATCGAGCCAGGCATAGGCCATCATCACCAGCGATTCGTGCTGAACCTGATGTCCGTGTCCCCAGCCCCAAAGAGGATTGCGGGAAAAGACATAAAAGTTGTGCCGTGCCTTTCCCGATGGGGGAAGCATGGATCCCCGCATCAGGTTGAACGCTCCAAGATAGACCAGTTTCTCTTCCTCCGTCCGGAAAGGAAGGCGCGGGATACGGGAAAACAGACGCACATTGTCGTCGAGGTAACGTTGCAGCCCCTCCTTTTTCAGGGTGCTGACGGCATCGAAGATTGCCTGCGGGGATTCTTTCACCTCCTGACATCCCCGAAAGACCATGATCGTCTTGCTCTCGCCGGGTGCCAGCCGGAAGCGTGTTTCCAGGACCACCCTTTCTGCTGGGCCTTCCTTCACCCCGTTGAGCGAATCCCGGCGATGGGAGGCATACCAGTCGGTCTTGACGGCCTGGACGAGGGCCTTCTCATCACCACGGTAAGCCCCGTATGACCAGGGTTTTTCATCGAGGACGAAAAGATCCCTCATGTGTGTGGGATAGGGTGCGTTCGCATAGAGATCGCTGATAAGACGTTCTTTCGTCTCCTCATGACGTGCAATGTATGCATGATGATCCGGATCATATCCCACCACCGTCACAGAGTCGCGTCCGGGCACCAGGACGGGAAAGAGCTGTACTTCGTGTGTGCGGTCGCTCCGGTTTGTCACCAGGAGGTGCAGGACAGCCAGTGTAGAGCTGTAGACCAGAAATGTTTGCCTCACCTGGAGGCCAGGGAAAAGCTCGTACTCCAGGATGTTCATGTCCGGAAAGGAAAAAGTGACAACCGGCGGGGAAGCATAGCGTCTGATCCTGTCGAGGGCGACCCGGTTGACGAGCCAGAGGAGGTAGATCCTCCCGGCCTGGTCGGAAGTGTAATGAACGGGTTCTCCCGGCTCATCGTAAACCATCTTGTACGCTTTGTCGCCATAAAGCCGGGAACGTTCCATCGCCGCCGCATAGGTGGTATAGAGCGGTGCTCCGGCACCGGCATTCAGACGCAGCCAGGGATCGTCGACGCGCAGCGGGACGATCGTATCCCCTTCGGCACGAAAAAAGAACGCCATGAACAGGATGAAAGAGAGGACACAGGCTCGCATGGGATCAACCTTTTTTTCTAAAAATAGCGAATTCCTGCAAAAGAGTCGCAAGTCACTGCTGCCCGGCCAGTGAAAATGCTTAATTTTGCTTGAAAAAGCCAATAATCACGACCATGAGAACCATATCCTCTTTTCTGATGCTGATCCTGGCGGGGATGATCTTCTTGTCCGGGTGCGGGAAAGAACACCGTCGTCCCCGCTATCTGAGGGAAGATCTCTCCGTGGAGGAGCGTGTGAACGATCTGCTGCGTCGCATGACGCTGGAGGAGAAGATCCGGCAGATGGACATGTGGGCTGCCGCCGACCTGACCACCAACAAGCTGTGGGACGAGACGAAGATGGCCCGGGTGATCGGTACCACAGGCATTGGTGCGGTGCACGATCTTTATCCCGACGACATTGAGATGGTGAACATGATGCAGCGGTATGCCATCGAACATTCCCGCCTGCATATCCCCATCCTGTTCATTGAGGAGGGGCTGCACGGTTACCAGGGCAAGGGGTCGACGGTCTTTCCTCAGGCGATCGCTCTGGCTTCGACATGGGACACGGCGCTGGTGCGTCAGGCGGGACATGTGTTCGCCCGCGAGGCTCGTTGCCACGGTGTACATATGCTTTTGTCGCCTGTGCTGGGGCTGGCGCGTGATCCGCGCTGGGGGCGTGTGGAAGAGACCTATGGTGAGGATCCGTGGCTGGCGGCGATGACCGGCCTGGCGATGGTACGGGGGATGCAGGGCGACACCGTCAGTGCCGACGATGCCGTGGTGGCCGAACCCAAGCATTTCGGTGTGCACAGCATCCCCGAAGGGGGTGCCAACACCTCGCCCGTATATATAGGTGAGCGGGAGGCACGCAGCTCTTTCCTGAAGGTGTTCGGCACGGTCGCGCAGCAGGGTGGTGCCCTGGGCATCATGGCCGCCTATCACGAGATCGACGGCATTCCTTCGGTAGCCAACCGCTGGCTGCTCACCGAGGTGCTGCGCCGGGAATGGGGTTTCCGGGGCTTTGTGCTGAGCGATCTGGGGGCCATCGCCATGCTGGAGAACACCCATCACACGGCCGGCACCCCCGCCGAGGCGCTGAGCCAGGCGGTGGAGGCAGGCACCGACATGCAGTTCTATGATTACGACCACGAGGTTTTTCTCGAGGCGCTCAGGCAGGCCGTCGAGAGCGGGCGCCTGCCCATGGAGGCCATCGACAGGGCGGCAGCATCGGTGCTTCGTGTCAAGTTCCTCCTGGGTCTGTTCGACCATCCCTATACCGACACGTCGCTGGTACGCCGGCGCTTCGCCACGAAAGAACATCGTGCGCTGGCCCTGCAGGCCGCCCGCGAGGGGGTGGTGCTGCTGAAGAACGACGGGCCGACGCTGCCTTTCGGCAGGGAGGTGAAGACCCTGGCGGTGGTCGGGCCGATGGCCCACCGCACGGCCTTGGGCGACTACACCGCCCCCGGCGCCACGATGACCACCGTCCTGGAAGGGATCACCCGCCTTTACGGCGACAGTCTGACGATCCTCTACGCGCCGGGTCTGTTACCCAAGAAAGTGTTCACGGTCATCCCCAACGAGGTGCTGGTGCCGGAGGTGGCGGTAGGTGGCGGTGAAGGGCTGACCGCCCGTTATTACAACAACGATTCGCTGGCCAACACGCCGGTGGTCACCCGCAACGAGACCCTCAACAACCCATATTGGGGCACACAGGCGCCTGCGGCGGGGGTGCCGGCCGATCATTTTTCGGTAAGCTGGAGCGGTACGCTCACCCCCAAAGTCACAGGCATCTATGAGTTCGCTCTGGTCACCGACGACAAGGGACGCCTCTACCTTGACGGTAAGCTGCTCATTGACAACTGGGCC
>Ga0256914_1002778_pt1 | contig 14374 bp, 20 predicted proteins | sample HulkmetaG_FD_191571 | JGI IMG/M metagenome (GOLD analysis project Ga0256914, IMG submission 191571) | Hydrothermal chimney microbial communities from Main Endeavour vent field at the Juan de Fuca Ridge, Pacific Ocean - Hulk | ecosystem: Environmental > Aquatic > Marine > Hydrothermal vents ... | reverse complement strand
AGAAATTTTAAATAATAACTTTTATCCAGAAAAAAAAGAAAAAGCATATTTTTCTATATTAGAAAAATATCAATTAAATTCAAATGAAGTTTTGGTAGTGGGGGATAATTATGATAATGATATTGAGCCTGCAGAAAGATTGGGTATTAATGTGATTTTTCAAAGTTTTGATATAAGAAAATTTGAAGAAAAATTAGTTATAGAGTACTCTATTGGTAATAAAATTTAATTAAAAAAAATGATTCTTCTTGCTCATTGCCCAGACTCAACAGGACTTGTTGCTAAAATTTCAAATTTTTTTGCTTCGGATAATTTAAATATTCTAAAATTGGAAGAACATACCGAGCGTGGTCAGTTTTTTATTAGAATACAGTCGACAACTCCAAAAAATATTTCTGATTTTTCAAAAAGATTCAAGAAATTATCAGAGGAAATTGACATGCAATTTTCTGTATATTCAGAGCAAGAAAAAACAAAAGTAGTTCTTTTTTGTTCTGCAACTTTACCAACTCCATTAGAAATTATTTTAGGAGAAATTTCAGAATCTCTTCCTATCGAAATAGTTCATATTATTAGTAATCATGAAACTATTAAACCTATTGCAGAAAAATTTAATATCAATTTTTCATATGTTTCAAGTGAAGAAAATAATTTGCATGAACAAGAACATATAAAGATTTTAGAAAATATTGATTATGATGTAATTTGCTTAGCTCGATATATGAAAATTATTTCAGATGATTTTTTACAAAAAATATCAAATCCAATTATTAATATTCATCATTCTTTTTTGCCATCTTTTATTGGAGGTCGTCCTTATGAAATGGCGTTTGAAAGAGGTGTAAAATTGATTGGGGCAACTTCTCATTTTGTTACAAAAGATTTAGATGAAGGACCTATTATTGCTCAAGATGTGTTTCATATTGGACATGGATTATCGCTTCAAGATATGAAAAAAGAAGGAGCAAATATCGAAAAAAAAGTTTTTTCAGAGGCTATTAAGAAATTTTCTGAACATAAAATTATTGAGTGGAAAGGGCGAACTATAGTTTTTGGGTAATTATACTCTTGACACATCTTCCTTTTTTTATATATAGTTTTTATATCTAATAATAAAAAATTATTTTTAAATTTTTCTAAAAAATGTTTATTCAAATAAAAAACATCAAAAAGAAGAAACTGCATTTATCAAATTGTAGTTAGTTTTTATTATTAAAAAAATATTTTAACACTTTGCAATTTGAAAAATTTTTCTTTTTTGCGAAGTGTTTTTTTTATATTATTTTATTAAAGCGTATGAATTTTGCGATAGTAGGGCTTGGAAAAATGGGGCAGGTTGTAAAGGATAATGCAATAAAGCGAAAGCATAATTTTATAAAAAGTTTTGGAAAGAATGATGAAATAAAAAATTTAGAAAATATTGATATTGTTTTTGAAAGTACTCTTCCAAGCGTTGCAGCTGATAATATCTTAAAAATTGTATCAGAAAAAAAAGATTGTGTTGTGGCAACTACTGCATGGTACGACAGATTGGATGAAGTAAAACAAGCTGTTTTAGAAAATAAAACACGATTGATTTATGCGAATAATTATTCTATAGGTGCAGCATTATACGAAAAAATTGTTGAATTTTCATCTAAACTTTTTAATAAAGTAGAAGATTATGATGTTTGGGGACATGAAATTCACCATAGAAATAAAATGGAATCACCATCTGGAACAGCAAAAAATTTAGAAAAAATTTTGTTAAAAAATATAGATAGAAAAACAAAAGTTTTTGAGAATGCTTTTATAGATAGAAAGCCAAAGCCAGAAGAATTACATTTTTCTTCTACTCGTGCAGGATATAATAATTTCGCACATACTGTTGCTTTTGATTCTGAAGCACAAGTGGTTGAAATGAAGCATATTTCAAAAACAAGAGACGCTTTTTCTATAGATACGGTAAAAGCAGGAGAATGGTTACTAAAGCAAAAACCTGGAATATATACTATGGAAGATTTTTTATCTGATATATTGCAAAATTAAAATTATTATTTAACAAAAAAATTTATGACAAATATAGCAAATACAACAAATTTAGATTTAACAGGAACATTTACAGCAATTATTACACCATTTACAAAAGATGGAAAAAATATTGATTATGATGCTTTTGAAAATTTAATTGAAGAACAAATTTCTGCAGGAATTGATGGAATTGTCGTTGCAGGAACAACTGGAGAAAGTCCAACATTAACATGGCAAGAAAATGATGAGCTTATTAAAAGAGCTGTACAATGTGTGAATAAAAGATGTTTGGTTGTTGCAGGTACAGGTTCAAACTGTACTCGTGAAGCAGTTGAGCATTCAGTTGAGGCCGAAGAAAATGGTGCAGATGCACTTTTGGTTGTTACTCCGTATTATAATAAACCAACTCAAAATGGAATTTATGATTATTTTGCTCAAATTAATGAAGCCGTAAATATTCCAATTATTGTGTATAATATCGCAGGAAGGTGTGGGGTAAATATTGAAACTCAAACTCTTTTGCGAATGCGAAATGATTTAAAAAATATTAAAGCTGTAAAAGAAGCAAGTGGTAGCTTTTCGCAAGCTCAAGAGGTTCGGGAAATGTTGGGTGAAGATTTTCCTATTTTATGTGGTGAAGAAAGTTTGACCTATAAATTGATAAAAGAAAAATGTGGAAACGGTGTTGTTTCTGTAATGGCAAATTCTCATCCTGCAGAAATTAAAAAATTGGTAGAATTGGGACGAGCAGGAAACTTTGAAGAAGGTGATGTTTTGCAAGCAGAATTATTAGAAAAAATGAATGCATGTTTTCTAGAAACAAACCCAATTCCTATTAAAACATTACTGGCAAAAATGGGAAAATGCGAACTTTCGTTTCGGTCGCCGTTGGTAGAAATGGAAGAAAAAAATTCAGAACAATTATTTGCAGCATTTAATATATAAAATTTATGAAATATTTAGGAAATTCACCAGAAAATTTATTCCAACGAATTAAAAAAGCGGTAAGAGATTATGAAAGTATTCATGGAAAAGGGTCGAGTCTTAATATAGCAGTTGGAGAACCTGATACATGTCCGCCAGAAACAGTGCGAAAAATTGTTTCAAAGAATGTTTTGAAGTCGGATAATTCGATTCATACATATTGGGATAATAGAGACCCTGGAAATTTTTGTAGAAATTTTGTTTTACAGGCAACAGGGCTTGATATTAATAAGCACGAAAATATTTCATCGTTGGTTTTACCAGGAGAAAAAGCTATGATTGGGTTGTTGCCAATTGCATGTGGTGCGAATATAGAGGGTTCTGATTCGAAAAATTCAGGATTTATTAAAACATCTCCAGCGTATGATTTAGTGGGGCAATGGGCTGATTATTTAGGAGAAGAGTCTTTTGCATGGCCGTTGTATTCGTCTGAGAATTTCGCATTAAATATAAAAAATCTTCCGAAGACAGATAAAAAGCCAAAAATGATTATTACGGTAAAGCCGGGAAATCCATGTCCAGCAGGAGCATCGCGAGAAGATTGGAAAAGTGTAATTGAATATTGTATTCAGCATAATATTCGTCTTGTGAATGATGGGGCTTATACTTCTTTAACGCATGAAAGTCATACTCCGCTGTGCGAAGTGGCAAAAGATTATCCACAATTAGATTGGATAGAATATTTTTCTATTTCAAAGGCTATTTCTGCGTGTGGGTGGCGACTTGGGGCAGCAATTGGAAGTCCCGATTTTATTTCAGAGCTTACAAAAATTAAAGGAAATGCTGATTCTGGTCCATTTGGTCCTGCATTGGTTGGGTGTGAAGAATATTTTGGGTTGCCAGAATCAAAAAGAGAAATGAAAGAAATTCAAGAAATGTATAAACGACGGCTAGAGATTGCATTGCCAATTTTTGCAGAAGCAGGATTTGAGTTAGCGTGTCCAGTTGATGCAGGTTTTTTTATGCTATTTCATTGCCCTAAAAAATTGAATGGTGAAAATATTGCAAATTCAGAAGAATTTAATACTATCATGATTAATAATTATGGATTGGTTGGTGTTCCGTTTACCGGTGCTGATGTGAATGGAAAGCCTGAGCAATTTATTCGATATTCTGTGTGTTCAGATTTTGAAAATATAAAGAATCAGGAACGAGTAAAAAACACTTTAGAAAAAATTAAAATTGAATACTAGAGGAAGTAATAAATTTGTAAATTATTTGCAAATTCCTTGATTATATAATAAGTTTCTGATACAATAATATGAATTATTGTAATTTTATAACAAAATATGAGTAAAAACTTTAAAGATGATAAAAACTTACCATCATCATTAATTGAATTTTCTGTTGAAAATTTTGGATGTTTTCGAGATAGAACAACTTTTTCTATGAGAACACAAAGAGGAGCAAGAAATAGTTTTTTAGTTGAAAAAACAGATGATATGCTTTTGACTACATCAATAATTTATGGTGCAAATGCAAGCGGAAAATCAACTTTAATACAAGCTATTGAATTTGTTAAGAATAAAATTCTTTTATCATCAAGTCCAGATAGAACAAATAAAATAGCATTTTCTCCATTTTTATTGCAAAAAGATTGCATAGAAAAACCAAGCTATTTTGAGATTATTTTTTCTACAAATGGAGTTGTATATGAATATAATTTTTCAATATCATCAGATCATACAATTGTTTCAGAAAATTTAATTGCAGTAAAAAAAACGACAGAAGAAGATATTTTTATACGAAAAAATAATTTATTTACCAATTGTAAGGGGGAGTTTGATGACTCCTCTTTACAAAAAAAAACAAAAGATAATGCATTATTTTTATCTGTTTGCAATCAATGGAATAATAAGGAAGCAGAAAAAATTTTTACTTTTTTTCAAAAAAATATAAATTTCATAGATAGTCATAATACTATGGGAGTTAGTAGCTTTACTCAAGAGATGATAAGAAATAGCATTGATAATAAAAAAAGCATATTAGAAATTATACAAAAATTTGATTTTGCAATTGAAGATTTTATTGAAAAAGAGAAAGTGATCCCACTTTCCAGCTTGCCTATTTCTGTTCAAGAAATGTTTGAAAAAAATCATAATATATCTGGCAATGAAACTGTAAAAGAGGTTTCTTTTCATTTTACTCATAAATCATTTGATAGCAATAATGATAATGAGGGTGATATTGAAATTCCTATGAGAAATCAATCTGGTGGAACAAAAAAATTATTTGAAGAATTGGGTCCTATTATTGATACTTTGCAACATGGGAAAATTCTTATTTTTGATGAATTAAATACTTGCTTTCATCCAAAAATTTTAAAAGCAATAGTCGATTTGTTTCATGATAAAGAGGCAAATCCGCATAATGCACAGTTAATTTTTACGACGCATGAAACAAGTCTTTTAGCATATGCAAAAGATGAAATTGACAGAGATGCATTTTGGTTTACCGAAAGAGACGCATATGGTCGAGCAAGTTTATTTTCTTTATCAGAATTTAAAGAAAGAAAAGATAGTGCTAATATTGATAAAAAATATTTAGAAGGTCGATATGGTGCAGTTCCTTTTATCGCATATAATTTATGAGTAGAATTAGAAAACCTACTGGAAGAAGAGAACAAAAAATAAAATAAGAACAATAAAACTAACTAAAAAACTTTAACGTATAAAAAAATGAATAACAGACTATTACCAATAGCACCAAAAACACTTTTAGAGATATCTGAAAATTTTGGTACACCAGTGTGGGTAACCGACGAAAAAACAATAAAAAATAAATGTGTAGAAATGATTGATGCTTTTTCAAATATCAATATAAAAATATTTTACGCAATGAAGGCGAATTACAATCCTCATTATGTAAAAATTATAAAAGATGCTGGAATTTATGGAATAGATGCGGTTTCACCAAATGAAGTAAAAATGGCTCTTTCTTTGGGATATACGCCAGAGCAAATTATTTTTACGCCAAGTAACCCAACAAATGAAGAGATAAAATTTGTGGGTGAACAAAATATTTTACAAAATTTAGGAAGTTTATCTGAATTGGAACGATTTGGAAAAATGTTTTCTGGAAGTGATGTTTCTGTTAGACTCAGTCCAAATATTGGGGTTGGAGAATTTGATAAAATCACAACAGGTCAAAATGAAAGTAAATTTGGAATTGTGCTTGATGATTTTGCAGAAGTTCAAAATATTTGTAAAAAATATAATCTGAAACTTGTTGGAATTCATTGTCATTTAGGTTCAGGTTTTTATACAGCAACAGAATTTACGGAGGCATTTAATCTTTTATTTGATATTTCTCAAAAATTTGAAAATATTAAATTTATTGATATGGGGGGAGGATTTGGAGTTCAATATCATCCTGAAAAAGAAGAAATCAATTTAAAATCTTTTGCAAATGCTTTAAAAGAAAAACTTGAAAATAGCAAAAATAAAAATTTAGAAATTAGAATAGAACCTGGGAAATTTTTGATTTCTCAGTCAACTGTATTGCTTACAAAAGTTACAACGCGAAAAGCAAAAGAAATTATATTTCTGGGAACGGATTCAGGGTTTCATCATTTAATCCGTCCTGCAATGTATGGTGCATATCAACATGTTGTTAATATTTCAAAAATGGATACTGATGTGGATTTTGAAAATGTGCAAGTAGCGGGAAATGTGTGTGAAACTTGTGATATTTTTAATGGGAATATTGATATTCAAAAAACAGATGAAGGTGATGTTTTAGCAATTTTGGTTGCGGGTGGATACGGTTCGACAATGAGTTCAAATTATAATTTACGAGAAAATGCGAGTGAGGTTTTGGTAAAAGAAAATGGAGAAATTAAGCTTACAAAAAAGCGACAGAGTTATGAGCAAATTGTTGAGAATTTTATGGAATTTTAAATTTATTTTATGTTACAATGAGTATATAAAATAAATTTTAAAAGAAAAAATATGACAACATATAGTATTTCATTGGCAGATGAATTGGTTGAAATGGTTGAGAGAGAATTTAAAAAACAAAAATTTGCGAATAAAAGTGAGTTTTTTGCTGCATTAATTTTAGAAAAATTTTCAAATATAGATACAATCGAAAATATTTCAGAATTTTCAAATGATTATAAGATTATAAAAGAGCGACAGAAAGATTCTCATTTTATGACTTTTGATGATATTTTAGCAGAGCATAATGTTTAGTATTATTTTTGAAAAGCGAGCAAATAAAGATTTACATAAGATTGATTCAATAATGAGAACGAAAATATTATTGCAAATTAAGACTGTTTTATTGAAAAATCCATATCCAGATGGATTTAATCCTAAAAAATTAAAAAATTCTTTGTATTTGCGATTTAGAGTTTCTGACTATAGGGTTTTGTATGAATTGATAAATAGGAAGATTATTATTTATGCAATTAAGCATAGAAGAGAGGTTTATAGGTTTTTGTAAAAGAAAATGGAGAAATTAAGCTTACAAAAAAACGACAGAGTTATTAGCAAATTGTTGAGAATTTTATGGAATTTTAAATTTATTTATGAAAACATTTTTAAAATTTAGGTCATTGACTTCTAAAACTTCTAAAGATTCTAAGCGAACTTACGACATTATAAGAAATAAAAGGTTGTATTGCTCTGATTATAAAAGTCTTAATGATCCGCTTGAAGGGTATTTATCTCAATCGCTTTCTGAAAATATTGAGAGAAAAAGTGGGTATAAGATATGTTGTTTTAGTAAATTTACGAAAGTTGCAGAAAATATTAAGACTATTCCTCTTTGGGTTCACTATGCAAATGGTTTCAAGGGTTGTGTAATTGAGTTTACTTTGAAAGATGAAAAAATTAAAAAAATTAAATATCTTAATGAAAAAGAATATATAGAGTTTGTTAATAAATTTAAAAATAAAATGGCATTGAAGAGTGAAGAGATAGAATCTTTGTTATCTACAAAAGTTGATGCGTGGAAGTATGAAAAAGAATTTAGATTTATATCTAATCAAGATTCTTCTTATTTAAAGATAAATATTAAAAAAGTTTGGATATTTAAAGATGGTAGAAAGAATAGTGATACTCGTAAGAGTAGGGGGATTTCTAAAGATTGTGAGAATATGATAGTAGATATTTGCAATAAAAAAGGTATTCCGTGTGAGAAAATATATTTTGAAGATTTTATGGAAGAAGATAAGTTTGATAAATAATATTAAATTGACAAAAAAAATGGCAAAGTTATAAGTTAATGGTAAAATTTTTTATATTATTAAAAACGATGGTATCTATGAAAGAAAATTTGAAAAAATATGGAGGAATAGCATTATTTGTAATGCTTGTTATTGCTGGAATTTGGTTTGTAAAAAATTACGAAAGAAAAATTATGTTTCACGGCTTAGAATACAAAGTTATTACATCTCCAGAAACAGGGCGAGTCTGGTTAGATCGAAATATTGGAGCACTTCAAGCATGTACTTCGCTTACAGATGAAAAATGTTATGGAGATTATATTCAATGGGGAAGACCATTAGATGGTCATGAAAAATCTGATTCTTTTACGGTTTCAGAGAGATCAAATTCTATTACGCCGTCTGATGGTAAATTTATAACAGATGAAGATGGGGGGGATTGGTCAAAGGTTGATACAGATGGGAAAAGAAGAGGTGCTTTTTGGGCGAGTGTGAATGGAGAGGGGGTGTGTCCTGAAGGTTTTAGGGTTCCTACAGAGAAAGAATTAACATTAGAGAATTTTAACTCTTTGAGTGATATGTTTCTAAGATTAAAAATACCACTTGCTGGTTACCGTCATTACTCTTCTGCGTCGGTGTACAATCAGGGTCTTTACGGGAACTTGTGGTCTTCGACTGCAGACACCGATGAGGCTCGGGACATGTACATCACTGCCGGTGGTTCTGGGTGGGGTACGCATCGTAGAGGGTACGGGTTCTCTTTGCGTTGCGTAGAGTCAGAGGATTAATTCTTTACTTCTTTACTTCTTTTGTAAATTTATTTTGATATTATAAGTATAATTAAAATATTAAATATTATTTATAGACTATGGCGACTACAACCATGACACTTCGAGAGCTTGCAAATAATCCAAAATTACTCGATACATATTCAAGTATAAATATTGTGGATAAGCGAAAAAAAGAAAGAAGGGGTGTGTATTTATCGGAGTTAGAAGCTCAAAAATATAAAGAGTTTTTAGAAAGAAAAAATTCTTTGAAAAAGCAATTACCTAATAAACAGTATATGTAATTTTTATGAAATTGTTCCCTTTGGGTTTGATGCTTTTGTAACGCATGATAAAAAATTTGTATCAGATATTATTCCTGTAAAATACTTATAATCTGCTTTTATGCTATAATAAATACGTATTTATTTACCACAATGTATGATTTCTTCGCGATACGCAAAAATGGCATCAGAAATAGTAAAAAAAATATTTCCTAAAAATGAGGTATTTATTTTTGGTGGTGCGGTAAGAAAGGAAAACTATGGAGATGTTGATATCGCAATAGAAGGGGTGAGTGATCAAAAATTAATTTTTGCATTATATGATTTATTTGAAGATTCAAACTTTCCAAAAACAGTAGATTTGGTAAATTTTGATGAAGTATCAGCATCATTTAAAGAATATGTTTTATTACACGAAAAAAAAATATGGATTTAAAAACACAGAAAAAATTAGAAATATTTTTACCAGCTCTTGAATCTTTTGAAGCTGTTTTAAAAAAAGATATTTCAGATGAATTTTTGCGAGATTCTGCTATTCAGCGGTTTGAATATACTATTGAAATTTTTTGGAAATTATTAAAATCTTATTTGGAATCGGAGGATATAGAGGTGTCTTCTCCTCGAGATGTAATAAAAAAAACATGTACATTTAATTATATTACAAATGCAGAGTCGGAATTAATATTAGAGATGTTATCGTTTCGAAATCAAACCTCTCATGATTACGCAATGAGTGTTGCAGTATCTGTTTCTCCTAAGTTAAAGCCTTTTGCTCAGATTTTAAGAATTATTATAACTCGATTATTCCTGTAAAATATTTATTATTTAATTTATAAAACACTATGAAAATTAATTTCACAAAAATGCACGGAGCTGGAAACGACTTTGTGTGTATAGATAATTCAGATAAAAGCATTACACTTACTGAAAAACAAATTCAATTTTTATGCGATAGGCATTTTGGAATTGGTGCTGATGGGGTTATTTTAATGGAAAAATATTATGAAGAAAAAAATAAAAATATTTCTGATATTTTTATGAATTATTATAACGCTGATGGAACAACCGCAGAAATGTGTGGAAATGGCGTGCGAGTAACGGCTCATTTTGCAAAGCAATTTTGGAATATTACAAAATCTGAAATTGCAGTAGAAACACGCTCTGGAATGAAACCTGTTTCTGTGAATGCAAAAGAAAATAGTTTTACGGTAAATATGGGAACTGCACAATTTAAAAATACTGTAGATTTTGTAAAAGAGGTTGGTGTGTCTGTACATATAGAAAATACAGATTGGAATTTTGCATCTATGGGAAATCCGCATGCTGTTGGGTTTTTTGAAAATATTGAAGAAATTTCTGAAAAAATAGAGAGAGTTGGGGCAATTGTAGAAAATTCTGTGGAATATTATCCAAATAGAATAAATGTAAATTTTGTAGCACCAATAAATTTAGCAGAAAAGAAATTTCAAGTATCTACTTTTGAACGAGGTGCGGGGGTAACTCTTGCGTGTGGAACAGGTGCAAGTGCAAGTTTTGCACATATACTAAAAAAATACCCAAAAATTCAAGAGTCAAAAAATAAAATTGTTGAAATTCAGGTTCCAGGTGGAATATTGTTTTTTACTCAAGATGAAAATGAGAATATTTTTATGACAGGTCCAAGCTCTGTTGTATTCGAGGGAGCGATAGAGGTGTAATTTGTTTATTCTATAGAAAATACACCGCTAGAAACCGATTCTTGTTCGGCTTTTTTGCTGTCTTCTAAAATTTCAATATTTTGAGTATCTTTTAGTACGTCTTGTTGGATGATTGTAGTTTCCTCTTGAAGCGTTTGAATTTTTTTTTGGATTTTTGTTTCTTGTTGTTTTGTTTCAAATGAGTCATTTCCGAAGAGTAGAGAAAGAGAGTTTTGTGCGTCTTCTAATTCTTGTAATTTTTTATCAAGTTCGGCTTTTTTTTTCTCAAGATTTGCTTGAATTTGGTTTATATTTTCTGTAATTTCTGCAACTTGATTTTCTACATTTTGTTTAATTTCTATGGCAGAATCAATTGCTTCACATCCAGATAAAAAAGTTGCAATTATAAGAAGAGAAAGCGTTGATATTTTTTTTATTGTATTTTTCATATTATATTTTATTGATAAATAAGTAGGTTATAAAACATCAGAAATGCTTGTTATGCTTTTGAGTTTTTCTGATATAGCTATTTTGTCATTGTTTTGAATCGTCTCATTTTGAATTTTTTTGTGTTTTGCTCGTGATGATGCATTCATTTTTTTTCCAACAGATGTAAGGTATTCTTTGAACATTGCTTGCCCTCCGAATGTAAAATTGCACGGTGTACATGTTATTTCTAGTGTACAGGTTTCTTTATCGTGTGATGCAATTTCAATATCTTTTGGGTTAATTCGCTTTTTACATTTTGGGCAGGTTACTTCGCTTTGTATTTTTGTAAGCACTTCTCTTATTTGTTTAGAGTTCATATATATTGATAATAGTTTAGTGTTTTTGTTTTACGAGTTTTAGTAATATTGAATTTTTTGTATTTATAACAGCTTCTCTTAGTTTTCCATCATGAGATGTGATGATGATATCGCATTCTTTTGCATTTTTTATTTCTTCTTTTGCTGTATTGAGCCGTCTTTCAATTTCTTCTTCTGGTAGTGTGCTTCGTCCTCTAATTCGAGATTCTAGAGATTTCATGCTTGGTGGCATTATAAATATAGAGCAAAGATTTTCTTTTGGGATTATTTTCTGAAGATTCCATAGTCCTTGAATGTCAAGCTCTCTAATTACATTATCTCCTTTTTCTAGTGCAGAAAAAACTTCTTTCTTTGGAAGTCCGTAATAATTAACATTGTGAACGATAGCATGTTCTATAAATTCATTTTTTTCTAATCCTGTTATAAATTCATCTTTTGTCATAAATATATAATCTTTGTTGTGTGTTTCTCCTTTTCTTGGGAGTCTTGTTGTAGCAGTTATAGGAAAAACAAAATTTTCATTATTCCAATCTTCTTTTATTTGAGAGATTATGCTTCCTTTTCCAACTCCTGATGGTCCTATAATAAGAAAGAATGTTCCGGTGAGATTTTTATTCATAATTTTTTATAAAAAATAGTCTTGTTATTTTAATGTTATCATGATAAAATGATATGAACTATTTAAAATTAGTTCTAAATATTACAAAAATATATAGAAAAACTTGACAAAATGCAAAACATACAAATAATTAACAGGCTACAGGCTTAATAGCGTATTGTTTTGGTATATAAACTTTTTTTATAAAAAAAGTTATATACTAAAAAATTCTGAAGTCATAAAACTCAAAGAAATATTTTATATAAGATATTTTAGCTCTTTAGAGTGCTGTTGGGACGCTTGATGTACGTATTATAGATAATGCTGAAAATATAGTAACAAATGCTACAAAATTAAAGGCATTAAAAGTTACATGTGCAGATGGAGAGTTTATGAAGGGGTGTGATGTAAGCGGAGGTAAAATTTGTGAAAATTTAGGAGATAAAATTGGTTTTTTGAATCCTGATGCTGATGAGAATGGGCTTTCTGATACTTTTGAGGCAGAATATGGAGTTTCTGATCCTCTTGCAGATGGCGATGGAGATGGATTGAATAATCTGGAAGAGTATAAATTAGGGACTTTTAGTGCAAGTCTTAAAACAACAGATGGAGTCCTAAATATTAAAAAATTGGATATTGATAAAAATTATAAGGAGGATTCTTGGTTGAATTTGGGAGCTTTCAATATTTCTGCTGGTGGAGATTCTGTTTCTCAGCTTAAAATAGAGGTAGTTCCTCTTGTTCCTGATGTAAAGTTTGGAGATGGGGAGCACGATTTTCTATATATGCCTGTTGTAGCAGAGGATGGTAATACAAGGTTAAATTTTGATTTAGGATCTGAATATACAAATATTCATTCTGATAATTTTAACCCAATAGCTATTCCTTCTGCTCTTGATGATTATCTAGCTTATGGATCTTTGTTTCAGCTTTTTAGAGCTGCAGATGGTCATGAATTACGAACATGTACAGGGTCTAAGGCTTGTACTCCTAAATATGGGTCTGTGGTAATGGGGCAGATGCATGGGTTGGAGTTAGGTATGAAAGAATTTTTTATTAGATATGATAATGATATTGAGGACTGGAGCTTTTCGGATCCTAAGGGGTTTTTGAGGTTAGAGAGAAAATTTACTGATGTAAAATATAAGATTTGTCCCACTGGGTTTTGTTCTCCATCTCAGCGTGAAATTATGGATTTGCAATATGCTGTTGGACTTAGTAGTAGTGGTAATGCTGATAAAATGTTTAGTTCGGCTTTGCATTTAGTGTATTCTGGTCGAAGGAATGGAGTTGATGGTAATACAACAGCTTTAGGGTATGGTTCTACATATTTATCGGCAGAGATGAAAGTCCCTCGCTCTATTAGTGGAGATGCTTCTATTTATATTTATCAACAAAAGAATAATAGTAAAGCAGGTACAATAGGTAGTTATCCAATAGAAGCATCCGCTGTAAGATGTATTGCGAAATAAGAAGTGTAATTATTTAATTAGGTGTCGTGCAGAATAATTTTATTCATAAAAGAATTAAAAGAAGGCAGAATCGAGGAATTGGTTTTGCTTTTTTTCTGTAGCATGTGGTAATGCTTATATTGTGAATTTAAATATTTCTAAAAGTTTCTATGTATTTGTATATTTTTTCTATTTTTTGAGACAATGCTCGTGTTGTTCCTGCAAGTATTTCTAATTTGGTTTCTTTGTTGGAATATTTTTTTAAAGGAGGTAATTTTTTATATTTATATATTGTTTTGTTAGTTCTTCCTGTCCATACTTTACTCGTAAATCATTTTACTACTTCGTAATTTCTCGCTAAATCTTTTGTTAAAACATCAACAGAATATAATATTTTTCTGGAATATGCCGATTCAAAACTTAGTTTCTTATTGATGCTTTTCTTGTTTCTATTATGGTAGCTATTTTTCCAGTTTCTAAATTAGAAAGTATTGTAAAGCCTCTATCTCCTAGGTTTTTATCATCAATACACATTCTTTTTCCAAAGTTTTCTGGTTTTAAAATAGGTATTCGTACTTTTTTATTCTGCACAATTTTATATGATTATTTTTTATAAAATGTTTTAAAT